>Ga0310786_10001120_pt1 | contig 42991 bp, 40 predicted proteins | sample AusTroGonzalo_MG_FD_203881 | JGI IMG/M metagenome (GOLD analysis project Ga0310786, IMG submission 203881) | Bovine rumen microbial communities from tropical cattle in Woodstock, Queensland, Australia - Gonzalo_03 (v2) (version 2) | ecosystem: Host-associated > Mammals > Digestive system >...
AGAAGTCCGGAGTGGCGGCTGCTGCTTCTTCCGCCAGACAGTATGTGCAGGACAGACTGAAGACCATGGCACAAAGCAGTGCCATTATTTTTTTGCAGTTTCTCATTGTTTCTACCTCCTTAAATGAAAAACAATTCGTGATTTTGCCCTTTGCCAGGGCTTATCTGAACCCCATCCCGGACCTGACGGTATCTGCTTTCTCCTTGCCCAGAAGTCTTTCAAGCATTTCGAAAGCGACTGCCGGGGCAGTCTGGGGACAGTAAGACGTAATAATATTCCGGTCGATGACGACAGGCTCATTGATCACATTGACACCAAAGCCAGCCAGCTCTTTCTGCCGGTAGCCATCTGACAGATGATAGGTGGTGGCATTCCGGCCTGCCAGGGATCCGCTTTTTCCTATGGGAAGCGCGGCAACACATACGCTGGCGATGATTTTTTCCTGATTGTTGAAATCCCGGATCAGCTTCAGGAATCTTTCGTCATAGGCTTCCTCAAAAAATCCGTAGAGGTGATCTCCGCCGGGAATGGCCAGGGCGTCATAGTCTTCGGCACGAATATCCTGAATCAATTTGTCTGTCCTGATCTCAGTGCCCCAGAATGCACTGGGAACAGAAGCATTAAAGCTACAGGTATCCAGTTCAATATCATAACCGTATTCGCTTTTTGCCCAGCCGACAACATCATAAAAGGGTGCGAATTCCATCATTTCGAAGCCCTTACAGCAAAACAAAAGTACTTTCATACCATTTATAAATCCTTCTGGTTTTATACTTCCAGACATGACAGGTTTATCTTGCAATGCCCGGGCTGTCCAGGGACATATCACTACAACGTGAACGGTATCATCATACCAAAAACAGGTAGATTCAGTCAAAAAACAACAAGTATTATACATATCTACCGACATATGCGGGGCTTCCTTGACATCAACAGTGGCAGGTGTTAACATCTGCAGTTAGACAATGCTAAACAAGTGGTTGTCTTTCAATGAGGAGGTAAATTATGTCAGGAATAGAGTATAAAAAAGTATCCATTGCGGAGTTTTCAAAAGCGGCTGAAGTATATGAGACAGACCAGGCCGGTGTATATAAGATGTGCAAGAAGGATTATCCGGACGTGCTGGCAGAACTGGAAAAAGAAGAATTCAACGATCTGCTGGACTGCGGATGCGGAACAGCTCCGATGCTGACTCTGCTTAAAGAGAAATATCCGGACAAACGGTATACCGGCATTGATCTGACACCAAAGATGATCGAGGTTGCCAGGGCAAAGCATATGCAGGGCGTCGAGCTTGTGGTAGGGGACTGTGAGAACCTGCCGTTTGAGGATAATTCATTTGACGCGGTTATCTGCTGCCAGAGTTTTCATCATTATCCCAACGTCCAGGATTTCTTTAACAGCGTATACCGTGTGCTTCGTCCGGGTGGAAGACTGGTATTGAGGGATATGACGGCGAAAAGCCCTGTCATGCTGTGGCTGATGAATCATGTGGAAGTGCCGCTGATCAACCTGGCCGGACACGGAGACGTTCATATGTACAGTAAAAAGGAAGTAGAAGCACTCTGCGACAAAGCAGGCCTGAAAATGGAACTGTTTGAAGCAAGAGGCTTCTTCCGCCTGCATTGTGTGGCCAGGAAACCGTAATCAGACCGGTGAAACCCAATGAGAAAACCCCTTGATTTTTCGAGGGGTTTTCTTTCTGCTTATCCACGTGGATTCAAAATCAGGTTTTCAACTTCTGATGCCGAGGCGGCCAGGAAGGTTGCGCCGGCGTTAGTCAGTTCGTTCCGGTCGCCGTATCCATACAGGACTCCGATGCTGTCCATTTCAAGATTACGCGCTGCAGTGATGTCATTTTCACGGTCTCCGACCATGACAGCTTTCCGTATATCATTGAGTCCGCATAAGCTGACAGCATACCGAAGAACGTCAGGCTTATCCTGCCTGTCCGTATCATTGGCAGTGGCCAGCACATCGAAGTATTTGTGCAGCCCAAAGTGTTCCAGTACCATTTCAGTTCCACGGAGTCCCTTGGAAGTAGCAATAATCAGTTTTTTTCCGGCAGCTTTCAAACCGGAGAGCATGTCCTCTATGCCGGGATAAACGCTGTTTTCAAGCCGCCCGCCCATACCATTGTAGTATTCCCTGAAAAAGGAAATGGCACGTTCAGTTTCTTCAGGGGAGTATCCCAGGCCTTTTTCAAAAGAATCCTTCAGCGGAGGTCCAACGAATCTGCGCAGATCGGCGGGATCTGACGCCCGGCCTTCTATTTTCCGGATGGCATAGGCAAATCCGTTCATGATGCCGGGACCGGAATCAGTCAGCGTTCCATCCAGATCAAAAAAGATGAAATCGTACATGTTCATATTCATTTCACCTTCTTTTCAGCGACCATGATGTCCATACAGTGCTGGTGGGGGCGGCCGCCGCTGTTGCAGTCAAAGAGCTCCTCATCAATCCGGTGCATATGCCAGTCATGATAGTAAGAGAACAGCTCCCCGCTCTTCCACTCATACCGGTTGCCTTTTTTTTCGCCGGAACGCTTCAGGTAAGGTTTGGCCACAAACACATTCAGCGCGTGCAGCCCGCCCTCATTCGTGTTCTTTTTCAGGTTGTCCGTGACCTCTTCCCGGATGTCCGGGCGGAGGAAGTGGAAGACGCCGCTGCTCAGGATGATGTCATACTTTTCTGTCAGCCGGTAATCCGAGATATCCGCCTTGAAGAAATCCACACGGGTGTTGCATCTCTCCGCCAGGATGCGTCCCTTTTCCAGACCGTTTTCAGCGATATCAATGGCGGAGACGCGGTAGCCGTTCCGGGCGAGAAATACGGCATCCTTTCCTTCACCGCAGCCGAGATCCAGCACCTTGTAGGGCTTAACCGGCGGACGCAGCCGCAGGATATCATAGCAAAGACGATTGGGCTCGATGCCCCAGTAGTATTCCGAGGTCTGGTATCTTTCCTCATAATCTGCGAGGATCGGTGAGCGGTAGCCCACAAGGGCATCCACGGTTGTCCCCAGCACTTCCGCAAGGGCTGTCAGCAGTTCGACATCCGGATGGGAAGCGTCTGTTTCCCACTTTGAAACAGCCTGGAAGGAGACTGATAGTTTTTCCGCCAGATCCTTCTGCGTCATTCCCAGCGCTTTCCGTTTCCTGGTAATCGTTTCACCGATACTCATGGTATCCCTCCCCGGAAATCATCTTCTGATGAGTCCATTATAGGGAAGAATTCCACGAATACAATAATCTGTTTAGAGAATTGGAAAGAAAAATCAACCGTTGGTTGAAAAAACGAATGCCGAGGCGCCATCGGTGTTCCGCATTCAGATATTCTCAATCATTTTCAACAGGTCAAGATAGAATGACCTGATGTCATGTTTGTGAAACAGGCCGCCCTGCAGCCACATATGATCGCCTTTAACGACAGGGAAGACGTTCCACAGACCCGGCACAAGATGGTCCCGCGCCAGCTGCTTTGAAGGGGCTCCGGAAGGAACCATAGCGGAGATTGTATTGACCAACCCATCGTTTTCCCGCCAGGATGCATCAATCTCGATCCCGCCTGGTGTTTTCCCGGTATAAGCACCGATCTGACGGGCACGCAATGTGAATGCAGGCTCAATGCCACGAACAGGTTTGTATGTTCCATCCGGCTGAAGGACTGTTGCACTGCAGGGCACAGAGAAGTAATACACATGCGGCAGGGAAGTGATACAGCGGTTCATTTCATCCGCATGGTCGATATGCATGTCATAATCGGCGTAATCACGCTCGTCACGGCTGTCTTTCTGCGGCCTTGTTCCCATAGACAGGATGCGTGTAAACAGTTTACTCCAGAACGGTGCTTTGACAGCGGAGGGATCATAACCGGGGTCTTCCGACAGGGTGTAAACAGAAGTACCGTTCATAGGAGAGGCCAGCGTTACCAGACTGTGAATCCGGTTACCGTATCCACCGGCAAAGAACGGAGAGAGATCTTCCGATGCAGTACCCCGCCGTTCTTCCGCGTCCCCATGGGCAAGCAGCTCCGAGAACAAACGGACTGTGGCTCCACCGAAAGAGTGCCCCAGCAGCACGAGACGGGTATGCTCATTCCAGGCTTTGATCAGCGGACAGCCTGAAAAATCCCGGCCATAGCGTTCATGATGGAATCGGGTGCTGTGGGCTTTGCCATAATCGACACGGGTGCCCGCCAGCTGAGAGTACAGTTCACAGGCACGATCCCAGGCGCTGCCGGTTGGTGAGACGGAAGCGGCATAGCAATCAAAGCCTTCTTTCCGGAGAAAGGCCATGAGGTCGCCACCACGCATTCCCCAGTAGGGCAGTTTCCGGTATGCTGCATCGTAGCTGCCCCAGCCAGACAAGCCATGGACAAAGATAAATTGTAATTTACTCATTGCTTTATGGTAACAGATATCAGGCCAAAGCGTAGGAGACCAGCAGGCGAAGCACGTTTTCCGCGCCGTCCCGATGACTTCTCTCATATCCATGGGAAGCATATACTCCCGCGCCGATCAATCCATGACGGAGATCGATGCCGGATCTGAGGGTGGCTTCCACGTCGCTTCCATAATACGGATAGATATCCACCGCATAATCTGCTCCACTTGCTTTGGCAGCTTCAATAAGTCCTTTGACAACCGGATAGCTGTAGGGGCCTCCACTGTCCTTGGCACAGATGGAAACCTGCTTTTCTGTGCACTGCAGGCCTTCGCCAACACAGCCCATATCCACGGAAACGGCTTCCGTGCATCCTTCCGGAACATTGCCGGATCCGCCGTGGCCGACTTCTTCAAAAACAGTGATGTGGGCATAAAGCGCACGCTTCGGAACAATCTTTTCATCCCGGATGTATTTTGCAAGTCCGAGGAGAATGCCGACGCTCAATTTGTCATCCAGGAAGCGGGATTTGATGTATCCGGATTTGGTGATCCGGACATTCGGCTCAAAGCATACGATATCGCCGACAGCAATTCCGAGCCTTTCTGTATCTTCCTTTTTCTTTACATCCTCATCCAGGACAACCTCACAGGTGTCCCATCCACGCTTGATATTGTCGTACTCGCCGTTCACGTGGATTGAAGCGTTGCAGAGCTGAAAGGTCCCTTCATAAACGCCGTTGAATTTTGTGATCACGCGAACATTTTCCGTTTCGGCGTTGTTGGGATTCATACCGCCAAGGTTGGTGAGCCGCAGGCGTCCGTTTCCTTTGATTTCCGCAACCATGCCGCCAAGTGTGTCGACATGCGCTTCCAGGAACAGTCCGTTTTCTTTATCGCTGCCGCCGAAGGAAACAAGCACGCCGCCTTTATTAGTAAGCTTTGCGTCAAAACCCAGTTTCGTAAACTCATCCAACACCCACGCGGCGGCGTTTTCCGTATACCCTGTGGGGGAATCGATGTTCAGGAGGGTTTCTGTTTCCTTGACCAGGAAATCTGTGTACTTCTTCAAACTGATCTTTTTCATAATGGTTTCCTTTGTCTGCTTTGTTATTCTTCCGGCTGCTTTTCAGCATCGGCGCTGCTCACTGTTTCGACTTTTGTCTCGTTTTTTCCTTCATGTGACGCGGCGACAACCTTAAGCAATGCTTCCACAACATGGAAAGCAAAGGAGAGGCGTGAGGCCTGCTGCCTCGCGAACAACATATCCAGGGTATTGGTCATCAGAGTAACATTGACCTGATCTGTCTCCTTACACTGATCAGATACAATCATGACGGCGTGCATGGAGCGCTTCCTTAATTCCTCTTCCTTGGTGCCATAACCCTTCTGGTCTTTCAGGAATTCATCCGCTTCTTTGATCTCATCCACCAGGGCCGGAACGGGGGTGTCCGAAAGGGACAGGGCTGCCAGAGGAGCCAGTTCATCAGCATGGCCGTATTTGATTCCCGCTTCTGTCAGGGCATCATACAGATTGCTCAGCCGCTGCGCCTTTTCCTCTGGTGTGCCGGTGTTCATAGCGAGAACCTGGGCGGCAGTCTGAACGGCACCGCCATTGGAGAAATGCTTTCTCAGAGCCTGATAGCAGGATTCCGTTTCTTCAACCAATTCGTCTTCCGATTTGCCGGAGAACGCCATCAGCATGGCAAAGACGCTGTCTGTTTTGTTCGTGAGGATACGGTGCTTCTGGTTCAACCGGCGGAAAATCTGTTTTCCGCGGACTGCGGTATCCTCTGTCAAGGTCTGATCCGCCAGGTCGGTAAGCAGGAACGCGGTCAATACCAGATACTCCGTTCCCTTAAAATGCCTCTTCAGCAGATTGAAATATTCGTTGGCGAGAGCCATCCGCTCTTCCGGCTTCTCTCCCAGGGACAGCATGCTGGACAGGATGGCACGGACCTTACTGCTCCGGAATTTGGAAAAGAGGCCTGTGTGCTTTTTGATGATTTCACGACATTCCTTCAGACGGTCAACGTCCGCAGCCTGCCCGCAGGCACAGAAAACATTGGCACACACTGTATAAAGATCGCTGCTGTCCCACCTGAAAGCTTTTCCTACGGTGTCCCGGTTTGCAATATAGTCCGCGCAGAGTTTTTCCAGTTCCGGCTTCATTTTATTCATTCCTTTGCTTTTATACTGAACAGTTATCTGAGATTATAGCATATCGAACAGCTGATGATGATTACTTTTTTTGTTTTGGATCAAAAGCACAGAGAACAGATGAGTTTAAACGTACAGTGATTTACAGACATCTCTGCCAGTGATATGATATCAGCAGAGAGTATTAAGAATCAGATATACAAGGGTGCATACATACAGAAAGGAATGAGTGCCGGTGCGCGGAAAGATCGGTTTGGTGGTGTTGAATTCGGCGGAAAAGATTGGCAGCCGGGTTGACCAGATCCTGTCGGAATGGCGGGACGGGGAGCATTTCCTGATTCCGGTGGAATGCCCGCGTTTCAGCAGCGGCGAAGGTAAGTGCATCATGAAGGAATCCGTGCGGGACAGGGATATCTATATCCTGCTGGACGTGTGCAATACCTCACTGACTTACGATATGTTCGGCGAGAAAAACCGTATGTCCCCGGACGATCATTACCAGGACCTGAAACGGGCCATTGCCGCCTGCAACGGTAAAGCAGACCGGATCAACGTGATCATGCCGTTCCTTTATGAGGGCCGGCAGCACCGGAAAACGACCCGGGAATCCCTGGACTGTGCCGTGATGCTGCGGGAACTGGAGAACATGGGCGTGCACAGCCTGATTACCTTTGACGCCCACGATCCGCGGATCCAGAACGTTGTGCCCCTGATGGGCATGGAAAATGTATCTCCCGCCCTGCAGTTCACCCAGGCTTTCCTGACGGAATACGAGGACCTGAAGATTGACAGCGAGCACATGATGTTCATCGCACCGGATGAAGGCGCGACCGGGCGGGTGGTTTTCCTGGCCACGCTGTTCGGCGTGAACATCGGAATGTTCTATAAACGCCGGGATTATACCCGGATCGTGAATGGCTCCAATCCGGTTGTGGCCCACGATTTCTGCGGCACCTCCGTGGAAGGGAAGGACGTAATCGTCATTGACGACATGATTGCTTCCGGCGGCAGCATGCTGGATACGGGCAGGCAGCTGAAGGACATGGGCGCGAAGCGGGTGTTTATCTTCTCCACCTTCGGGCTGTTCACCAGCGGGCTGGACAAGTTTGACAAGGCGTATGCCGACGGATGGTTTGACCGCATCTTCACCACGAACTTGGTGTGGCAGAAACCGGAGCTGAAGGAACGAAAATGGTACTTCTCCGTGACGATGGACCGGTATATTGCGGCGCTGATCGATACGGCCAACCGGGGCGAGACGCTGAACGACCTGCTGAAACCGGCGGGAAGGATCCGGCAGATGCTGGATATTTACAAAGCCAAATGAGCCAAAAGGCCGGGCATTTCGCGATGAAATAAAAACTGCTTGCGAAATTGCTCAATCCTTTATATAATGGATGCCGTACGATGAAGGAGAAGGCTCCGCAGGGGATTTTCAGAGAGCGCATCCAAGGCTGAAAGGTGCGTATTCACCGGCGAACAGGCCGCCCGTCTCCAGAGTGCGCGGAAGAAAGCGCTGACGAGGTGAAATTCCGCCGGGTGCTCCCGATACAGGGCAGAGAGATGACGGCATACGCCGTTAAGCAAGGTGGTACCGCGAAGCATCAGCCTCGTCCCTGCACAGGGACAAGGCTGTTTTTATGTGAAGTACTGGGGAGGTCATTTTATGAAGGTCAGAAATCTCGTATCCAAGCGTTTCAAGGAAACTCCTGCGGACTGTCAGATTGCCAGCCAGGCACTGATGATGCGCGGCGGCTACATCAAGCCCGTGGGCAACGGCATCTTTACGCTGTTTCCCATTACCAAGCGCATCACCGCGAAGATTGAAAACATCATTCGCCAGGAGATGAACCGCATCGACGGCCAGGAAGTGCTGTTCCCGGTGACCATGCCCGCTGATATGTGGCGCAAGTCCGGCCGGTATGATTCCATCGGTTCTGAACTGCTGCGGTTCAAGGACCGTTCCGGCGGAGACATGGTGCTTGGTATGACCCACGAGGAAGCTTCCGTCCAGCTGATGACGGACGTGGCTGATTCCTATACCCAGTATCCGTTCATGATCTACCAGATCCAGACGAAGTTCCGGGATGAACCCCGCTGCCGCGGCGGCCTGATCCGTGTACGCGAGTTCACCATGAAGGATGCCTATTCCTTCCACACCTCCCAGGAAGACCTGGAGCAGTACTATATGCGCTGCTATGAAGCCTACAACCGCATCTACGCCCGCTGCGGCGTACCGGAAGTGGTTGCGGTGGCCAGCGACAGCGGTATGATGGGCGGCAAGGTGAGCCATGAATACATGCTGCTGACCGACGTGGGCGAAGACACCATCGTGCTGTGCCATGACTGCGACTACCGTGCCAACATGGAAGCGGCTCCCTGCCTGCTGAACAATGAAGCCGGCGAGATCGCGCCGCTGGAAAAGGTGGACACTCCCAATATCAAGACCATTGAGGAGCTGTGCGACTTCCTGAAGATTATGCCCCAGCAGACCTGCAAGGCAGTGATGTACCAGCGCAACGCGGACGATTCCTTCGTGATCGTGTTTGTCCGCGGTGACCTGGACGTGAACGAGACCAAGCTGCGCAACTACCTGAAGGCGGAGGTGCATCCTGCCGTTGTGACTGAAGAAAGCGGCATCCATGCCGGTTTCACCGGACCGATCGGCCTGCCGGAGGGAACAACCGTTGTGTATGACAGCTCCCTGAAGGGCATCGAATGGCTGGCCACCGGCGCCTGCGAGGATGACAAGCACTACATCGGCTTCAACATTGCCCGTGATATCGGCGAGGTTGAATATGTGGATGTAGCCAAGGCCTTTGACGGCGGCATCTGCCCGGTGTGCGGCAAGCCCTCCATTTACACCAGCCGCGGCATCGAAGTGGGTAACATCTTCCAGCTGGGCACCAAGTACACTGAATCCATGGACATGACCTATGTGGATCAGGACGGCAGCCTGAAGCACCCCATCATGGGCTGCTACGGCATCGGCGTAGGCCGCCTGGCCGCTTCCGTCTGCGAAGCACATCATGATGATTACGGCCCTGTGTGGCCTATGAGCATTGCTCCCTGGCATGTACAGATATGCTCCTTGAGAGCTGACCAGCCGGAAGTGATCGAGATGAGCCAGAAGCTGTATGACGCCCTGACCGCCCGCGGCGTTGAAGTACTGTGGGACGACCGCAGTGTTTCCGCCGGCGTAATGTTCTCTGACGCTGACTTGTTTGGCGTGCCGCTGCGCGTGGTTGTCAGCCCGAAGGGCCTCCAGAACGGCACCATCGAAATTGCGACCCGTGACAAGTCCATGAAGGAACTTGTGCCGGTGAATGAAGCCGAAGACTTCGTGGTCCGTTTCGTTGAGGACGCTCTGGCGAAACTGGAGTGCAAGCTGTAATCCTATCAAGTTTAATAAGCCTGTCTGAAAAGACAGGCTTTTTTGTATCCTGGAACACTGAATAATATCTGTCTTAATACTATCTTTATAAAGTGCTGAAGATTCTAATGCGATGCTTATAACGTCTCCATTACCATAAATATGGTAATGGAGGGAGGCTTTTCGTGAGAATCTGGGGAAATCATCGGATCACAACTTTCCAGATTATCGCTCTGGGGTTTATTCTGATTATTCTGGTCGGGACGCTGCTGCTTATGCTCCCGATCTCAAGCAAGCAGCCTGGCGGAGCTTGCTTTTCGGACTGCCTGTTTACGGCGACTTCCGCGGTGTGCGTCACCGGCCTGGTGGTGCGTGATACAGTCAGTCACTGGTCCGAGTTCGGACAGGCGGTGATCCTTCTGCTGATCCAGATCGGCGGAATGGGCGTGGTTACCGCGGCGCTTACACTGGCTTTTATTTCCGGCCGCAGGATCGGCCTGATGCAGCGGAGCGTGATGCAGGAAGCAATTTCCGCGCCGCAGGTCGGCGGCATTGTCAAACTGACACGCTTTATCGTACTGACATCGCTGAGTATAGAACTGATCGGCGCTCTGCTGCTGATGCCGGTTTTTATTCCGGAATTCGGATGGGGACAGGGAATCTGGTTTTCGGTATTCCATGCAATATCCGCTTTCTGTAATGCCGGATTTGACCTGATGGGCGTACATGGCACCTATTCTTCCATGACAACCTATGTCCAGAATGTGCTGGTCAATGTTGTACTGGTACTGCTGATTACGATTGGCGGTATCGGGTTCCTGGTATGGAACGACGTGAAGGAACATCGTTTCCGCCTGAAACAATACCGCCTGCAGAGTAAGATTGCGCTGACGGCATCCGGCGTGATGATCCTGATCCCGTTCCTGTGGCTGTGCTTCTCTGAAATGAAACAGATGCCGTTCGGAGAAAGAATTCTGCCGTCCCTGTTCCAGTCGGTGACACTGCGGACGGCAGGATTTAACACCATGGAGCTGAACAGCGTCGGCGGAGGCAGCCAGGCGCTTATGATCCTGTGGATGCTGATCGGCGGATCCCCCGGATCAACTGCCGGCGGTATGAAAACCACCACGGGCGCGGTGCTGCTGCTGACGGCGATTGCGATCTTCCGGAGGAAAGACCATATTACCTGCTTCGGACGGCGCATCGGTGATGACGCGGTACGGAACGCGGTGGCACTGATGATTATGTATTTTTCGCTGTTCTTTGCCGGCGGAATGATTATCAGCAAGCTGGAAACACTTCCGCTGAGAAGCTGTCTTTTTGAAACGGCATCCGCACTCGGAACAGTCGGTCTGAGCCTGGGTATTACGACCCGGATCGGTGACCTTTCAAGGCTGATTCTGGTGGTGCTGATGTTCATGGGCAGGGTGGGCGGCCTGACGCTGATTTACGCGACGCAGTCGATCCGGAAATCCACCGGGTGTACGCTGCCCATGGAGAAAGTTACGGTTGGATAAAAGGAGAAGAAAATGAAATCTGTATTGCTGATCGGACTGGGACGGTTTGGCCGCGGCGTCGCGGAGAAACTGTATGAGCTTCATCACCAGGTGCTTGCTGTGGACAAGAGCGAAGAAAGGGTCAACGAGATTCTTCCGCTTGTGACGGATGCGCAGATCGGAGATGCTACCAGTGAAACCTTCCTTCGTTCGCTTGGTGTTGATAATTTTGACGTCTGTATTGTGACCATAGGAGAGGATTTCCAGAGCTCCCTGGAGACCACCTCACTGCTGAAGGAACTGGGAGCCAGGAAAGTGGTATCCCGTGCCTCAAGGGAAGTGCATAAAAAATTCCTCCTGCGGAATGGAGCAGACGACGTTGTGTATCCGGAAGGACAGCTGGCTGCCTGGACCGCGATCCGCCATACCACAGAGCATGTGCTGGATTATATCGCGCTGGACAGCGAGTATGCCATTTATGATCTTTCAGTGCCGGCGGAATGGCACGGCAAGACAGTCGGCGGGCTGGATATCCGCAGGAAATATAACCTGAACATCCTGGCAGTCAGAGGAGACGGACAGCCGAGCATGGTGGTTACCGGCGACACGATGCTGCAGGAAAACCAGACCATCCTTGTGCTCGGCAAATGGAAAGATATTCAGAAGTGTTTCAGGATCTGACCGTATTTCCTTCAGGAAGGGGAGGAATGAACGATGAAGGACTGGATTATACTCCTGATACTTGCCGTCTTTGGTATAATAGGGTATGTGGTGATGGGACGGATTGACAAATCCATTGACCGCCACATACCCGACAATGATGAAGAAGAGCAGGAGAAGAAAACCAATGAGCCTTCAAAAGACGGAAAATCAAAACGCTCGCATTCTGGTATGTCTCTCTTCCTCCATTTCTAATGTAAAAGTAATCCATGCTGCATCCAAAATTACAGCAGCTTTTCACGGGACGCTGATCGCCCTGTTTGTGGAGACGCCTGCCTACGCCCTCATGTCAGATGAGGACAGGAAGCGTCTCCGCAGCAATATGAACCTGGCTGAAAAGCTGGGAGCTACGCTGGAAACAGTGACGGGCGACGACGTTCCTTATCAGATTGCGGAGTTTGCCAGGGTTTCGGATATTTCCAGCATCGTTATCGGCCAAACCAATACGGTGGGCGGATTGCTGCGGCGAAAGAAATCCCTGACAGACCGGCTGATGACCTACGCACCGGACCTGGATTATTTCATCATCCCGGATTACGGCACAAAGGTTTATATGGCACGGAAACAGCCGGAGCGGAATCGGAAACGCCTGCTGACAGACAGCGCGATCTTCGTTGCGTCCATGCTCGTCAGCACAGCCATCGGTTTCCTGTTTTCTCATCTGGGGTTTACGGACGCCAACATCATCATGGTCTACCTGCTGGGATTGCTGGTTGTTTCCATATCCACCACCCACCGGGCATACAGCATGGTCTGGGCGGTGATCAGTGTGCTGCTGTTTGACCTGCTGTTTACCACGCCGAAGTTCACATTCTATGCCTATGGAACAGGATATCCCGTAACCTTCCTGATTATGCTGGCGGCGGCCTTTACGATCAGCACCCTGGCGATCAGGCTGAAGCAGAATGCCGGGCAATCCGCCAAGGCGGCCCAGCGGATGAGCGTTGTGCTGGAAACTGACCGGCAGCTGACAAAGGCAAAATCCATGGAGGAAATCCTCTCCGTTCTCGCCAGTCAGCTGACAAAACTGCTGAACAGAAGCCTGATCATCTATCCGGCTGAAAACGACACGCTGGGTGATCCGATCTTCTATCCTGCCGCCGGGGATACGGTGCCATACCGGACCAATGAAGAAAAACAGGCGGTGGAATGGGCCTTTGCCCATCATAAACGCGCAGGGGCCACAACAGAGGTTTTCCCGAAAACCGATTATCTGTATTACAGCATGCGGGTGCTGGAGCATGCCTACGGCGTAGTCGGCGTGGCGGTGCATGATACTCCGCTGGATGCTTCGGAACAGAGTGTGCTGGCATCCGTTGTGGGAGAATGCTCCCTGGCATTGGAGAATGCCCGGAACGCACGGGAAAAAGAAGAAACCATGGTGCTGGCAGAAAACGAGCGCCTGCGCGCCAATCTGCTGCGCGCGGTATCACATGACCTGCGCACACCGCTGACCTCCATCATGGGCAACGCCGACAGCCTGATGGCCTGCGGAGGTACGCTGGACGCGAAAACCCGCGGGCAGCTGTATAACGATATCTACCAGGATGCCCAATGGCTGACCGGTATGGTGGAGAACCTGCTTTCCGCCAGCCGGATGAAGGAAGGAAAGCTGAACCTGAAGATGACAACTGAACTGATGGATGATATGATCAGTGAAGCTGTCACACACCTGAGCAGGCAGCTGAAACCTTATACCCTGAACAGAAGCCAGTCTGATGAGCTGCTGTTTGTGAAAGCGGATGCCCGGCTGCTGGTGCAGGTTGTGATCAACTTGCTGGATAATGCCATCAAATATGCCCCGGAAGGATCGACGATCTGGATTGATACCCTGGCACGGGACAAGAATGTGGTTGTGCGGATTGCCGACAACGGACCGGGAATACCGGACGATCAGAAGGATCATATCTTTGATCTTTTCTATTCCAGCGGCAATCCGACAGGGGACAGCCGGCGGGGGCTGGGCATCGGGCTTGCCCTGTGCCAGTCCATTATTAAGGCGCATAACGGAACCATCACCGTTATGGACCATGAACCGCAGGGAGCCGTGTTTGAATTTGTGCTGCCGAGGGACGAGGTGAACCTGAATGAATAAACCGCTGATCCTGATCGTTGAGGATGACGCACCGATCCGCAACCTGATTTCCGTGACGCTGGAGGCCCATGAATACAGGCATATTACAGCGGGAAACGCCGGAGCAGCCATTATGGAGGCAACATCCCATAATCCGGATATCATGCTGCTGGATCTGGGCCTGCCGGATATGGACGGTGTGGAAGTGATCCGGAAAATCCGGAGCTGGTCCAACATGCCCATCATTGTCATCAGTGCCCGCAGTGATGACGCGGACAAGATTGAAGCCCTGGATGCCGGTGCGGATGATTATCTGACCAAGCCGTTCTCCGTGGATGAACTGCTGGCCCGGCTGAGGGTGACGATCAGGCGGCTGAACCAGACAAAGGCAGACAATCCGGACAGCCCTGTTTTCATGAACGGCAGCCTGAAGATTGATTTCGCTTCCGGGTGCGCCTATGTGTCAGGGGAGGAGCTCCACCTGACGCCGATTGAGTACAAGCTCCTGTGCGTACTGGCCAGGAACTGCGGCAAGGTGCTGACACACAAATATATTACGCAGCAGATCTGGGGTGCTTCCTGGGAAAACAACGTGGCATCCCTGAGAGTTTTTATGGCAACCCTGCGCAAAAAACTGGAAGTGTCACCGGATGCTTCCATGCTGATCCAGACCCACGTCGGTATTGGCTACCGGATGCTCAGGATCATGGACAATTAAACAATATTCAGAAATATTCTGACGCGCCTGAACAGGCGCGTTTTTTTGTTTCGGAAGGGCAGTGTGTTGAACAGCAGAAACCGGCATGATATAATAAAAACAAGAGAAAGTGACTCAAACAATATGAAAAAACTGATAATCATCACAGTCTTTTTGCTGACACCTGAAGTGTATGAACCTGTAAATGATGTGCTGAAGATGCCATGGATGAAGGTACAAACGTATACAGGATATGTAAGGAGGTAAGAGAAATGAAACGAATCATTGCTCTGTTAATGACGCTGGTGGTGGTGGCTGTTTTGTTCACTGGCACTTCCATTGCGGAAACCGAAGGGGAAGCCTTTGCTGAATGGAATCCGGACGCGCCGGCGCTGAAGGCGCTGATTGAATATGTGGAAGCAGTGACGGATGAAGAGTCCCCGGACTATATTCCGCCGGTGGACCGGATCGCCACTTTTGATATGGACGGAACGCTTTGCGGAGAGCTGTATCCGACCTACCTGGAATACTATCTGCTGGCCCGACGGATCTTTGCCGATCCGTCCTATGAACCGGATGAAGAAATGCTGGAATTCGGGCGGATTTTGCGGGATCACGCACTGGATAAATCCTTCCCGGATCATATGGACTTGCTGCATGCGGAACATGCGGCAAAAGCCTATGCCGGCATGACGCTGTCGGAATTTGCCGATTTTGTCACAAACCAGCTGGTGCGGGACGTTGACGGCTTCGAAGGCATGACTTACGCAACGTCCTTCTACCTGCCCATGATCGAAGTGGTGGAGTACCTGCAGGAAAACGGCTTCAAGGTTTATGTCTGCAGCGGCAGCGACCGGTTCATCTGCCGGACCTTTATTGAAGGGATGCTGGATATTCCGTATGAGCAGATCATCGGCATGGATGTGGAGCTGGAAGCGACAAACCAGGGCGATACGGACGGCCTGGACTACGCGTTCACCGGGGATGACATGCTGATCCGGACGGATAAACTGCTGATCAAGAACCTGAAAACAAACAAGGTGCTTCAGATTGCCCAGGAGATCGGCCGCCAGCCGGTGCTTTCCTTCGGCAACTCCGGCGGCGATACCAGCATGCATAACTATACAGTGTGTAACAACCAGTATAAGAGCGCGGCTTTCATGCTGATTGCGGATGACGAGGAACGGGATTACGGCAATACGGAGAAGGCCCAGGGACTGCGGGAAAAGTGGGAAGAGGCCGGATATTATGTGATTTCCATGAAGGACGATTTCCGGACAATCTACGGGGATGAGGTGAAGAAGACCGGTGCCTTCCACTGGCTGGAGGAGTTTGCGGACAGGGAAGAAACCGGAATCACCGCGGAAAATCCTTATATGCAGTCCGCAATTGATGAAGCCTATGAAGGAATAACCCATCAGCATGGCGGACCGTTCGGAGCGGTTGTGGTGAAGGACGGGAAGATCGTCGGTCAGGGACATAACCAGGTGCTGGCCAACAATGATCCTACATGCCACGGTGAAGTGTCAGCGATCAGGGACGCCTGCACAAACCTGGAGACCTATGACCTGACAGGCTGTGAACTGTACACCACCGGTGAACCCTGTCCCATGTGCCTTTTCGCCTGCATGTGGGCGAATGTTGACCGGGTATACTATGGCTGTACCATTGAAGATAACGCCCTGATCGGCTTCCGGGATGAGGCTTTTGACAACCTGATGGGCGGCAGGGATCAGCTGACAGACTACCTGGTCTGTGTGGACCGGGATGCCTGCCTGGAACTGTTTGGATTATACAATGAGATGTCACACACGCTGTATTGAGCGCGAATAATCAGTTCTTTCGTGTATAGAGATAATTGCCTGTCCTGTTCGTCTGGTAGGGAGTGAGTTCAAAACCGGTTCCGGTTAAGGCACATTCAATCATTGTTTTGGTCAGGCCGGGGACGGTATCGTCCTTCAGGGCTTCAGCAGTATCCATCCAGATAACTTCGCTGTTTTCATCTCCGTCGGACCTGGCTTCTCCCTCGACATATTCAACGGCAAAGACAGCGTACCAGTCTTTTGCGCTGAACCGGATACCGATAAGACGACCGGCTTTGACACGGACGCCGGTTTCCTCCAGGTATTCCCGGATGAGGGCTTCCTCCGGGACTTCCCCGAATTTCACATAGCCGCCGGGGATGATCAGCTTACCGCTGCCGTTTCCGTAGGTGTGACGGGCAAGGAGTACTTTGCCATCCTTTATACAGACACCCGCAACGGACTGGCTCCAGTTGGTGTTGTTGATTTCTTCCTGTGTCATGGCCATGGTGCTTCCTCCCAACGTTTGTACTATTACTGAAATCTTGTCAGTCAGCATATCAGAAAACAACCGCAGAGTCAAAGAAAACAGGGATGGCACGGCGCTTGCCCGGAAAATGCTGTGGACATCAGGATCTATGTTTCATTTTCGTATGCGTCAAATCCGCAGATGATCAATCCGGCTTATATCGCATGGAGACGCAGGTTTCCGTGAATCCGCAGCTTTTCCAGAAGGACATGCCCCGTTCATTCCAGGGGAGCACATCAATATCGATTGTGTCCAGATTCAGATACGCCATCAGTTCCTGGAATGCCTGTTTTCCTTTATGCTGCCGGCGGTACGGCCTGTCGATATAGAACTGGCGGAGGTAAACCGGATCGGAGGTGTGCCGGATCAGCGCATATCCGATGATTTCGCCCTGCTCTGAAAAGAAATAAGCAGAATAATCGCCGGCCAGGAAACCGGCCATCCGGTTCTGCAGTTCTTCAACGCTCATGGGGTTATCACTCTGCTCATCCTGGATGAGCATTTTGTTCATGACTGCCAGGCGGGGAATATCTTCCATGCCGCATTTGATGATTTCCATAATAGACTCCATAATACGAACTGATTAATCCAGAAGGGAACGGATGGTCTGTTCATAATCCGAATCAATGAGAACCGGCTGCTCGCCTGCACGCGCGCAACCTTCCCTGTATGCCCGGTTTTCCGCACGTACCCGGTCAATTGTACAGGCGGAGTCATCTCCCCGGCATTCAACTTCTGACGCATAGCCTTTGATGGTTTCAAAATGAGTATCAATGTACGAATCCGTCATAGCCAGGCAGATATAACGGATATACGGCAGATACTCTTCGTCAAAGTCCTGTCGCCAGTTAAAGGGGATATAGCAGCCTTCCACAATGAGATTCTGCACGTTTTCAACGGCAGTTTTGATCATCTCCCGGACAATCGGCCAGAGATAGACGGTGAGCTCGTCATCATCCTCCGGCGTCAGGGCAGAGTTTCCGCTGCGGATGAGGCCCATTTTCAGATGGTCAATGGACAGATAGGGATACTTATATTTTTCCAGCATTCGCTGTGCCAGAACGGTTTTCCCTGTGTGGGACGCACCCGTGATTATAATGATTGCCATATCGTACTCTTCCTGCTTTTCAGACGCCGAAGCGATATTCTTTTTCTTCCTTATCGTTTGCTTTGAGATCAAATGTGCTGATGACCCGATCCGCAACTTCGTCCGGTTCCAGATTCGTGTTATCAATCTTCAGATGGTTTTCAAACCAGGTTTCGCCTTCGTCTGAGTTCAGTTTATACTGTTGATCGCTTCTGAGGATATCTGCCTTGCTCCAGGCAACATCACGCTTGGATGCTTTGCGCTCCATCCGATGCGGCGTCTCATTCCGGGCCAGCCGGGTATCAAGATCCGCGCTGAGCTCAACAAAAATGAAGCGGCCGCCGCTCTGCTCAAACTGACGCTGCAGACTGGTAATGTATTCCCGTTCTTCCGGCTCATTAAACGCGCAGACATAGGTGAAGATCAGGTCAACATTGTGCTTTACAGCAAGCTCAAAGACTTTTTCACGGATGTCTTCGTTGAGTTCTTTTTGCGCGGGTGTGGCAAAGCCAAAGATCCTGTCTGACAGCTCAATGCTGTCGTGATTCATCATCATGTTATATTTCAGTTTATCCCTCAGGCTTTCCGCCACCGTCATTTTTCCGACAGCCTGGGGTCCGCAAACAATGATCAGATTAGCCATATATATTCTCCATCTCTGTATATTTCATTAAATCAAAAATCGGTTTTGACCGAAACCAGTCCGTCATCAGTGCTCTCAATCCGGATGACGAAACTGAATCTGTTCCGGTCGATACACATCCAGAAATCTTTTTCCGGAAAGACATCCCGAAGCTCCGGATCAAAGAAGTGCCGGCCGCCGCCTGTGCGAAGTGCCTGCAGTCGTTCCTCTATATCCGGCATTGCTTCACCGGTCAGCAGGCTTTGCAGGTAAAGCGCACAGAGTTCATCTTCCTCCGCAGCGGCAAGCCCTTCCTTTCCCATGCAGACGAGGGTGACGATTTCCGGGTTTCGCTGACGGATATAACCGGCGATGGCCTGGGCATTCACGAAACTGCCGGTCAGGATTTCTTCCGCGTGGATGGCATTGGCCACACCCTGGGTTCCGGCACTGGTGGTATGAATGATCCGCTTTCCCCGGATGATCTCCGGATCAACCGTGGAAGGGGAGTTGCCGAAATCAAAACCATCCAGCTTTCGGCCGTGGCGTTCTCCGATGAGAATGGCCTCCGGATCTTTTTCGCGCCAGGCAAGGGCGTCCTCAATGGCACCTACCGGACGAATTTCCTCCGCACCCATGGCATAAAGCCAGCACTCCAGGGAGAAGGCACGGAATACATCAATGATGACAACCAGGCCTTCTGCCTGTCTGGCACCTTCAATCAAATGATTAATCCTGATCTCCATTCCTTCCCCCCACTGTCGCTATACAATCCGATTTATTTGACACATCATACCAAGTTCTGTGTGTTCCGTCAAAGAAATACCATAAAGAAACAATGGAATGCGGTACTTTTGCGTGTTATTACGCAAATAGTGAGATCATGTCACATAAGAAAAGCAAAGCGTATGGTATAATACAGACCAGAAAAGCGCGAAAAAAGAAAACACAAGCAACAAGACTGAAGACTGAAAACAGGGAAGGAGCTGTATAAGGTTGAAGGTAAAAAAGCCTGTCAGGAAAAAGATCCTGATTGTCCTGACCTGTGTGCTGGTCCTGGTGATTGCGGGCGTCTGGATTCTGTCTGAAGTGGAATGCAGCCGCTTTTTCGGCAGACGGTATGAAACAGATAAAGCAACGAGACAGCGCGTCGAATACTATGACGGGCTTGAGCGGACGCAATACATCTTCCCTTCTGATAAAGGGCAGAAACTGACAGGCTATCTGTACAAAACCAGTCTGGATCCCAAAGGTATTATCATCTTTGCCCACGGGTACGGCGGCGGGCAAAGCTACTATATGAACTGCGCAGATTACTTTACGAAGCATGGCTACTATGTATTTGCTTTTGATGCCACGGGAAGCGAAGAGAGCGAAGGTGAATCAACGAGGGGACTCCCGCAGGGCATGATTGACCTGTCATACGCGATATCGTTTGTGGAAGAAAGCGGGAACTTCCCAAAACTGCCCATCGGACTGTTCGGCCACAGCTGGGGCGGATACTGCGTGAGCGCGGTACTGACACTTCATCCTGAAGTGAAAGCAGTGGTCGCCTGCTCCGGCTACAACGATTCTCTGGGGATATTCATCTCAGAGGGAAAGAACATCGCGGGGCCCGCGGTTTACCTGACGCTGCCGTTCCTGAGACTGCATGATTACATCAGATTCGGAAAGTATTCCACTGTGACATCTGAAGACGGATTCAACAATACCGACGCCCGGATCATGATTGTCCACAGTATGGATGATACGGTGGTTCCGGCTGAAATCGGATATGATATCTATTACCGGAATCATAAGGACGATCCGCGGTTTACCTTTGTCTGTTATGAAGACAAGGGACACCGGTATTTCCATGAGGTTACGCCCTATGTGACTGAAACGGAAGAAGCTTACCAGCAGTGGCTGAAGACGCTGGATTACGATTATAACAATCCGGCCAACAAAGAACGGCTGGAGGAGGACAAGATCAAGTATTACCATCTGAACGTGGACGTGAAAAAGTATTGGGAAAACAGAGTGAATACGGAACTGCTGGACAAGCTGATCGCTTTCTATGATGAAAGCTTCGCGGAATAAGAAATCGCTCATGGCGATTTTAGTGAAAACTGAAGACTTAAGACTTAAAACTTAAAAATGGTGGAGGAAACCGCTTCCGGAAGGAAGCGGTTTCTTTGGATTGAAAAAGATGATTGAAGTTATAATAGAAGAATGTAAACGTTGTTGAAAATTATTGTAAAATAGATGTAAAACGGGAACAAAGGGCGGGGGAGAAACCCTATAATAAATGTGATCAGAGAGCGGGATAGGCAGAGGAGGCGGTGTGTGATATAATGCTCGCTGTATTCCGGATACAGGGAGAGAGACCGTTATGCGCAAGAAGATTGTTATTCAGTGGGGGAGAATCGTACTCGGCCTGCTGGTGTTTGCCTTTGGTGTTCATCTGACGATCTTTGCCAATATCGGACTGGCTCCCTGGGACTGCCTCGGAATGGGAATCGCGAAGCATACACCGCTGAATTACGGCCTGTCCATGACGGTTATGGCGCTGATGATTCTGGGAATTGACCTGCTGCTGAAGGAACGGATCGGTTTCGGAACGATTATTGACGCGCTGCTGACCGGCAATTTTGTGCAGATGTTCAACGACCTGAACCCGCTGGAAGAGAACAAAAGCACCTGGCTCGGCATTCTGATCATGCTTACCGGTTTTGTGTTTATGGCCCTGGGAATGTGGATCTATATGAAGGGCGAACAGTGCTGCGGACCGCGGGATTCCCTGCTGGTCGGCCTGGGCAAACGGCTTCCGAAGGTGCCCATCGGCATGGTGGAAGTACTGCTCTGGGCAGCGGTGCTGCTGGCCGGCTGGCTGCTGGGCGGACCGATCGGAATCGGAACGCTGATCAGCACCTTCGGCGCCGGGATTGTGATGCAGCTGGTTTACAACCTGCTGAAGTTTGAACCCCGGCAGATCCGGCACAGGGATGCATTGAACACAATACGGATTCTTGTTTCCTCACGGACAGAAGGAGTATGAAAATGAAAAAGCTGATTCTAAGCCTGACTGCATTGATGCTTGTGCTGTTTGTCTGCTTTTCCGTACTGGCGGACAGCAATACACCCGCGGCGGAACTGTATGATTCCCTTGTGAAGACACTGTTTTACACGGAAAATGTGACACTGACGGGCACGGCAAAATTCTCACTGGACGGGGTCCTGTTCAAAAACGCGGAGATTACGCTGAAGCAGGACGGAAACCGGACTTTCAGGGAGCTGACGCTCAAAGGCCCCAAACGGGATGGAACGACTCAGAAGAACGGTTATACGATTGTTACGGACGGTACCTCGCTTTACCTGATGGAGGCAGTTACTCCCGGTGTTTACAGAACGGGCGGAACGACAGAACACACTTCCCTGATCCGCAGGTCCATTGAGGCGGAACAGCTGATCGGCCTGGGCAGGGCCCTGGTCAGTCATGCAGATCTGTTCCTGGGTACGGATACCCTGACGGAAACACCGGAAGGGGATATCTGCTTTGAACTGAAGGATAACGTGCCGGATCTTCTTAATGCGGCAGTGAACAATCTTTTCCAGTTCGCAGCGAGACGGTATTTTGACGAGGATTATGACAACGCTTCAGCGGATAACAACACGAGAATCAACGATTATGAAACCGTTGTGCGCGGGATTCTCTTTACCGCCAAAACCGTTGCGCTGAAGCAGGCTTCCGTTACGATCAAACGGGATGAGAAGGGGTTGCTGCAGCAGCTGAAAGGCGAGGCTTCCCTGAATGTGGAAACCTGCGCGGAAGGTCTGCGGCAGGTGGACGTCACGTTCCAGGTCAATGTGAAAGATGCGGGCAAAACGACAGTGAAACGGTTTACACCGGATGATTACGGCGTTATTTCAGAGTATGAAATGGCGGCGGCAGAAACCAGGAGCTTCAGTGATGCAGGCATGAATGATGCAGAGCTGAAAGCGCTGAAGGGCCTGACCAGCGCGGGCTTTGACAGGAACATGATCGTCTATTCGTCATATCGCAGCCGGGAAGAGAAAGGCTACGAAGTCGGTTTCGGCGGCGCGGAAGGATGGGAAGAAAATTTCCTGCTTACCGCAGATGAAAAGCTGACGGAAATGACCAGTGAAAATGCTGAATGGCAGACCGGCTCAGCGGATCAGTTCACCTTCAATCCGGAACCGGACAAGGAAACGGATGAAAAAGCAAAGGCGTTCATGACCGCGTTTATCCAGGAAATGAATCCGGATGTTCTGAAGACTGTGAAAGAGTTTAAGATGGAATGGCTGTATGAACGTTATGATCATGTGTACGCACAGTACATCGGAGAATCGGCGGATGCGAACGGCAAGGACGTGACTTTTGTGGTGCGGATCAGCCCGGAACTCAGGATTGAATTCTTCTCCTGTGAATGATCAATCAGCCGGAACCCCTTATAAATCAACAGGCCGCAAGGCCTGTTTTTTTGTTTTTATATAATTATTGTAAAAATGACAAAAAATACTTGACAAATACAGTGAAGGCGTATATTTTAATTATAGTCAAACAGACCATAAAGGAGGGATGAGGATGCATGATTCACTGAAAGAGGATCAGCTGTATGTGACGGTGGACATGATGATCCTCACGGTCAGGGAAGGGAAGCTGAACCTGCTGCTGTCCCAGAGAAAGGACAAACCCTATGCCGGACAGTGGGCACTGCCGGGAAGGTTTGTCGGGGTGGATGAATCAGCGGAGACAACGGTTCATAAACTGCTGGAGGAGATGCTGCCGGTAAAAGACGTATTCCTTGAACAGCTTTACACCTTTTCAGAGGTAAACCGGGATCCCCGGGGCCGGGTGATCTCCACCGCCTACCTTGTGATTATTCCCTGGAACAGGCTGGAAGTGCTGTTTGAGGAAGGCAGGATTCCCTTCAGCCGGTTTGAGATATCCGGAGAAGCGGACTGGCTGCGCCTGAAAGGAACGGATGGAACAATCCTGACCGGCGGAGACCTGGCATTTGATCATGGACGGATTATCGGGACGGGCGTGCAGCGTTTGCAGGGGAAAATCGACTACACCGAGGTCGGTTTCCGGTTCCTGAATGACCGAAACGCGTTTTCCCTGGGAGAACTGCAGACGGTGTTCGAGGCGGTACTCGGAAAGCAGCTGGACAAAAGCAATTTCCGCCGTACGATCAAGGCCCGGTATGAGGATACCGGAAAGATGACACTGACAGACCGGGAAGGCAGGAAGAGCAGAGGACGGCCGTCCCTGCTCTACCAACTGAAGGGAGAATAAGACCATGACGGACAGAAAGATTCTCGTTGCAGTAGACCTGCAGAACGACTTTATAGACGGCGCCCTGGGTACAAAGGAAGCGGAAGCAATTGTTCCCGCCGCGGAAGCAAGGATTCGGGAATGGCGGGAAGCCGGAGCGGAGATTATCGCCACCCTGGATACCCATGAAGAGAACTATGCCGAAACCCAGGAAGGGAAGCGGCTCCCCGTGGCTCACTGTATACGTGGGACTGAAGGCTGGAAGCTGAATCTGGTGATCCGGGAAGCTTTGGGAAACTGCGTGCTGGTGGAGAAACCAACCTTCGGCAGCATCCGCCTGCCGGAACTGATCCGGGAAAAGATCGGGGATGGAGAAGGCGCGACGATTGAACTGATCGGCCTTTGCACAGACATCTGCGTGGTTTCCAACGCACTGCTGCTGAAGGCTGCGTTTCCGGAAGCGACGATCCAGGTCAGCAGCGGCTGCTGTGCCGGTGTGACGCCGGAAAAACACAAGGCGGCACTGGAGACAATGGCAAGCTGTCAGATTGATATCCTGTAATAAACCCTAAGGAGGAACCGGTATATGAAGGCTTACGAGTTTAACGCGGAAAAGGCACGGGACCGGCTGGTGGAGCTGATCCGGGAAACAGCGGAGCGGCAGGGATTCAGCCGCGTGGTGATCGGTATTTCCGGCGGTAAGGATTCCACGGTGACAGCGGCGCTATGCGCCCGGGCACTGGGAAAGGAAAACGTATACGGAGTCATGCTGCCGGACGGGGAACAGAAAGATATCAGCGACAGCCGGAGAGTCTGCGACTCACTGGGCATTCAGCAGCGTACAGTGAATATCGGGGCGATGCACAAAGCCCTGAAGGAAGTAACAGACCAGAACGGATCTGTGGCAACGGAAGGAGAATTCTCCGTTGCGTACAGCCGGGCGGCGGATATCAATGTAGGACCGCGCCTGCGGATGACAACGCTGCGCTATATTGCCCAGGCACTGGACGCCCGGCTGGCCGGTACAGGTAACCTGAGCGAAGCTACGACCGGCTACTGCACCAAAGACGGCGATACATCCTGCGACTTTGCCGTGCTGGGAAAGCTGACCAGCGTTGAGGTGGTGGAGGTCGGGAAAACCATGACGGAGCTGCCCCGGGAACTGGTGGAAAAGACACCCAGCGACGGCCTGAGCGGCAAGAGCGATGAAGAAAATATGGGACTGAAGTATGCAGATATTCACCTCTATCTGCGGGAAGGCACCTGCGGCAATCCGGAGATTGATGAAAAAATCCGCAGAAGGGAAGCGGCGAACATGCACAAGCGGCGGATGCCGCTGATCCTGGACCCCTTCGGAAAGGATGGAGAACAATGAAAAAGGCACTGGCATTTTTCGGAGCGTTTAATCCCCCTACCACGGCACACCTGGAGCTGGCCCACTACGCACTGGAACAGACCGGACGTGAAACGGTTGTATTTGTGCCCTCCCGGTCGGCCTATATCCGGGAAGAACAGGGAAAGGACTATGCCTATTCCGACCGTGCACGCCTGGCTATGCTCCGGGCAGCCCGGGAAAAGCGGCCGTGGATGACGGTGACAGACTATGAGCTGACGCTGGATCATCAGCCCCGGTCCTATGAGACCCTGTGCCGCCTGAAAGAGGAAGGGTACGACGCAGCCCTGCTGATGGGCTCTGACAAGCTGACAGAGCTGGAGAACGGCTGGAAATACGTGCGGGAGATCGCCGAGGAGTTCGGCATTGTCTGCATGGAGCGGGCAGGGGACGACTGCGAGGAGATTATCCGGGGCAGCGCCTTCCTGACGGAGCTGATGCCTTACATTACTGTGCTGAAAACACCGGAGGAAACAAAGAATATCTCCTCCACACAGGTGCGGGAACTGATCACCCGGGGCGAGACTCCCGAGGGACTGGTACCTGGCGAAATCCTCGGCCTGCTGGGCACGGAACGGAAAGAGCACGCGATGAAGCTGGATCCGATCATCACCTCCCTGCTGGACACTGACCTGTACAAGTTCAACATGGACCAGGTGATCTTCCACAAGCATACGGATCTGAGCGGCGAGTATTATTTCCGCTGCCGGAATGAGGGTATTGTCTTTACGCCTGAAATGTTTGAGGAAATCAATGCCCAGATTGACCACCTGTGCTCGCTGACATTCACGAAAGATGAACTGGACTATCTGCGCTCCATCCGCTTCCTGAAGAGCGACTACGTGGAATTCCTGCGGTTGTGGCGGCCGATCCGGGATTATGTTGAAACGCGGCTGACCAAAGACGGAACGTTGAAGATCATCGTTCGCGGACCGCTCTTCTCAGCCATGCAGTTTGAAATCTACCTGCTGGAGATTATCAACGAAGTCTATTTCCGCCTGAAGTATGATTACAATGAACTGAGAAAGTCGGCGGAGGAACGGCTGGATGAGAAGATCAAAGCCTTCCAGAGCGGAAAGTATACCTTCAGCTTTGCTGAGTTCGGCTGCCGCCGCCGTCTGTCCCGGGAATGGGAGGATGAGGTGGTCCGGCGGCTGGCTACGGAGACAACCAACTGCGTTGGCACTTCCAACGTCATGCTGGCAAAGAAATACGGCCTGAAACCCATCGGAACCTATGCCCATGAGTTTGTGCAGATGTACCAGGGCATTGATTCCATCCCGCTGGCATATACCAATCACTACGCCCTGGAAGACTGGTATGACGAGTACCGCGGTGACAACGGAACGGCACTGACCGATACCGTAACCACAGACCTGTTCCTGCTGGACTTTAACCGGGCAATGGTGAACAACTTCACCGGCGTGCGCCATGACAGCGGCGATCCCTATGAGTGGGGCGAGAAGATGATTGCCCACTACAAGAAGTACGGAGCAGATCCGAAGACGAAGCTGCTGCTGTTCAGCGACAGCCTTGATTTTGACCGTGCCCAGGCGCTGTACGATTACTTTAAGGACCGGGCAAAGGTCTCCTTCGGCATCGGCACTTTCTGCTCCAATGATACCAGCGAAGAAGCACTGAATATTGTCATCAAACTGCAGACGGTGAACGGCCGGGCAGTCGCAAAATTGTCCGATTCGGCCGGAAAAACCATGTGCCGGGACGACGAGTACATGGAGTATCTGGAACGCTCTGTCGCGTTCCGCCTGAACCGCGAAAAATAAGGAAATACAGGCAAAAAGACGCTGTTGAGAAATAGCGTCTTTTTTTATCCGCGAGGAGAAAAATAGGTACGGATATGTCTCTTATGATTGCATTTTTTTTCCAAACACAGTATGCTATCATCTGATATGTCAAAAACAAGCACGGGCGGAGAAACCGCCGGAGGAGGACCCCATGATTGAGATTCAGAACGTAACCAAGACGTACTCAAAGAATAAGAAAAAGGCCGTGGACGATCTGTCCCTGACTGTAAAGGGCGGCGAGCTGTTTGGCTTTATCGGACCGAACGGCGCCGGTAAAACCACTACGATCAAAATGCTGACCGGCGTGCTGAAGCCCGATGAAGGCTCCATCACCATGGCGGGACACCGGATGGACTCCGAACGGCTGGAAGCCCAGCGGCTGATCGGCTTTGTGCCGGACGGAAACGATCTGTATGACCGGCTGTCCGGTATGGAATACCTGAACTTTATGGCGGATATTTACCAGGTGAGTGCTTCCCGCCGGAAGGCCCACATTGAAAAATACCTGCATATCTTTGAGCTGGAAGACGCCATCAACAGCCAGGTTCGCACCTATTCCAAGGGCATGAAGCAGAAGCTGGTCGTAATCGGCGCTCTGATCCACAATCCTCCGATCTGGATCCTGGACGAGCCCCTGGGCGGCCTGGATCCCCGGGCGGCTCACCTGCTGAAGGAAGAGATGATCCGTCACTGCAACGAGGGCAATACAGTATTCTTCTCCACCCATGTGCTGGAAGTTGCTGAAAAGCTGTGCACCCGCATTGGCGTGATCGATCACGGCACCCTGCGTGCCCAGGGCACTCTGGAAGAGCTGCGCTCCGGCGAAAAGGGCGCCAGCCTGGAAGATCTGTTCCTGCAGCTGACCGATGACGGAGGCGACAACGAATGAAAAGCTTTATTGCACTGCTGCGGCTGCAGCTGCTGTCCAGATACGCGGACATGAAACCGCGTAACCTGAAGACGGCGCTGAAGGAAAAGAAAGGCCGCACCATCGGAATGATCATCGCGATCATTTTCCTGATCGCTTATCTGGGCGGCATGCTGTTCTTCCTGGAAACCAAGATGATTGACATCCTGATCCGGCTTCACATGCCCGAAATGCTGGTGACCCTGGCGGTGGTGCTTGCCACCACGGGTACGCTGGTGATGGCGTTCTTCTTCACACTGAGTGTATTGTACCTGGGACGTGACGCAACTCATCTGGCGTCGCTGCCCATTAAGCCCCGGACGCTGCTGAGCGCCAAACTGACCCAGGTATGGATTTCCGAGACCTGCATTGACGCACTGCTGATTTTGCCTGCCTGTATTCTCTACGGCGTGAAAACCGGTGCTGAAGCACTTTTCTATGTCCGGATGGTTGTGGTCTGGCTGCTGATCGCACTGCTGCCGATCTGCCTGATTGCATTCCTGTCCAGCGTGCTGATCCGTCTTTCCGCACTGTGGAAGCATCGTGAAACAATCATGACAGTCGGCGGTATCGCATTTCTGATTGCCTATATGTTCCTGATGTCGAATTTGGGCGGCATGACGGGCGGCAGCGCAACGGACGGCGGAGCGATGATGGAAAGCTTCGTGACGGGAAGCGCCAGCCGGTTTGCAAGCCTGACAAAGATGTTCCCGCCTGCGGAATGGGCAGCTGAAGGTATGCTGGGCCAGAACAACCAGATGTTCCTTGTATGGATCCTGATTTCACTGGCAGCTCCGGTCGTCACGGTATGGCTCCTGGGTTACAGCTATCGCAAACTGTCCATGCTGCAGTCCGAAACACCCAGCGGAACGAAGAAAAAGTTTACCGGGCGGGAATCTTTCGCAGCCGGCGGACAGCTGAAGGCCTGCGTCCTGCGGGAGGTCAAGACGATCCTGCGGGTGCCGTCCTATGCGACAAACATCCTGCCGATCTGCTTTATGCCGCTGCTGATGGTTATTATCTTCAGCGTTTCTATCGGTAAAGCCGGCGAAAGCCTGGGCGCGCTGTTCCAGAGTATGCATCCTGCCCTGATCATGGGTATCCTGGCTGCGATGATGGCTTATATGGCGGGTATGAATCCCGCGCTTTCCACTGCGGTGACGCGGGAAGGAAAGGGGCATGATTTCCTGACGGCGCTGCCGGTGCCGACCATGACCTTTATCCGCGCGAAATTCATCGTAGGCTACGGATTCGGAGCGGCCGGCGTGATTGCCGCTTCAGTTGCACTGCTTATCATGTATCCGGGCGTGGAACTGCAGGTTATCATGGCGCTTGTGCTGTGCCTGCTGTTCAGCTATGTGAACTCCGCCCTGGCCCTGAGCCGGGATATCAAAAAGCCCAAACTGGACTGGGTGACAGAGCAGGAAGCTGTGAAGCAGAACTTCGGTGTGATGATCTCCATGTTCGTCTCCTGGGGTATCCTGATTGCCCTGGCAGCCCTGACCTACGTCCTGATTGACAAGCTTCACCTGGAGCTGCTGCCGATCTTCGGAATCCTTGCGGGTGCCCTGGTGATCCTGGCCATCGCAGCACATGCGATCATGAAAAATAATGCGGAGAAGTATTACTGCAAGGGGTAATAGAAACAAAAAAGAGGCATATGCCTCTTTTTTGTTTTAGTTAATACTTAAAACTTAAAACTGAAAAATGAATAATACTATAGTGTTTTCCAGAGCGTAATTCATGGTGATACGGTTTGAACAATTGACAGAAAATTAAGAGGGAAAGTATAATCAAGGCAATAACCGGGAGGGGAATGAATATGAAGAAGATTATCGGTCTGGTGGTTTGCCTGATGATGCTGGTGAGCGGAGTTGCAATGGCGGATCAGGCGGTTGAATTGCTGCCTGGACTGGGCTATGTGGTGGACCTGCCGGATGATATGGAATATGAGTCTCCGGAAGCTTCAGAGAACGGAGTTGAAACCTATTTCACCAATGACCTGGAGATGGACTGCTTCTGCTATCCGAAATCTGAAGCGGAAAACCTGGGCATGGCGGAAACGCTGAAGGAAACCGTGAAGGTGCTTAAGGAAAAAGGCTGGGAAGCGGAACTCCGGAAGGTGAACCGCATCACGATGGTGTGCGTGCGGATGAAAGATGAATCGGACGGAGCCCCGGGTATCGGTTACATCTTCGAAGACGGTGACCTGATGATTGAAATTGACTTCTGGTATGCCACCCAGGAAGCGGCTGACCGGACTGTGCAGATCATGTCTTCCATCAGGCAGGAGTAATCAATCGAATAATTGTATTTCAGCCGGATCCGTGAGGATCCGGCTTTGTGTTTATAACTTGATTTGTGGTATAATCAAGTGTTCATATTTGCACAAAATGGCGGTTCAGCCGCCGGAGGGATTATGAGCTTTACGCATCTTCATCTGCACACGGAGTACAGCCTGCTGGATGGCGCCTGCCGGATCAGTTCGCTTGCCGACCGGCTGAAAGAGCTGGGAATGGACTCCTGCGCAATTACGGATCACGGCGTACTGTACGGCGCGATTGATTTCTATAACACGATGAAGGAAGCCGGGATCAAACCGATCATCGGCTGCGAAGCATACGTCTGCCGGGATCGGACGGACAAGTCCATGACCGGCCGTGAGAACAGCCACCTGATCCTGCTGTGCGAGAACAATACCGGCTATCAGAACCTGATGTACCTGATCAGCGAAGGCTTCCTGACCGGTTACTATTACCGGCCGCGGATTGATTACAATCTGATCCGGGAGCATCACGAAGGCCTGATCTGCCTGAGCGCCTGCCTGAGCGGCGACCTGCCGAAGATGCTGCTGAACGGTCAGGATGAAAGCGCCCATGCCTATGTGCGGGAAATGCAGGAGATCTTCGGCGAGAAGAATTTCTATATTGAAATCATGGATCACAACCTACGGGAAGAGAAAACCGTGCTGCCGCGGCTGATCAGCCTGGCCCGGGAAATGAATGTTCCGCTGGTTGCGACAAACGACTGTCACTACCTGGAGAAGAAGGACGCGCATGCCCAGGAAGTGCTGATGTGCATCCAGACCGGTAAGACGCTGGCAGATGACCAGCGGATGAGGATGGAGACAGAAGAACTCTACGTCAAGAGCGAAGAGGAAATGCGCGCCCTGTTCCGGCAGGTGCCGGACGCTATTGACCGGACGCAGGAGATTGTGGAACGGTGTAACGTTGAGTTTGAATTCGGCGTAACCCGCCTGCCGCATTATCCCGTGCCGGAAGGTGAAACTGCAAAGAGCATGCTGCGCCGCCTGTGCGGAGAAGGCATGAAGAAGCTTTATCCGGACGCCAAAGAGGGAGACGAACCCTATCAGCGGCTGGAATATGAGCTGTCCACCATTGAACATATGGGCTATGTGGACTACTTCCTGATCGTCTGGGACTTCATCCATTATGCCAAGTCCAACGGGATCATGGTAGGACCTGGCCGCGGAAGCGGCGCTGGTTCTATCGTGGCCTACACGCTGGGCATCACCATGCTGGACCCGCTGAAATACCAGCTGCTGTTTGAACGCTTCCTGAATCCGGAACGCGTCAGCATGCCTGATATTGACGTTGACTTCTGTTACGAACGGAGGCAGGAGGTCATTGACTACGTGGCCCGGAAATACGGATCAGACCATGTGAGCCAGATTATCACCTTCGGTACCATGGCGGCAAAGGGCGTTGTGCGCGACGTGGGCCGGGTGCTGGGGATGAGCTACCAGGAAACGGATGCGGTGGCCAAGGCGATTCCGTTTGATCTGGGGATGACGCTGAACAAGGCGCTGAAGATCAGCCCGGTGCTCCGGGAAATGTATGACAACCAGCCGAAGGTCCGGGAACTGATCGATACGGCACTGACGCTGGAAGGTATGCCGCGGCATGCTTCCACCCACGCGGCGGGCGTGCTGATTACCGGTAAGCCGGTGGTGGAGTTTGTGCCCCTGCAGCGGAACGACGAGGTCATTACCACCCAGTATCCGATGGGCACCATTGAGCGTCTGGGCCTGCTGAAGATGGACTTCCTCGGCCTGCGGACGCTGACGGTGATCCGGGATACGCTGGACATGATGCGGGAAACCGGCAAGGATATGAAGCCGGAGGATATCCCGCTGGATGATCCATCCGTTTATGAAATGATCAGCCGGGGCGATACGGACGGCGTGTTCCAGATGGAAGGAGCGGGCATGACCGGCTTCCTGACGAACATGAAGCCCAGCTGTTTTGAAGACATCATCGCTGCCATCTCCCTGTACCGTCCGGGCCCCATGGAATCTATTCCGCGCTACATTGCGGGCAAGGCGAACCCTGCCAGCGTAAAGTATAAAACTGAAAAACTGCGTCCGATCCTGGACGTGACCTACGGGTGTATGGTGTACCAGGAGCAGGTTATGCAGATCGTGCGTGACCTGGCCGGATACAGCTACGGCCGGAGCGACCTGGTGCGCCGTGCCATGGCGAAGAAAAAGCACAAGGTCATGGAAGAGGAACGGCAGATTTTTGTCCATGGCATGACGGACAAGGACGGGAATGTTACGGTACCCGGCTGCGTACGGAACGGTGTTCCGGAGAATGTGGCGAACGAGATCTATGATGAAATGATCGCCTTCGCCAGCTACGCCTTCAACAAGTCACATGCTGCGGCGTACGGTGTGGTGGCTATGCAGACGGCCTGGCTGAAACGGTATTATCCCGTGCAGTTCATGGCGGCAATGCTGAACAGCGTGTACGGCAATACCGGCAAGATCGCAGGATATATCCAGTACTGCCGGGGCAGGGATATTTCCGTGCTGCCGCCCAACGTGAACCGGAGCCGCTGGAAGTTTACAGTGGACCGGGATGCGGAAGGAAAAGCCGCTATCCTGTTCGGCCTGGGCGCAATCAAGAGCGTCGGCGAGAACGCCGTTCACGCGATTATCCGTGAGCGGGAGAGCGCCGGACCTTTCAGGGATATCTTTGATTTCTGCCGGCGGATTGACACGGCGGAGTGCAATAAGCGGGTCACGGAAAGCCTGATCAAGGCAGGAGCCTTTGACGGTTTTGGCGCCAACCGGCCGCAGATGCTGGCGGTATACGAGGCGGCCATGGACGCGAACCAGGCACAGAAAAAGAAGAATGTATCCGGCCAGGTAAGCCTGTTTGACATGTTCGGCGGCGGAGAAGAACAGCCCATGTTTGACGCTGAACTGCGGCTGCCGGACATTCCGGACTGCCCGGCGAAGGCCAAACTGAAAATGGAAAAGGACGCCGCGGGAGTCTATATGACCGGTCATCCGTTGGATGATTATCGGGAGAAGTTGAAGAAGCTGACTTTTACGGCGGCAGAAATCACGGAACCCGAGGAGGAAGCCGAGACACCGGACCTGGACGGAACGTTTGTGGATCTGGGCGGCATCCTGACAGAGGTCAAGGAGAAGGCGACCAAGAAGGGCGACTACATGGCCTTTGTGACCCTGGAAGATATGACCGGGCAGATTGAGTGCCTGGTGTTCCCAAGGGTGTTTGAGAAATACCGGCTGCTGCTGAACGCGGATGAGGCCGTGGTGATCAGCGGTAAGATCAGCGTGCGGGAAGATGAAGCGCCCAAGCTGCTGGCGGAGCGGGTAACACGGCTGGAAGAGTGGACCACGCAGCCTTCCACACTGCGGCTGGATGAATTCCGGAAGATGCGGGAAACACCGAAAACGGACGCCCAGCTGGCAGCTGAAGCGGAGAAAAAAGTCTTCCTGCGGCTGAACCGGCAGGATATGGACCGGGCCGGCGCCGTACTGGCACTGTGCGCGGGAGAGATCCCGGTCTATATGCATATTCCGGAAGAAAAGATTACGCTGCTGTGCCCGAAGGAAAACTGGTGCAGCGCGGATGAAAACTGCATCCAGCGGCTGAAGGACGTGCTGGGTGCGGAAAACGTGGTACTGAAGCAAAAGGGGTGAAACTCATGGAGCAGAAGAAGAGCCGGGCGGCGGAGATCATTCGGTTTGCCCTGACCGGCGGCGTCTGTTTTGTGGTGGAACTGGCCGTACTGATTCTTTTGAAGGGGAAGTTCGGCGTGGATACGCTGATCGCAACGCCCATTGCTTTCCTGATTTCAGTGATTCTGAATTACCTGCTGTGCGTTGTATGGGTTTTCCGCGGGGCCAAGAACCGGGGAGCAGGCGCCAAGGCGGGCTTCCTGATTACCAGCCTGATCGGCCTGGGACTGAATGAGCTGCTGATGCTGCTGTTCCGGCTGATCCTGGGTGAAGATGCCGTGATACTGACCCTCGGAACCAGGACGATCAACATGTATGTGCTGAACAAGTGCCTGGCAACGCTGATTGTGATGATCTGGAACTACTTCTCGAAACGGGCGGTGCTGTACCGCAGGACAAAGCAATGATTGAACTGGAACGTGTCACCAAGCTGTATGGAAGCATCCCGGGACTCCGGGATGTCTCGCTTCATGTTCCCAAGGGACAGACAGTGGGACTGCTGGGCCGCAACGGCGCAGGAAAAACCACTGCGCTGAACCTGATGACCGGCTATTTCCCGCCGACGGAAGGCAAGGTACGGGTGGGCGGCAAAGATATGATTGCCGATCCGCGGGCTTGCAAGCGAATGATCGGCTATCTGCCGGAGAAACCGCCGCTGTATGATGAAATGACAGTGGAGGAGTACCTGGCCTTTGTCAGCGAATTGCGGGAAGTGACGCGGAAGGCGAACCGGGAACATGTGAACGAGATTATCGAGCTGTGCTCACTGAAAGAAGTCCGGGAACGGGTCATCGGCCACCTGAGTAAGGGATACCGCCAGCGCGTCGGTATTGCCCAGGCGTTGTGCGGTGCACCGGACGTGCTGATCCTGGATGAACCGACTGTTGGCCTGGACCCGCGGCAAACCGTGGAAATGCGGGAACTGATCCGAAAACTGGGAAAGGACCACACGGTTGTTTTCTCCAGCCATATCCTTACCGAAGTACAGCAGCTCTGCTCCAGGGTGATTATCCTGAACGAAGGACGGATGGTACAGAGCATTGACCTGACGGAAAAGCCGGCTGATACCCTGCGGCTGAGGGTACGCGCCGCAGGACGGAAGGAAGCCCTTCTGGGCGCCCTGAAGGGCCTGCAATGCGTACTGCAGGCAGAAGCTGTCAACAGCACGGAGGCGGGCACGGCAGAGTTCCTGCTGACCTGTGAAACGGCGGATGAGCAGGGAAGGGCAACGGACCAGATTTTCAGGCTGCTGGCTGGGCTGAATGCGCCGATCCGGATGATGACGGAGGAGAAGGACAGCCTGGAGGAGATCTTCCTGAGAAACACATAAGTGTTTCGCAGAAAGACCTCAATGAATACTTAAAACTGAAAACTTTGCGATCGCTGTTACCAAAGTTCCTTCAAAACTTTGACAGCTGTAGCATGGGAGTCATTAGCCGTGCTGAAGCACGGATGACTCCTCAATAACTTAAAAATGATTAAGTTTATCAGAGACCAGTGAAGAGTGAAAAGTTTGCCTGTTGAAGACAGGCAGAAAGGAGGAAAAGTCACTATGAATACGATCCGGAAACGGGAGATACAGGGGTACTTTTATTCTTCTGTAGGCTATGTGTTTATCGGGGTATTCCTGATTATTTCCTCCATCCTGTTTTATGTGAGTATACTCAGGACGCGCAGCGGTGAACTGCCGAACTTCATCTATACGATGAGCTATCTGTGGATGCTGCTTTGCCCGATCCTGACGATGCGCCTGCTGGCGGAGGAAAAACAGAAGAAGACGGATCAGCTGCTGCTGACAAGTCCTGTATCCCTGCCGGGCATTGTGCTGGGGAAGTACCTGGCTGCGGTGACGGTGCTGCTGATTACCGCGGGAATGACACTGCTGTTTGTGCTGGTGGTAGCCCTCTACGGCAGGGTATACCCGGCGGAGCTGGCGGTAAACTACCTGGGATTCATCCTGCAGGGCTGTGCCCTGGCGGCACTGGATCTGTTCCTTTCCGGATGCGCGGGCACACCGGTGACGGCAGCGGTGCTGGCGTATGGCGCCAACCTGCTGCTGTGGATCCTGGATGAAATGTACGGCATGATTCAAGCGGAATGGCTGTCGGAGATCCTGAAATTCCTGTCTGTATACCGGCGGAATGAGAACATGATCAAGCTGGGACAGCTGAGCTTCGCGGCCATCCTGTATGACCTGTCCTTTATCGCGGCATTCCTGGCACTGGCGGTGTTCAGGCTGGACAGGAAGAGATATGGGCGGTAAAAAACAAAGTTTTTTACCGTAATGAAAACTGAAAACTGAAGACTTAAGACTTAAAAATGATTAAGTTTGTCAGAAACCAGTGAAGAGTGAAAAGTGAAAAGTTGCCTGACGGCAGGCAGAAAGGAGAGAAAACGCCACCCATGAGCAAAGGGAAGTTTACAACCGGGAAGTGGAAATACGGTTCCATATCAGCCCTGATGCTGGCAATGGTCCTGCTGGCACTGATTGCGCTGAACGCGGGCGTATACGCGCTGGAAAAGAATAAGGGATGGCGTATCGATCTCTCCTTCAACGGCATTCTGTCCCAAAGTGCGGAAACAAAGGAAGTCATTGAGTCACTGGATAAGCCGGTTGAGATATATGCGTTGTTCCGCAAGTCCGCTGAACGGGACTGGCTGGAGCTCCAGGAGCTGCTGAACAAGTATGCCGCGTCCAGCGATAAGATCACCTGGAAACAGGTGGATCCGGCGGTGAATCCCGAGCTGTTGAACCGCTTTTCCACGGATAACCTGGTACCGGGTGAATCCAATTTCATTGTCTGGTGTGAGCAGACGAACCGGTTCAGGATTCTTGGCGGCGAAGACTTTATGGGGTTGGGGTACAATCTTGAGACAGGCACGATGGAGTATGACAGCCTGACCTTTGAAAGCGCCATTACCGGAGCAATTGCCTATGTGGTGAAGGATCGGGTTCCGAAGGCCGTAATCCTGCAGGGCCACGATGAATATGAATTGCAGTATTTGACGGACTTCCAGAACCTGCTGGAAGCCAATCAGTACGAAGTGGAATACCAGACCCTGAGGGATGATGAATATTCGCCGGATCCGGAAGACCTGCTGATTTTCTTTAATCCATGGAAAGATCTGACGGATACTGAGATGACAAAGCTGACGGAATTCGCCGCGAAGGGCGGCAGTTTCCTGTTCGCCTGTGATTATAAAGTTCCGATGGCTAATATGCCCAATTATATGACACTGCTGCGGAGTTATGGGTTTGAACCGCTGGACGGTCTGGTTAGCGCTGATCCGCTGGAAAAGAATTCCTATTATGAATCCAAATACTTTCTTTTACCTGTGATGTGTTCCACGGATATCACGATGGACCTGGTGGGACTGGGCAGGGATTACCTGATTATTCCGGAAACGAGGGCCTTTGCGGAGCCGGAGGAAGGCGATCGGAATCTTGATGTCAGTGTTGTGCTTCGAAGCGCTGAGACGGCAATACGTGAAATTGACAGCACAAGCTTTGAACCCAGTGTAACAGACGGATATCCGCTGGCGCTGGAAGCCCGCCGTGTCACGAAGGAGGGCTATGTATCCCGGGCGTTTATCATCGGGTGCGGAGACGTGCTGATTGACAGATCCCTGTATTCCGTCACGCACAGCCAGGAGCTGACTGTGAATGTGATGGAGTTCCTGCTGCAGAATGACGGAACAAGCCTGAATATTACACCGAAGGATGCGGCACGCCCCGGCCTGAAGACAGAAAGCCTGAGCCTTGGATCAATCCTGCTGATTACGCTGCCCCTGTCGGTGCTGTTTGCAGCGCTGCTGGTGCTGGGACCGAGGAAAAACAGGTGATACCTGTTTTTCTAATGAATAATTAAAACTTAAGACTGAAAAATGATTAAGTATGTCAGAGACCAGTGAAGAGAGTAGAGTTGCCGTCATTTTTGACAGCAGCAGTCTATAAAGCATAGGAGAAAATGACGGCATGCAAAAAGTAGAGAGACAGAAGCATAAGGACCGGAAGCGGAGAAGGTTGACCGGAGTGCTTCTGTGCGCTCTTCTGCTGGTAATTTGCGTTACGGTTGGTTTTCTGATGAGGGATAAGGCAGAGAAAACGGCTGCAGAAGCGAAGGTGAGATATGAGGCGCAAACCGGAAATATCTTTCTCCGCGATGAAAGTGAACTGAAGAGCCTGACACTGATCCAACAGGGAAAGGACCCCTGGACTGTGGAGAGGGACGCGGAAGGCAATCTACGGCTGCTGCACGAGGAGACAGGAGAGCCTTCTTCATGGACTGTGGACGAAAACATTGCGGAATTGCTGATGAGTGTCGCCACGAACCTGACCTATGAGGACGTGTTTGCGGAAAAACGATCAGAGTGGGAAGGCGCAGAAGAAGCTTTCGGCCTGAAGGATCCGTTGGTAACCGCTGTGTTCAGTTTTCAGGATGGTAAGGACGTGACAGTGCATATCGGAAAATCGGCTGATCCTGAAAATAGCAGTTATTACTATATGTCCGTGGATGGAGATGAACGCCTGTACGCCGTTTCAGCGGGTATTACAGAGGATCTGAACACGGAACAGACACTGCTTCACCCTGTTCCCCGGCTGGAAATACAAAGTGCCCTGCTGGACAGAATCAGCGTAAAAAACGCTGATGGAAGCGTCCGGAAGGAATGGCGTCTTCAGGGAGATGTGAAGGATCAGGACGCAGCGGAAAACTGGCAGCTGACTGCGCCCTTTACCTATCCCGCGGATTACAACTCGATCGTGAACCTGAAGGACAATGCCGGTAATCTGCGGCTGGGCGTGTTTGTGGATAAAGCAAATGAGGAAACGCTGAAGATTTACGGCTTTGAAGAACCTTCCGCAATTCTTGAGTTCCACACAGCTGCAGGCTCTACCGGTACGGTGGGAATGAGCGGCGTATTTGACGTGAGCGACTGGGAGGAACATCTGTATACCCTGACGATCGGCGGGAGAAAGAGTGAAATGTCCTCTTATATCCTGTACGAAGACAGTATCTATTCCATCAGTGATTTTACGATGAGCGCGTTCCTGAATGTTGAACCCACTAGTACGGTGGCCCGGTATGTGGTGACCATTCCCCTGACCTCACTGGAAAACGCAGTGGTGGAAAAGCAGGGACAGGAGACGGTTTCCTATGTCCTGGAACCGGTGGAAAACGCCGGCAACGGGGAAGAAGTGACGGGAGAAAAATATCGCTGCCTGAAAAACGGAGTGGAAATTCCGTATGAGACGTTTGAAGCGGCCTGGGACAGGCTGCTGACAGTAACGGTGAGCGGCAAGCTTTCACAGGAATATAAGCCGACTAACGTACATACAAAGTATACGTTCCGAACTGTAAGCGGCAGGACACATGTCCTTGAATTATCCGATCTGGATCAGATGCACGACCTGGTCACGCTGGACGGAGCAAGCAGGTTTTACCTGATTAAGGACGGGATGACGGAGTTGCCGTAAGAAAAAATAAAAATGCCCATGCGTTGCATGGGCTTTTTTTAATGAATACTGAAAACTTAAAACTTAAAAATGAATAATGATATTTACTTTATAAACCTGTCTGTATAGTCAATGCGTAAGGATTACGGTTCATAACCGATGATGTTTTTGCCGGTGTATTTGATGGTGATCTGATCGCCAGAGTTAAAAGCGGGGCAGGGGATTTCCTTATCCCAGTAATAGCGATGTTCGCGGATGCCGTGTTTATCCGGCTCTCCAAGGAGAATCAGACCGGAACAGAGTACGCCGTCCACAAGGGAGGGTTCTGCTTCCTCATGATCATAAACCAGCGTTTCGGTGTGTGTACGGCCTTTCAGTGCGGACTGGATCAGCTTTTTATACCGATGCAGCGGCATACAGAACAGCTCAATAAAGAAGACCGCAACGGAGCAGAAAAGAGCAAACAGGACGACACTCAGCCATTCCACGCGGATGATCATGGAATAGACAAACAGGCCCAGGATTACGGCCAGGATGACGCCCAGCAGGATATAGCGCTTTTTCAGCTGGGAAGAGAGGGAAAGGAGATCATTTTCGGAATAAAGGTCTTTCATTGATATTTTTCCTCCGGAAAAATAATGCACAATGCACAATGCACAATGCATAATGCATAATTAAATACTAAAACGCATGTGAATATCATGACGGGAAAAGGAAAAAAAGTCAAGGTATTGAGTGATAAAAAACAGAATGGATCATGTCCGCGGGAGGAGATCCTTCGACGCGTCTGCGAGCGGACTTACGCAGGATGACATTCAAATCTTATGGGATAGTATTGATAAAATCGTTTTGAGCAATAAGAAAACTCCTGCCCTTGTGCAGGGGGCAGGAGTTTTTGCTTGCTTGATGTGTCGGTTAATGTCAGACCAGCTCGAGAATGACCATCTCGGCGGCATCGCCGCGACGCGGTCCGAGCTTGTAGATGCGGGTGTAGCCACCGGAGCAGTTCTTTTCCGCGTTGCGGGCCTTGTACTTGGGTCCGATTTCACGGAAGAGCTTTTCGACCACAGGATGCTTGTTGTCCTTGGTACGCTCACGGTATTCAGCCTTGTTCTCGTCGGCATTCTTGGCTTCCTTCAGATCGTAGAGGTAAGCCATCATGATGCGGCGGGCATGCAGTTTGGACGGAGCATCGTTCACCACTTCCAGGGTGACCAGCTGTCCTTTGTCGTTATGGGTTTCCTTGGTGGTGGAAACCGTATTTTCGCATTCGCGCACAGCCAGGGTAATCATCTTGTCGGCGATCCGGCGGACTTCCTTGGCCTTGGCTTCGGTAGTCGTGATCCGGCCGTTCCAGATCAGGTTGGTCACCTGGTTACGAAGCAGCGCCTTGCGCTGATCCGCGGTGCGACCCAGCTTGCGTTGGTTAGCCATGGGAATTCCCTCCTAAATTAGTCATCATTGGGGCGAAGGCCCAGACCCAGAGCGCTGAGCTTCTGCTCAACTTCTTCCAGGCTCTTGCGGCCCAGATTGCGGACCTTCATCATGTCTTCCTGATTCTTCTGCACCAGCTCAGCAACGCTGTTGATGCCGGCACGCTTCAGGCAGTTATAAGCACGGACGGAAAGATCCAGTTCTTCGATAGTCATCTCCAGAACCTTGTCCTTCTTGTCGTCTTCGGGCTGCACCATGCTCACGGGCATGACCTGATCGGTCAGGCTGATGAACAGGTTCAGGTGCTCATTCAGAATCTTGGCGGCGCTGGAAATAGCCTCTTCAGGCTTCAGCGTGCCGTTGGTCCAGATCTCAAGGGTCAGCTTGTCATAGTCCGTGATCTGACCTACGCGGGTATCTTCAACCGTGTAGTTGACCTTCTTCACAGGAGTGAAGATAGAGTCGATCGGGATCACGCCGATAGGCATGCTGGGGGTCTTGTTCTTGTCGGCGCTCACATAACCGCGGCCGCGATCGAGGGTCAGCTGCATCTGCAGATGAGCATCCTCATTCAGCGTGGCGATATGGAGGTCCGGGTTGGCGATCTCAACCTCATCATCCGTTTTGATATCACCGGCAGTCAGTTCGCAGGGCCCCTTCACATCAATGGTGAGCTGCTTGGGGCCATCGGCAAACATCTTGCAGGCCATAGTCTTCAGATTCAGGATGATTTCCGTTACATCTTCCTTGACTCCCGGGATCGTGGAGAACTCATGCTGCACACCTTCGATGTGCACGGAGGAGACTGCCACGCCGGGGAGGGAGGAAAGAAGCACGCGACGCAGGGAGTTGCCCAGGGTGTGGCCGAATCCGCGTTCAAGCGGCTCGATCACAAAGCGGCCATAGCAGCCGTTCTGTCCAACTTCGACGCAGTCGATACGGGCTTTTTCGATTTCGACGATCATTTCGTTGTACCCTCCTCATTCGGGTTGTCCAGTAATCATTAACGGGAGTAGAACTCGACGATCATGTTCTCCTGAACCTGCAGGTCGATATCTTCGCGGGTGGGAAGAGCGTTGACGGTGCCGGTGAGGTTCTGAGCGTCGAAGCTGAGCCACTTCGGGATCAGCGTGCTGGTTCCTTCACGCAGACTCTTGAACATCTCCATCTCTTCGCTGCGCTTGCGCAGAGTGATCTTATCGCCAACCTTCACCTGGTAGGAAGGAATGTCGACTTTGATATCATTGACCCGGATGTGGCCGTGGCAGACGATCTGACGAGCCATACGACGGGTCTTGGCCAGACCAAGACGGAACACAACGTTGTCCAGACGCTGCTCCAGCAGGCGGAGCATGTTGTCACCGGTGATGCCCTTCATGTTGGCGGCCTTCAGGTAATACTTGTGGAACTGCTTTTCCAGGACGCCGTATACGAATTTAACCTTCTGCTTTTCCTGCAGCTGGGCGCCGTATTCGGAGACCTTCTTGCGGCGGTTTCCGCCGGGATTGCGGGTGGATTTTTTATTGCCATAGCCCATAACGGCCGGGGAAATGTCGAACTTCCGGCATTTCTTGGCAATCGGATCTTTATTCACTGCCATTTCTGTCTGTCCTCCTTCTTACACGCGACGGCGTTTGGGCGGACGGCAACCGTTGTGAGGAATGGGCGTCACGTCCTTGATCATGTTCACATCCAGACCGGCGGCCTGAAGAGAACGGATAGCGGCTTCGCGTCCGGAACCGGGGCCTTTGACATACACTTC
>Ga0310786_10001122_pt1 | contig 42973 bp, 59 predicted proteins | sample AusTroGonzalo_MG_FD_203881 | JGI IMG/M metagenome (GOLD analysis project Ga0310786, IMG submission 203881) | Bovine rumen microbial communities from tropical cattle in Woodstock, Queensland, Australia - Gonzalo_03 (v2) (version 2) | ecosystem: Host-associated > Mammals > Digestive system >...
AATGGCAGATATTACCATTAATGATTTAACCGAAGTGCAAAGTGTTAATGATAGCGACTTTATAGCCGTTGATACTGGCACAGAGACTAATAAAATCAGCGTAGAGAATTTCAATGCTACTGGTGCTGCTAGTGCGGCTGCTAGTGCTGAAGCTGCGGCGCAGTCTGCTTCTGATGCTTCTGATGCTAAAGATGCAGCAGTCCAGGCAAAAGATGATACTCAGGCCCTTATAACTTCAGCGCAGACTATTGTTTCAAATGCTTCTGATTATGCAGACGCGGCTTCTGGTAGTGCTGCAACAGCTAGTTCAGCGGCTAATACTGCTACTGCTAAAGCGGCCCTTGCTAGTGATAGTGCAACACTTGCGGCTGGTTATGCTGCTAATGTTGATAACTTTGCTAAAGAGGCTAAGAGCTGGGCTGTTGGTGGAACAGGAACAAGATCCGGTGAAGATACAGATAATGCTAAGTATTACGCTAATGAGGCGCATGATTCTGAAATCAATGCAGCTTCTTCAGAGAGTAACGCTTCAACTTCTGAAACAAATGCTGCTGCTTCTGAATTGGCTGCTTCTACTTCTGCTAGTTCGGCAAGCACAAACGCATTAAAGGCAGAAGGCTACGCCGTTGGATCGCAGAATGGTACACCGGCTGTTAGTGGTGAAACATATTACCATGACAATGCTAAGTATTACAAAGAACAGGCCGCAACAAGTGAAACTAATGCAGCTAGTTCAGAGTATAACGCTGGATTGTCAGAGACGGCCGCAGCCGCTTCAGAGAGTGCAGCTTCAAACTCTAAGCTTGATTCTGAGGCTTGGGCTGTAGGACAAAGAAATGGAAGTGATGTTCCTAGCACCGATCCTACTTATCAGAACAATGCGAAATACTGGGCTTCTGTTGCTGCTGGTGCTGCTGGTGGTGGTGTAACAACATTCAATGGAAGATCCGGTGTAGTTACTTCCGCAGCTCACGATTATGACGCAGATCAGGTAGATTTTGATAATACAAATAATGGTTTTACTGCTGATGATGTTCAGGAAGCAATAGAAGAGGTTGCTACTTCTGTTAGTACATTAGATAGCAGTTTGGCTACAGTTGCTAAGACTGGTGCTTATAGTGATTTGTCCGGCACTCCTAATCTTGCTACAGTTGCTACTTCAGGTGCTTATTCGGATCTATCAGGCACACCAACACTTGCTACTGTTGCAACTTCCGGTGATGCTGATGATCTTGATTACGATAATACAACTTCCGGAATGACGGCTACTAATGCCCAGGACGCTATAGATGAGCTTAGTGCGGAAAATCAGACTTTAACGCAAAAAGCATATCAGACGGATGATGCAACAGAAACCACTTTGGCTAGTGATGATTTAGTGCCATTCTATGACACATCAGCCACAGCCAAGAAGAAAATGACTGTTCAGAAAATGGCTGAACAGTTAATTTCTAATCCTAATTTGCTTGATAACCCTTGGTTTACTGTTAATCAGAGAGGTTATACAACAGATAGTAGTTTTGGTAAATATCCAGCGGATAGGTGGCAATTTGTTTGGAATCCTAATGGCTGTACTATTTCAAGAAGTGGAAATCAGCTTGTTGTTGACAATACACAGAGCGGTGCATCTAATGCGAATTTGTTCCAGTTATTTGAAGATACTTCTATAGTTGGAAAGATGCTGACAGCAAGTGTAATGCTTAGTGATGGAACAATAATTAGTGGTAGTGCAATAATGCCAGCGCTAGAGCAAGCCACACAAGATGCTATTGTAGATAATATTCATAAATTTAGGTTATATTTTCAGCATTTAACAAATGGTAGTCGTGGACTTCCAGCATTTGCATTTGAGTTCCTAGCAAATTGTTCTCTTACAATTAAAGCTGTTAAGCTAGAGTTAGGAACAGTATCCACCCTTGCCCACGACACAGCACCAAACTACCAGCAAGAGTTGGCTAAGTGCCAGAGGTTTTTCTACCGCATGAATATGGGTGGAGGAATATTCCAACAGATAGGAATTGCAAGAGCAGTAACAGCGACAGCAGTAGAGGCACAAGTTAAGTTACCTACAACAATGAGAAGCAATCCGAGCGTTACTGTTGGTGGAAACATTACCGCATTTTATCTCTTTGGAAATGGCTCTGTTGTGGCGGCATCCTCTTATTCGGGAACAAGATTTTACGGAGATTACAAGAAAATCCTATTTTCAACCGCATCTAATCTTGTCGTGAATGAGTTGTACAGTGTTGAGGTGGCATCAACAGCGGAAACAGATACTACCTACATTGACTTTTCAGCCGACTTGTAAAGGATAATCACTTATGAGAATAACAGATAAAACAACTTAACTACCTATGAAAAAGCTAACCTACACATTTTTAATCATTTACACAATCATAGTAATCGCACTTGTGATTTTGCTATGGTAGTTTCGTAAAAGAAGAATTTAACGCAATAAATAAAATTAATATCAGGGCGGCTATCTGTAAAAGGGTAGCTGCTCTTTTTGTTGGAGGAAGTATGTTAAATCAGTTTTCAGATTGGCTAAAGATCATATTGCAGATTGCAAACATGGTAATTATTGGTTACGGATTATACAAGTTTCTCCATAAACCGCATGACACACTTGCTGATGAAGTTAAGAGTCTCAGAGAAAAAGTAATCGCCCAGGAGCTTGTGATAAAAGCTATGAATGATTCTTTAAACAACAGTCACCAGAAGCATAGAGATCAGGAAGATGTAAACGCTGTTTTTAGAGAATGTATGTTGGCTTTTATTGACTTTGAAATAGCTTATTGCATTCACACTGGATATGAGCATAACAAGGATCTTATCAGGGCAAAAGAAACACTTGAAAGACATTTAGCAAGGAAGATGTTATGAAAAAAAAGAAGCTTCCAGCATTAGACAAATATCTTATATTTTGCATAGGTTTTTTCACGATATATACGATTATTGAGTTGATAGTATCATCTGTTACTGGATCAGAGCATTCAACACTAACAGAAGCGGTGAAATGGTTTTGTTGCGGCGAAGCTTTTTTGTGCTGCATGATTAAGAGACTAAAGCTTAAGAAAGGCGAAAACAATGAAACAGAAATTAACGAGTCGTAAATTTTGGATTTGCGTAGCCGCTTTTTTAGCTTCCGTAGCAACATCAATTAGCGGTTTAGTTACTGAGGATAAGATTGTATTGATTATTGGTACTTCTGCCGGAATACTTAGTGCTGCTATTTATGCGGCTGCTGAAGCTGCTGTCGATGTTAAAGCTGTTTCCAAAAAAGAGGATGAAGAATGAGTGTACTTATAGCCCACGCTTCTATTGACGAAAGCGGAACAACTAAAAATGGCAAGGCCGGAGATCAGACAGGAAAAGAAGTATGTGTCAGAAAATGGTATAACAAGCCCTGGCAATTCCTTATTCGATTTTCTAATGAAGCTATGGCTGAAAAAGTAGCTAGGTGCATGGAACTGGCCGCGGCAAACGTTTATATAGGCTACGATCAGAACCAGCGTAATACTTTGCTGAAGGAAGCCAGGAAGTTTAACTACGATGTATCTAAAGTGAAAACTCCTTGTGAGACTGATTGCAGCGCGCTTGTATCTGTTGCTTGTATGTATGCTGGCATTCCTGAAAGTGCATTAACGCTTCATGGGAACTGCGCGACAACGAGGACTTTAAGACCTTCGTTAAAAGCTACTGGGGAAGTATCTATTTTTTCATCCCCTTTGTATGTCAATAATACTGACAGGCTAAAGCGTGGAGATATCTTGTTAAAAGAGGGTTCTCATGTTGTAGTGGTAGTATCTACAGACAAACAGAAAACGCTAGACGAAATAGCAAGAGAATGTATTGCTGGCAAGTGGGGCAACGATCCTCAGAGAAGTATGTTACTCAGGGCTGCTGGATATAACCCACAAATGGTTAAGCTAAAAGTCAATGAACTGTATCAGAAGAATATGGTATAATGCTGGTACGGAGGATTAGACTATGGATGAAAAGAAAGTACCTGATAGCGTACCATACATTGTACATGAGGGTGATATGGCTAGACTTGAACGAAGCAACAAAAGGCTTTTGATTGCGCTTATTGCAGCGCTAACAGTAATGTTACTTAACAATATTGCCTGGCTGGTGCATGAACATGTTGATAACCAGCAAAACACACAGGAGATAACAAGTGAAATACAGCCTTGAAGATATGTCTCGCTCAGAGATAGAACATGCTATTGACGAGTGGATATTGAATGAAAGGGATAGAAAGATATTAAAGCGGCGGCTCTTAGATGGAATAATCTATGAGTCGCTTTCTTTTGAATTTGATTTGTCAGTACGTCATATCAAAAATATAGTTTACAAAGGAGAAGAAAAGCTTTTTGCAAAAATTACACGAAAATAGCATATAAATTGCACGCTTACATCATTTTAGCATTGATGGATCTACGAGATAATTGATCTATAGGAGGGCTAATCATGTACCCTATAAACAATAATCAGTTATCTCAACTATTACTCCAACAGTCCTTACAAACGCAGATGGGCCAGCAACGAAAAGTCGATGAAGTTACGGGAAGGGCCGGAGCTGAAGCTTTTCAGTTAGCGCCAGAGTCAAGTGTTTTACTGCTTGATAATACTGCGCCGATTGTGTGGCTTGTTAAAACTGATTCTGCTGGATATAAGACCTTAAAAGGCTATGACATAAAAGAGCATGAGGAAGCTAAGCCGGTAGATCATTACAAGGAGCTGGAAGATCGCATAACTAAGTTGGAGGAAACAATCAATGCTAAACAATCCAATACTACAAATGCTAACAAGCGGAAGTCAGACACCGCAGAATGATGTAATGATGCAAGCTGTAGGAGCAATGCTCAGAGGTGAATCGCCTCAGTCTTTCCTTCAGAATCTTGCTAAAAACAATCCGCAGTTACAAGGACTTGATTTAAGTAATCCAAGCCAGGCAGCGGAACAGTTATACCAGAATAAAGGACAGGACATAAATGTTGCTAAATCGTCCATTATGGATAAAGTTAGCGCATTTATCGGTAAAAATTAGTTCATTCTTGCAAGATGATATAAAAATCTAATAAGGAGGAAAAACAAATGTCAGAAGGCGGATCATTTATGAGTTCAGATTGGCTCGGTGCTTTTCTAATAATCGCTATTTTGTTTGGTGGCGGCTTTGGTTTTGGTGGTGGACGCGGACCAGTCGGACCTATGCCAAACTATGCTACTGTTCAGGACGTTAACCAGGCTGTTGATAGCCAGGCTACACAGACTGGCCTTAGAGACGTACTTTTGAGCAGCGCGAACAATAACTATGAGACAGCACGATTGATTGATAATCAGTCAATGTATCTCACAAACCAGAATAACACTAATCTGGTAAATGCTATCCAGGGCTTTAACAATATCGGACAGCAGATAATGAACCAGACTAATGTACTTGGCTCTAAGTTAGATCAGCTCGGCTATCAGATGGAGTCATGTTGCTGCTCAATCAAGACTCTGATTAAGGACAATCAGATTGCGGATCTTCAGAGAGAACTTAATAAGACTCAGAATGAAGCTGTTAATGCGGCTCAGAGTCAGTATCTTCTTTCTCAGATGGGTAAGTGGGTAGCTAATGCACCAGCAGCTACAACCTAATGAGGTGATTATATGGAAGTAATCAAGCAGATAGTAGAGAAGATAGACGACGAATTGCTTGACGCTGAAAAATATATCAAATGCGCCTATAAGGTTGACGAAAAATACCCCCAACTGGCAGACGTATATTACAAGCTTTCCTTGGAAGAAATGAAACACGTTACAATGCTTCACGAAGTTGTTGTAAGTATCATCAACGAATACAAGCGAACTAACGAGATCCCTCCGGGAATGCAGACATTATACGATTATTTGCATGAACGTCAAATAAAATGGGCGTCAAAGATAAAAACTAAGCAAGAGCAATTCCAATAATAGGTAACTTTAAGGACGGTATCTAATCGGTATCGTCCTTTTTGTATATGCAAAAAAGGAGGAAATATTATGATTTACGCAGTTGGCGCAGATGAGAATACCCCTAGAAAAAAAGTCACTAATAAGGGTGGCAAAACAACTATTATGCAAGATCCGTTAAATGTAATTAGTGGTCCGGATCTTAATACTAAGAATGCAAATGCTAGTTATTTAAACAGCGGAAGTACTTCCGGCACAAAAGGATCTTCTAGTTCTGGTGGTTCTACTGTTAGCTCTAACGAAGGCTACTACGGAGGCGGCGGTGGTGGTTTTGACTACGCAGCTTACCTCGCTGAACTTATGGCACAGAAACAGGCTGCGGCACAGGCAGCTTATGAACGTACAATGTCAAGAATTGCTTCCGGTTATGGATCAGCTTATGACAGCTTGAAGGGCAATTATGAAAGTGCTGTTGATAGACTTAACGCTTCCAGGGACAAGTCTATGGGTGATGTTAATTCTGATGCTGAGTCAAGCTTAAGACAGGCATATATCAATAGCATGATGACTCGTAAAAATCTCAATCAGAGACTTTCTGCTATGGGCTACAATGGCGGCGCAACAGAGTCTACAATGGCAAGTCTTGAAAACCAGTACGGCAATTCAAGAAATGATATCCAGGAAACACTTAACAAGAATATCGCTAATCTTGATATGACATACGGTGATAACCTTGCCCAGGCCCTTCAGAGCTTCAACAGTGCAAAGGCTAATCTTGATCTTCAGAGAATGCAGATGGAAATTGCCGCTGAGAATGCTCTTACAAACGCTGAAACAAGTACTATGTCCGGAGCGTTTGGCTTAGATGGTTCTTATTTGTCAGCTCTTCAGGCCGCTGTAGGCAACCAGGGAGCATATAGCTATGATCCAACACAGGCTACTAATGCTTATGTGGCTGGAAATGTACAGCAGAATCAGAGTGCTTCTGACGCTGCTAACTATGCTAAGTATCTTGCACAGGCACAGCTTGACGCTTCTAACGGTTCAAGCACAAGTGCAATAAAGAATAGTTTATTTAATGCAGTAAGAAACGGTCAGCTTGGCATTGATAGTCTTTACGCAATCTTACAGCAGCTTGGCGCAGCGTAAATTTTAATTTAGAGGGGGCAGTTGGAATATACTGTCCCTTATTTTTTTGGAGGCTATTGTAATGGCTAAACAGAAAAAAGAAAAGCAGTTAACACCTAAACAGCAGATTTATCAGCAGATTGCTAATTATCAGGTGCAACAGGCACTTGGCGGACAGAATCAGCAGACTAATCAGATACAGCAGCTTCAGGCTGAATATGATAACTGGAATAAAGTTCAGAGTCTTCAGGCTGAATATGACGCTTGGCTTAAAGCACAGCAGCCAGCGCAGACAAAAGCTAATGCGACTAAAGTTGAACCTATAAAGTTTGCTACAGCTGAAGAACGTCGAGAACTTGCGAAAAAGCAGATTATTAATGCTGATGCTCCTTATGATCCTGAAAAATCCTATGAAAAATTATACGGAAAAACTGGACTTAAAGAAGCTGCTAAGTCTCTCGGTGGAGTTAATCAGATACCTAAACTTGATGATTATATCCAGCAGTTCAATAAAGGCGAAGAAGAAAAGAAGGCTATTCTTAAGGAAATTGCCAAGGATGAAAGTCCTAAGAAGTCTTATATGGATATATATACTGAGCAGTCATTGAAGCGTGGCGAACAGGATCTGGAGGTTAGAGCTGCTAGGACCATGCTTAAATCTCAGGACATTGCAAACAATATGCTCGATATTACCGGAGCTAATCAGCAGAATGATAATAGCCTTGCTATGCCTTCATATCAGCCTAAAGAGGATAATAAAAAGACTGTTAACTTTGATAAGTTGGCAGACAAGTTAAAGAAGTCTTATAAAGAGCGTGGGGCTATTCCATTTACACGACAGTATAACAAGTGGGAGAACCCTTACAGTTCATTGTCTGAGGATGAAAAACAAGCTGTAAAGGATTATATAGTTGAAAATCAGAATAATCCTAATCTGTCAAAGGCAGATAAAGAGACTTTGCGTGCATTGACAGTAATTTACAATACTTCTGGTGAAAAAGATGTTGATACTAGTAATGCACTTAAAAATTCTGAGTCTGATTTGTATAAAAACACTATGGCTTTTGGTGGCGGTTTTACTAGCTTTAATGCGCCGCTTACTAAGCTTTTGGCTAAAGGAGTATCTAAACTTCCGATTGCCGGTCAGGCTGTTGATGATAATTTCAATGAGAAGTTAGATACTTTATTGTCTGATGCGCAATCAAAAAATCCAAGAATGTATGAAACTGGTAGAACTGCCGGACAGATGTATGACTATGCGCTTACTTCAAAACTAACAGGTGGCTTGTCTGAGGCTGCTAAACTTGGTACTGCTGGCAAGGTAGCTTTAAATCAGCTAGTTCAGGCCGCACAGGATATCGGTTTAGATATTGTTCCGGAAGCACAGAGAATGCTTCAGGAAAACGGCGAAATTGATTGGAATGAATTAGCTAAAAAATTCGGTGTAGACTTGGCGGCAAATGCGGCTATGGAGTCTGTCCCCTACCTTGGTGCTGCTCACTATGATTACCTGGCTAAGACTGTTGGCAACAATGCAGATATCTTTAAGAAAATGGACGCCTCCGGTGCTGTTAGAAATGTTCCGGACGCTATCAGAGAGATTGATGATCTTGTAAACAGTGCAACAAAACAGAGTACTGAAGCTGCTGCTAATATTGATAAACTTGCTAGACAGATTCCGGCTGTAGAAGAGCCAGTTGATAGCCTCGATCAGTTCTCAGATATTATGAGACGCTACAATACTGAAACGCCTTCTATGCGTAGTATTTATACTGCTGATGATCTTAACAAGTCTATGGATAATCAGTTTAGTGAGCTGATGAAACAGAGGCCACAAGAGCCAGCTAATTTAATTCCTACAGTAGAAGAACTCAGGGAATTAGAGCGTGAAGCTAGTGTTATGGATGAAATTCCGGATTACTCTAATATTTGGCGTAACACTGATGATGTTAAGTTATCTGATGCAGAAATAAACAACTTGCTTAGTGGCATGGAACCGGCTAAGGCACCTGAATTAGACGCCCCTAAAGTTGATTTGCCAGAGGACGTTCAGGATCAGCTTACATCTGACTTTTTGGATATGTACCGCATGATGGACGATATGCAAAACGCGGCTGAAGCTACTGGTAGTGATGCAGTAATGAAGAAGTTTGCACGCCTTCAGGATAGCGTGAATGATCTTGAATCGAAGGTATTTAAGTCTGATAACCTGGAAGAAATTAACAAGGCTAAGAAGGCCGCTGATGCAGCTAGGCAAGCATTTGTTAGAGAAATGAAAAAAATAAATCCTAACTATACTGCAGAACTTACTGGCACAAGGATAGGAAATGCAGAGTTTAGACGTACTGGCGCGGCCCTAAAAGAACAAGAGGCACAGGAATTAGCACAGTCATTTATTGACGCTGACAATGCCTTGAATGTTAATGCTAATAAGTATGTTCGTGATGCACAGCCTGATAATGTAAATATTTATCGTGGTGTAAATGATGTTCCTGGATCAGAACCGCTTCAAACTTTCGGAGAAGGAAAACCTAAAGATCAGTGGAAGATATCTAAGGTTAGAACTAATACCTTTGAAAATCAGGGCTGGGGCGATCAGCTTCCTGAAAAAGATTTTGCTTACAGAGTCCAGCACACAAGTGAACAGCATGAAATAAAGGCTGAGAGATATAAAGATAGCCAGAATATTGCAAAAGATCTGTTAGCTAAAGACTATGATACTTTTGATGCCGCAGATGTTAAGGCTGCTGATGAAGAGATACAAGCTCTTTTTGATAGAGGTGAAACCGGAACCGCTAGAAGACTTGCTGGAAGACTTGCATATGAAGGTACTGAAGGTGGTAGAAAAATTCAGGCTTTCAAGGAATACAATAAGAACACTATTTCCGGAGCTTTAAGAGACGTTAGTAACGCCCAGGAGAAATTAGTTGATACTTGGAAGTCCAGAAATGTTGTAAAGAATGAAGGGAATAGCCGTATTGCTAAAGCACTTGCTGATATGGGCCATAAGCCTAACAACAAGATATCGCCGGTGCTTACTCACGATCAGATAAAGAAGGGCGTTATAACTGAGATAGAGAAGGAAGTAGGAAGCGTTGAAAACTATTTCAATGACAATGATATTGAGTTTTTAACTACTCTTGCAGAAGATAAGTCTATCCCAGTATGGCAGATTACTTCTGAGATTGAACATAAGCTAAAGACTGGTGACTGGTATACTCTGGACGAAAGTTTACCAATTCCAAAGCCTACAAATGCAAAACTTCAGAGTGCGCTTAATTCTCTAGTAACAGAACAGATAAGGACTGAAAAAGCGCCTAAGACATTACAGCAGATTACTGAAGAAGTTAGAAATACTCTGGCTAAAGAATATGCTGATTTTGAAGGACAGTTTACAGATAATGATATTGATTACCTTGCTAGTCTTATCAATGAAGGTGCTGACAGTAAGGAATTAGCGCAAGCCTTAAATACTAAAATGGCTACTGGATCTTTTGGTGTTTCCGACGAAACCTTACAGAAGGTCAACGAGATTTATAAAAACATATCAAGATATAAAACAGATAGCAAAGAGTTTGTTGAAGGACAGGCCGAAGTTTATAGGCTTCTCGCTGATGAACTTGTCCCAAATGCTACAGCCTTGGAGAAATTTGAAACCTGGCGTTATCTTGCTATGCTTGGCAATCCTAAGACATGGATCCGTAACTATGTTGGAAATAAAACATTCAGTGCTGTTACTGGTATTTCAAACAATATCGCGGCTATTGCTGAGGCTGGAATTGATAAGGGATTAAAAGCTCTTGGCGGCGAAGGTATTCAGAGAACTAAGGCTGTATTAAATCCGGTTGCTGATGCAGATTTGATTAAAGCGTCTGAAATTGATGCAGATGCAAGCCGTTATAGACAGATTGTAGGATCTAAGTATGAAAAGTTTAATGAAGGTAGTTTGAGACAGTCTAAGAGCGTATTCAATTCTAAACTTGCACAGTTATATGAAAAAGTAACTGACGCCGGTATTAGTGATTACAAGGCTGTTAAAAACAAGTATAAAACTTCCCTTGCTGGATATCTTAAGGCTAATGGATATGACACAAGTATTTTTGATGCAGAGACACAGCTTGCCAGATTAAAAGATAAGGCCAAAACACAGCTATTATCAAGCGCTGAACGTCAGACAATGGAACAGTTAACCAATGATGTTAAACAGCTTGAAAAAGGCCGAGATTTTGCACTTAAACAGGCTGAATATGCTACATTCCATGAAGACAATGCTATTGCGTCTGTATTGTCTAATTGGTCCAGAACGTCCAAAGAAAAAGGACATGGAATAGGCAGTATGTTTATTGAAGGTATTGTGCCATTTAAGAAGACACCGGCCAATGTTTTGAGAAGTGGTCTTGAATACAGCCCTTTAGGTGCTATTGATAGTATTAGAAGAACCGGAAAACTTGTTTATGAGAATACTGGAAAAAGAGCCGGTAATCTTGCTGATGTTTATAAGAATAGCAGAGGCAAGGACGTAACAAGAACAATGGCTGCTGATGTTATTGATAGTTGGTCTAAGACACTAACAGGAACCGGCCTTACAGCTTTAGGATTCTATTTGTATGACAAGGGCATTATTCATTCAAGTGATCCTGATACTCAATACCAGGACCAGTTAGAAGGACACCAGAACTATTCAATAGAAATCAATGGAAAGTCATATACTATTGACTGGGCAGCGCCTACAGTTATGCCGCTTATGGTAGGTGCAGAACTGGCTAAATTATGGGATTCTACTGGAAAAGGGACTGAAGACTTTTTCAATAACATTGATGATTATTTTGCCGCTGCGAATAGAATTGCAGATCCTTTAGTTGAAACGTCTATGCTGTCAGGAATAAAAGATACATTGGAAACAGCCGCTAATTCTGCTAAGTACAATGATAATGTCAATATTCCAACATTGATAGCTTATAACACAGCTACAGGATATCTCACACAAGGTATACCAACGATTGCCGGTCAGATCGCACGTACTATTGATCCTACAAGAAGGTCAACATACACTGACAAAGAAGGCGTGGCCGGAGTCCTGGATAGACAGCTTAAAAAGCAGATAAACAAAACGCCTGGATTATCAATGCTTAATCAGCCATATATTGATACATATGGAAGAGAACAGCCGAATAGTCCATTTAATAATCCTATTGGCAATCTTGCTTATCAGATGCTTAGTCCTAGTTATGTTGCTAATATCAATGAAACTGATGCGGATAGAATAAGCAGAGAAGCATATGGAGTTAATCAAAATGCTAATACGCTTCCTAAATGGCAATCAAGCATTAAACTTGACGGTCAGCGCGTATCACCGGAAGATTACACAACAGCTTCCAGGGTATACGGACAGACTCAGTATGATGTTAGAAATGCCCTTGCTAATGAAGAATGGTTTAATAGTCTTGATGGTCCAGCAAAAGAAGAGATTGTAAGTAAAATTAATACAATGTCTGAACACGTTGGAAAGTCTGCTATTGATCCTGAATATAGCTCTACTTCAAAACCGTATAACGCTTATATGAGTGGTGGTATTCCTAGCTTGATGGATTATTTCAAGGGTGAAACTGATAAGACTGTAGCCAAGGGAATGCTCGAAGGTACTGACATTAAAACTAATTCTAATGCTGGTAAAGCTGTTGTTGAGGCTGTAAGTAATGGCAATATGGAACAGGCTGAACAGATAGTCAAGAGTGAACAGAAGAAGCTTGATGCTTTTGAGTCTACCGGAGTTAAGAAAACAGATAATAGTCAGAAGGTATATGACACATACGGAACAGATGGCCTTAAGCAATATAAAGCTTTTGTTGACGCATATGGGACCAAGAACGGCTATAATGTCTACAGCAGATATCAAAATGCTAAAAAGCAAATTCCTAGCTTATCTGCCGCAACCTATAGGACTACTTACAATAATATTGATAAGTATGGTGATAGTAACGGATCAGTAACACAAAAAGAAATGCTCGCATATCTTAATGACGGTAACTATACTCAGGAAGAAGCTAACCAGTTATGGGAAGCTTACGGCAATGCTTGGAAGTATACCGTTAAGAAAAACAAAAACGGACAATGGGCAGTCAATAAAAAATAAAAACAACCCTCTACTCAGAAAATTACTCTGGGTAGGGGGCTATTTTATTGGAAAAATAAATTGCACGCAATCGTGTCATACTTTGAATGGATTTCGTGTCATACTTCGTGTCATACTTTTTTATGCACAGTCCGCAAAGTATGATAAATAGGCACTTTTAAATCGTGTTTAAAAACGATTGTATGACACAACAGAAAAAGAAAAAACCTCATAACCATCATGGTTACAAGGTTTTCTAATGAGCAGGGGAAGCAGGATTCGAACCTACTTCTCCATGTTTATAATATTAGTTTTTATGCGGCTTTCAAAAAAGCGTGTCATATATCATGTCATACTTTTAAGCCTTTTTATAGAAATTATAAAATTGATTACTCATTTCTTCTCTATATTGAGCTTCTTCATCATCAAATGTACCCTGATATACGTCTTTCATTATTGGAGAGTCAGGATCCCAGCCACCCATTCTAGCAAGGTAAAGATTTGGAATACCAAGTTTAGCTCCGATAGATGCAAAGTAATGTCGCATATCGTGAAGTCTAACATAAGGACTTACATCTGCTCTTTTTCTTAGCTTATTAAACATTTTTGAGATGGTGTTAGGATTATACTTAATTATAAATTCGTCCGGTCTTCCAGTTCCTAACTCATAAAGCATAGCAATAATTTCTTTTGGATATGTTACATAACGAAACGAGGCTTCTTCCTTGTTTCTATCTTCCCATACCCATTTATCATTTTCATCTTGGACCATGTGAGAATGTACGCAAATAGTATTTCCGTCTATATCTCCGTATGTTAATGCGGCTATTTCGCTTCGTCTGAGAGATCCAAAAGCAGCTAACGCAATTACAGCTTTAAGCCAGGGTGAAGCAAGAGAGAGTAGCCTAGCAACATCTTCATCCTTTGGTGGTTTTTTTGTTTTAGCCTTTTTTATTCTGCCTTTGCCGGATGCTTCTGGCATAGTAACATCAAACTCGATTTCCTTGTCATAAAATCTTATAGATGCCGTAAGTTGCTTATAGATATTCTCAACAGTCTTCTTAGCAAGATGCTTATTAACTGAGAGATCAACAATAAATTTTTGCATATCAGTATTGGTGAGCTTTGCTATTTTCTTATCCATTAAAGGGCCATAGTGATTTTCTATGTTGTCCTTATAAGCTCTTCTTGTCGGTGGTGACAAAACACCGGCCTTAGTCTCTAAATAGCCATGTACAGCTTGGCCTACTGTCATACCAGTAGTGTTATTGCGCTGTTTTTTATTAGCAAATTTCCTAGCCTTATTTTCTGCGTCTGCCTTAGTTACGCCGGTGAAACTTTCATAAATCTTTTTTCCTTCACTGTTAGTATGGCTATAAACTCTTATTCGCCATGTTCCGGAAGGTAATAATCTTGCGGTTGCCATAATTTTTTCTCCTTATCCTTTGGGAATAGTACAAACTGCCTTGTGGCCTGAAGATTTACCATGCTGACAGTAGTAATTCCATAATGTTTTCTTGTCTGTAGCTTTTACTTTGGAAGCGATCTCCGGATAGTCATTGAGGTAAGCTTCATAATCAAAATTATCAATTGATATAGGCTTGACGTAATTTCTATACCTTTCCAGTAGATCATCAATAAAGTGGTAAATATCAGGGCAAGTGTTATTTAGTGTTTTTGGTTTTGTAACATACAATCTGAAAGCATCTGCGAACGCTTCACTTTTGTTTTTGTTAACATTTGCCTTTGTATGATTGTCAATGTTCTTTAACTTGTTTTTGTTGGCCTGATATAGTTTAGTCCATTGATCTTGCCCACTAATGCCACATTCGCCCTTATATGTTCCGGTGATATATCCGGCAATAAAGTCTAATGCGTGGCCGTATTCGTGAATAAGTATTTCAGGTGGAGTATCTTGATAAATGTATATGTGAGGCCGTTTTGTAACAAAATCAACCTTCAATGTCATTTGATTGTAGCTAGTCCATCCTTGTACCGTTGTTGCAAGATATAAACTACCATCTGTCGCAACTCTTTTATTTAATGGAATATTGTCCGTATAATAAACTTTTATGCCTTCTTGTCTAAACAGCGCAACGATATGATCCGGCATTTTTTCTATTTCTCTTGCAAAAACATTAAAAGTTTGATTGTCATAATTTTGTGAGTTTGAATAAAAAACAGTATACGGAACTTGAATATAATCTTTTTCATTACTTCCCGGAGCGTAAGCCTGAACAGTAGATGAAAAAATGAATGCTGCTATTATCGGGAAGATAAATAGCATTTTTTTCATGTTAGACTATCCTTTCTATTGGTTCGTCTGGGCCGTAACCTAGAAGCCAACTAGGACTAACACCAGTTGCTTCAGATAATCTATCAATAGATTTCTGTCCTGGTTTGCTTATTCCTTTAACATAATTGCTAATGGAAGATTCACGAACACCAGACTTTATAGCCAATTCTTTTTGAGTAATACCAAGTGCTTTAACTAAGATCTTGATACGTTCTTTTGAATTACTGGTTTTCAAAATCACACCTCCCTTCATTTGTGAAAAAAGAATATCACATAATTCGTGAAAGCGCAATTACTAAAATATAAAAAAACCACAAACATTTTATTGTTTGCGGTCCCTTTTTATATTATTAAATAATACATCCATATATCTAAGTTTAGCACTAAGATTCTTCTGAGTGGCTTCAATATCTTTCTTTTGTTGATCCAACGATTCTAATTCTGCGCGGATATCTTCTATGTATAATCCATATTCAGGAGCATAAAAGTCTAGTGGTTTGTACGGCTCCCATCCGAATAACTGGTTTGGAGAAGCTTTATATAACGCACACAATTCCATTACATCATCTATTGGCGGACTAGTGTTTCCTAGTTCCCAATTCGATACGGCATTAGTGGTTTTATGTAGTTGATCGGCTACGTCTTTTTGAGATAGGCCACTCATAAGCCTATACATCTTCAGGCGTTGTCCAAAAGTCTTTCTATCCATATGAAAACCTCAAAAAACCATCCGTTCAAAAATACCACGCTTAGTGTGGTGTATACATATTTTACCAAAAAAACCTAGCATTCACAACTGTTTGCACGATATATAAAATATTTCTTGCTATTATCACATTAAAAGTGATATACTGTTTCTAGGGCGTCACGACAGAATGGAGTAACCCATTATAACGTGAGGTGGCCTAGAATACTGGGAAAGGAGGAGTTTGAAACTTTGAAAGTAGTGGTCCAGTCAAGAATCCGGGACTATATAAAACAGAATGGGATTAAACAGTCTTATATAGCTTCAAGTACCGGAATCGACGGAGCTGCCTTATCAAATATTCTTACAAATCGCCGTGAACTTCGCGCTGACGAATTTGAGCTTATTTGCAAGGCACTAAACAGGGAACCCGGATTTTTTCTAAAAATTGAATAGGAGGCGAGGCGTATGTTACATACGGATCCCAAGATATGCCAGGGGACTTGTCGGAAGATCAGGGGGAATGATCGAGGCAAGGGCATACCAGGGAAGATGAAAAGAAGTGCAGTGATTATTCTTATGAGTTGGGGCATTCTATTCGGTTCAATTCTGAACCAGTCATTAGAAGTTAAGGCCAATGGACTTAGCTATCAAGTCGATTATGACGACGGAATACCCAGAGATTTGAGAGAGATTTTTGAAGTAGTAGGACATGAGTACGATATATGTCCTGAATTGCTAGAGGCTATGGCTTATCGTGAGTCTAGGTATATACCAGATGTTACTAATGGTAGGCATGTAGGGCTTATGCAAATAAACGTAAAGATACATGCAGAACGTATTGAGAGGTATGGTTGGACTGAGGATGATATGACAGATCCTTATAAGAATCTTATGATCGCAGCTGACTACTTGCATGAACTTTACGAGAAGTACGGGGACGACAATCCTATTGTTTTAAGTATTTATTCAGGTAACTGGAAGGCAGTTAATACTTACAAGGAATATGGGTTTATGACTCCATACGTAGAAGATGTATTAACAAGAAGTGCAGAACTAGAGAGGCTACATGGAAAGTGAGCGCTTATGTTCGCAGCATAAACGCCCACAAAAAAGGAGCTAAAGGTTTGGCAACCGCAATAACTCCGCCTTCATTGTAGCAGAAATGGGGGAAAAAGTGAATAAAGATCTTGTAAAAGCAGTCAAGAAGATATTCAAGCGTTACATGAATGAATTAGATATTGACTCTTTCAAAGAGCTAGCCAGGGAAACCGGCATTGACTATCAGACCTTGCTAGATCATCTTGCCAGGCCGGAGCTGTTCAGAATTTTTGAACTAAGGGCCTTGAATGAAATACTGCATTTCAGCAGTGAAGACCTATTGTTTTTGATTAACTGGGAAAAACTGAATACGGAGGTAGTGCATGGATAGTTTATATGATTTAACAGCCGAATTTCAAGCGTTAATGGAATATGCGGACAGTACAGATCCAGAAGATGAACAGGTCTTTTTAGACACCTTAGAAGGGCTTATGGGGTGTATTGAAAAGAAGGTAGATAGCTACATTTGTGTTATGGATCACATGGACGCACACAAGGAACTGCTTAACAGAGAAATTGACAGGCTGTTAGGCAAAGTGAAAGCCATTGAATCCAATGAAAAACGCATGAAAGAAGCATTGTACGGCTGCATGGTTGCTATGGATAAAAAGAAGCTGGAAACAGACCTTCATAAAATCTCAATAGCAAAGAACGGCGGCAAAATGCCAATGAAAATCACCGGAGAAGTGCCTGATAATTTCTTGAAGGTTATTTATGAACCGGACAAGGACAAGATCAGAGAAGCTTTAGAAAATGGCGAAGCTTTAGACTTTGCACACTTAGAAGAACGTGGAGAACATTTAAACATTAAGTAAGGGGGCCGTATGAGCGACAAGATAATTGGGATCGCCGGTGAATCAGGAGGCGGCAAAACAACTTCCACTAGAAACCTGGATCCTAAAACTACATTTTACATTGATTGCGACAAAAAAGGCTTGTCCTGGAAGGGCTGGCGCAATCAGTACAACGTCAATAACAAGAACTATTGGGCAACGGACGAGATAAGCACAGTTATACAACTGTTAGATAAGATCAGCAATGAAGATCAGTTTAAGAAAATCAAGGTGGTTGTTATTGATACTTTGAATGCGCTTATGGTTGCTGATGAAGTCCGCAGAATGAAAGAAAAAGGCTATGACAAGTGGGTAGATATGGCACAGTGCATTTGGGGACTGCTGGATCACTTGTATGAGCTTAGAGACGATTTAACAATCATTGTAATGTGTCATTCTCAGACGCAGAAGGAAGACGACGGTTATACGTTTACAAGAATCAAGACTTCCGGCAAGAAACTAGATAAGTTGTGTATCGAAACCAAGCTTACTACTGTACTGTATGCGACTTGCAAAGACGGAAGGTATGTATTTGAAACTCACGCTAACAATTCAACCGCGAAGACTCCATTAGGAGCATTTGCAGATGATGAGATTGACAACGACATTGTTAAGGTGCTTGAAGCACTTAAAGACTACTAATTAAGGAGAAGAGAATATGAAACCATATCAGAGCTATGAAAAAGATGCAACAGGAGCAAGAAAAACTGCAACAGAGAAGTTACCAGCTGGAATCTATATTTGCAAGATCCTTGGGGTAAAGCTTGAAGAGGACAAAGGCTTTTTGAAGGTCCAGTACGACATTGAAGAAGGTGAACACAAAGGATTTTTCAAGAAGCAGTATGACGAAAGCAAGGACGAAAACAAGAAGTTTAAGGGACTGGCTACAATCTGGCTTCCTAAAGATGATGGATCCGAAAAAGACGCTGTAACAAGAAGCATTTTTGCCAAGTGGACTACAGCCCTGGAAGACTCTAACAATGGTTACAAGTGGGACTGGGACGAAACTAAGTGGAAGGGCAAGAAGATTGCACTTGCATTCGGTGAAGTTGGTAAGAACATTGACGGAAATAATATTAAGTATACAGAGTGCCGCTGGCCTTTATCAGTAGAATACGCAAAGTCCGGCAAGGCTAAAGTTCCTGAGTTCAAGGCATATCCTGGTTACAATGCAACCGGAGCAGCACAGAATAAGCCTTCTGATAGTTTTGTTAATGTATCTGGCTCTACAGCTGAAGAACTACCATTCTGACGGAGGTAGAGAATGCAGCCACACGAAATAGACAATGTTCTTGAAAGCATGGTTGTGTTGGTAGACAACCGCGAACAGCCTACAGAACGCGCAAAGAAAAGATATGAGTCTTTTGGCTTCCCATACAAAAGATGCACGCTATCTTATGGTGATTACACCTACAATGCGCAGCTTCCTAGTGGCAAGTGGTTGTTAGATGATACCAAGACCGTTAAACCGTTGTTCGCCATGGAAAGGAAAATGAACCTAGACGAACTGGCACAGTGCTTTACAAGAAATAGAGATCGTTTTGAACGTGAGTTTGTCAGAGCTAAAGAAAATGGGGCCAGGATCTTTTTAGTAGTAGAAAATGGCACTTGGGAAAACCTTATAAATGGTAAGTACCGTTGCAAGTTCAACAAAAATGCGTTTTTAGCTTCTTTAGCTGCATGGATCATTCGTTATGATTTACAGATTATCTTTTGTAAGTCGGAGTTGTCCGGAATCATCATAAAAGAATTTTTGTATCGTGATCTGAAGGACAGATTAGAAAAAGGGCTTTTGGATGAATCTTGATGAGTTAAAAGATAAATACACAATGCGAGATATCCTTGCTAGATATGGCCTGGAAGTGCGGAAGGGATTTACTAAATGTCCCTTCCACAAAGGCGATAGAACGGCTTCATTAAAGGTCTACGACAATGGCTTTTACTGTTTTGGCTGCGGCAAGGGTGGAGATATCATCAGGTTTGTTCAGGAATATGAAGGCTTAAATTTTCGTGATGCTTGCAAATGGATATCTGGGGAAGAGCTAGATACTAAGGGTAGGAATCAAGTAACGGCTGCCGAGTTGCGGCGTGAGTTCAGAGATAAGAACATAGACAGACTGAAAAAGGAATTGAAAACGGTTAATAGTCAACTCAGTGAGAAGTGGAAAATATACCAGGAATCAGAACCTTTTTCGGACGAATGGACTGAAGCGTATAACACTTGGCAGCTACTTTGTTACAAACAAGAAGACTTATTCAATCAGTTGGAGGAAGAATGACTATAGAAGAAATAAAAGCCTTCAACGAAGAGCAATTACTAAGTGAGGAAAACATATTACAAGCCTTTGAATGTGAGACAGAAACAGAGAAGACCAAACTTTTAATTGCCTTTGAGGATAGGGCTAAAGAATTAAAGTGTGCTAAAAAGGTCCGTTCAATAATCAGCTCATTGAAAAAAGATCATGCTTCTAAGGTTAAAGAAAAGGCTAAAGAAGCAAGGAATAACAAGACAGAGTTTAATTATCCATTTGAGAATTGCCCTGAAGGAAGAGAGTACTTGTGCGGTTCCTGGATTGCAAACAATGAAGGAATCCATATCTTGACTGACAAGGGAGAAATTCAGGCTTGTTATCATCCTATTTTGCCGATAGAGCGATTATTCAATATTGAGACTAATACTGAAAAAGTCACATTAGCATACAGAAGAGACAGTATTTGGAAGAGAATAACCGTTGATAAAGACGTTATTGCCAGCTCAAACAAGATTGTAAAACTAGCGTCCTATGGAGTTAGTGTTACTTCTGAGAATGCTAAGAACCTGGTTAAGTTCCTGGCAGACGTTGAAAACCTAAATGAGGAACATTTGGAACCTAAGTTATCTACTAGTAAATTTGGGTGGCACGACGGAGAGTTCATTCCGTTTGATAAGAAAGTGATTTTTGATGATGAGTCAAGATTTGCGGAGTTATCTAAGTCACTGAGTAGTCGCGGAAGCATTGATATATGGCTAGATTTAGTTCGCAAAATACGAAGTAATAAAGCTCACAACGAGCCGCAAATATATATGGCTGCTTCATTTGCCAGTATTCTTGTTAGCAGACTAAATATGTTGCCGTTTATTGTGAATCTCTGGGGAAGCACCGGCAAGGGCAAGACTGTAGCTTTAATGCTTGCTGCTAGTATATGGGCGGATCCTTCAGAGGGTAAATATATCACTGACAGTTATGCGACACAGAATGCTTTTGAGATCAGAATGGATATCTTAAACCACTTGCCGCTTATGCTGGATGATTTATCGAAGGTTAAAGATAAGTGCGACGATAACTTCACCGATCTGGTTTACCTATTATGTTCCGGCAGAGGTAAGGATCGTAGCAACGTTGATTTAGGGCTAAACAAAGTTAAGACATGGCAGAATACAATTCTTTCAAACATGGAGAGGCCACTTGCAACAGAGACAATGCGCGGTGGTGCTATCAACAGAATATTAGACTTTGAAATGCAAGAAGGCTATATATTCGAGAACGGCAACCAGGTTGTTGAGATCCTAAAAGACAATTTCGGCTGGGTAGGTCCGGTATTTATTGACAATATCAAGCTCAGAAGCATTGAGGATCTAAACAAAATGCGCAAGGACTTTGAGCAGAAGATCAAGGAAGAGGCCAAGAGACAGCACAGTGAGAAGGAAGAGAAGCAGATATTACCGCTGAGTTTACTTCTTACAGCAGACAAGTTAGCAACAGACGTTATCTTCCAGGACGGTATTTATTTAGATCTTGAATGGATGGTTTCACAGCTTAAGGACGTTGACGAAGTATCGGAAGGACAGAGGGCTTACCAGGCAATTATTGATACTTACAACAGATATTCTTTTAAGTTTGAAGAATCAAACGTAGGTGAGAGCTGGGGATTTGTTAAAGACGGATATGTAAATATCTTGCCTATCGTTATTAGAAATGAAATTGCTGCAAAGGAGAATTTCTCTATCAAGGCATTTTGTAGCTGGGCGGCTAAGAATAAGCTACTTAAGACTAACAACGATAAGTACCAGAACGTCATTAAATTTAACGGCAAATTTAGCAGATTTTATACTATCAAACTGCCTTTGGATGATGAAGAGACAGAATTTCATTCAGGAGAAAATGATCCGGAATTACCTTTTGATTAATTCGGTTTACACATTTACACGTTTTTTAGGGGGAAAACATAGGTATATATATTACGTTTATACACACAGAAATATCTTCTCTATGTAAATTGTCCTATACATATAGGGTTCTCTGTAAAACGTGTAAATAGTGTAAACATTCAGTACTGGCAAGGCTTTGAAGACAATTTCAAAAGGTGTAAATGAGTGTAAAAGGTGTAAAAATCGGAGGTTTAAGGGGGCATGGATAAGGATAAATTCAAAGAAGTGATATACGGACCGTATGCTGACTCCTGGAAGATACTTAAAATCTTACAGTATGAAGGCGGCTTTACTGAAGATAAGGCTAATGAATACTGGCAAGCTGTAGAAGACTTTCAGAAGAAGTACGAGGGGAATAGGTTTGCGATTTTTATGAGAGAAAATGTTTTGCTTCACGCTGATAACGTGATTGTGAGAATGAACGAGGGAGAATAGGAACTATGAGGGGATATAGAACGCCAACAAAGAAATCACAATATTATGTTGATCCTCCGTTATACAAACACGCAATAAGTTGGTGCTTGTGCTATCCGTTGTGGAAAAAAGAACTGGAAACACTTCCGGATGCTAACAGGGCGATTGACTATGCAAAAGATAAGGTTCAATCAAGTGGAGACTTTGACGCAACGGCTAGTTTAGCTATGAAGAGACTGGATCTTGAAAGCAAGGTTAATTTGCTGGAAACAACAGCTAGGTTAGTAATGCCAGATGCAGCAGAGTATTTAATTAGGGGTGTTACTGAAGAGGACGTTACTCCGGAAGAACTAATAAGAGCTGGAATGCCTTATTGTAAGAATTTGTACTATCTAAGGCGCCAGAAATTCTATTACTTGCTATCTAGGAGGATCTAACAATGGAATGTGGTATTGATGATTGTTTTGCTTGTCCTTTTCCTGATTGCATTTTAGACGAAAACGACAAAATCAAGCCTATAGGTTTAAAGAAAGTTGGGGTGCCTAAGAAGGCTAACAAGATCACAAGAGATATGCAGAAGTACAACAGAGATTATTACATACTCAATCAGGAATATCTTAAGGCCGTAGCAAAGGAACACGCAGCCGTTAAGCGCAAGGAGAGGATCATTTCACAGCAGAGTACTTGCTTTTACTGTAAGAAGGTAAACAAGAAGCCGCACGAAGTAATTAAGTATCACAAGTATTATTTCTGTGGTCCGGAATGCCTGGGGAATTATCTCTATCAAAGAGCTGAGGACAAACAAGAAGCAATCAAGATGTGGTTTGACGAAAGGAAAATATAAATGGGGAACAGACGAACAAATAAAGTCGATATGACTATTACGGAACAGTTAGAAGACTTAAGAGAACAGGTATGTTGTAGCGTTTGTAAGTACTGGCAAAGGGCAGAAGATAAGGCTATGGAGCTTAAGAAGCTGGATCTGAATAATAAACTGGATTTTGAATGGCACCAGAAGATCCAGACTGAGCTTCACGATCACTGTGAAAATTGCCCTCTGAAGGAACTATGAAACTGTATATAAAGTATTCACCGGACTGGCCTTATTTGCCGGAATATGTTGAAGACAATGTCGGCGCATTGGCTAGGAAGGTGGGTACTACGGCTAATTGTATAAGTAGTTGTATATCTAAGGACTACAAACAATATGCAAAAGTGGAGGTTGAAGAGGATGAAGAAGAGAAAACTCATATATAGCCGATCACTGACTTGTTATAAGTTTGTTTGTCCTTACTGTAGGGCAGATAACCCAAACAAAAAGCGCCGGAATTTCTGCGATTTCTGCGGACTAGAGTTTGATGATGTGAATTTAGACGTCAGGACGTCCAAGGATTTAGCAGAATGTGAGGCGCTAGGGCTTGAAGGGGCCGTTAAAAAAGATGAAAAAGGGCAGTGGATTAAGGCTTGAATGAAACTAGCGTATTTAGCACTAATCATAGTGCTGTTGTGGATCTATAGGAGAGATTATAGATGAAAAATATGGAAAAAGAGATCAGTAAAGATATGTATGATCGCGGCAAAAGTAATCATGGTTTTTTGAAGCCAGGCGACTATAACAAAGTATTTAGCGCACAAGAAGTAATGGGCTATGGAATCTATAACGAGAGACTTATTGAGCGTGAAGGTAAGTATTTTGTAGCTTACCAGATAGGCGATAGCTGCGACTAGGGGGGATCTTATGAGGGGGAAAAGAACAAAAGAGTTTATTGTACTGTTGGTTGTAAGCTGCTTTTATATCTGGATTGCATATGTAGCTTACAAGATAGGAATGGTGAGGTAAATGACAGGGAGACAATCTTATATTTTAGGGTGTGATTTTGCTATACACCAGTTAACAAAAAAAGGTAGCGAGTTTTATGTAGTACATGAAGGCAATCAGTATATACAAGTTGCCTGGAAGGATATTTTAGAGTGGCTTGAAAAGGAATACAACAAGCAAGAGCCAACTACTAAGAATGAAAAAGTAGATTGTGAACATACAGATTGCAATAACTGTGTTAATCATAAGTATTGCGATTATGAGCCAACTACTAAGAATGATTTAGGAGTTGATTGCATATCAAGAGAACAGACAATAGACCGAGTGGTGACATATTTTAACCACATAGATAAGGGAAATGATGATGAGTGGGCAAAAGGATACGAAGCAGGAGCAGAAGATGCTATTGCGGTAATAGAGAGTATGAATCCAGTAACACCACAAGAGCCAAAGACGGGGCATTGGTATATTGACGAAAGACCCGAAAGTAATAGAGAAGTAACATGCTCAAATTGTGACCAACCTATGTTTAAGTATCATAGATTAGATTTTGATTACAGACCAAAGTATTGCCCTAACTGCGGAGCAAAGATGGTAAAGGAGAATGAAGATGCGACTAGTTGATGTTGATAAATTTTTAGAAAGAGTGAAAAAAGATAGAGAACACGAAGTCTATCTGCATAGTTGGACAGCAGATATGGTGTTAAAGAGATTAGATAGTTGGTATGCCCCAACAGTAGAAGCAATCCCAAAAGACCAATACGAAGCAAGATTAAAGGCTGATTTAGAGGCTATTCTTGTTGAGTTACAGTTGGAGATTGAGGAATGTGTTGATGGGGCAGAGGGTTCATCACAGTTTGAACAAGGTGTCACAACTGCTAGGGTGCAAGTTGTAGAGATTATCCAACAGAAAATCAATGCTTTAAATGGTTTAGAAACATGGCATGGTATGAACGGAGATATTACTATGCCAGAAGGGACTTTTGACAAGATATTTAATGATGCTAACGAGGATGAAGATGATATTTGAAAATCAATGCTTTGAGAGGTACTAATAATGAACATAGTTAAAATAATGGGCGGCCTGGGGAATCAGCTATTTGGTTATGCCTTTGCCAAACACTTAGAGCGCTGCGGAGAGGTCTTCTTAGATATTCGCTGGTTTGATAGTCCAGACAATCATACGGAAATGTTTCCAGAACGTCAATTCTTGCTGGATCACTTCACAACAGATTTTAAGATCCTGAGTGAATGGCCTCGGAAGTCTTTTGTTGATGAAAAGAGTTATAACCCCAAGAGCAATTATAACAATGGCTATTTTGGTGGCTACTGGCAAAAGGGAAGCTATTCTAAGGATCTTGATTTAGATGTCCGGTTGAAGGATGAATATATTACAGACAAAATGAAGGAAACTGCTGATTTTTTGCAAAGTCAAGAATCTGTTAGTATTCATTTCCGGAGTACAGACTATGCGCAATTTGATAATTGGATATTAGATGTGTCCTATTATGCTAATGCAATAAAGGAAATAAAAAAGCGTGTTAATAATCCAGTGTTTTACATTTTTGCAGATGATATTGATTATGTGAATATAAATTGCTTAAGAGGCAGCCTTAAAAATGTCATTCATGGTAACGAGTTAGAGGACTTTTACTTGATGCAGCATTGTAAGCACAACATAATAGCCAACAGTACATATAGCTTCTGGGCCGCTATGTTAAACAAGCACTCGGACAAATATGTAATATATCCGGAAGACTGGAAATGCGGACAAAGGCCGGTGGACTTTAAAGACGAAAGGTGGATAGGTATATGATTTTAAGTATTATTATTCCGGCTTACAATGCGGAGCCGTATATTAACGAGTTGCTTGATAGACTGGCGACGCAGATTACAAAAGATTGTGAAGTGCTGATTATTGATGATGGATCCCGGAAGCCTTTTTCTACGTCCTATGAATGGGCTACAGTCACCAGGCAGAAAAATGCCGGTGCTAGTGCTGCCAGGAATGCCGGCTTAGATATGGCGAAAGGTCAATATATTGCCTTTATTGACGCTGACGATCTTGTGGCTGACAACTATATCGAAACCATTCTAAACAAGATAAAAACGGAAAAATTTGATTATTGTTATATGTCTTGGCGTGCCTTTGGTGGCTGGAACATGGCCGTTAATCTTGTAAGCATAGATCAGGAATTTCCGCCATTTAATTGCTGCGTATGGAACAGGATCTATAAACGGTCAATGATTGGCAAGGTTAGATTTAACACCCTAAAACCATGCGCAGAAGACGCACAGTTTATACGAGACGTCAAAGAGACTGGCAAAAAAGCATTTATAGCTGATTGTATGTATTTCTACCGGTCCAATGCTGTAGATAGTCTGACAAAAAGAGCCAAGGCCGGCAAGGTAGAGACAAGGCGCATTGTCTATCACTTCCCAGTTGTAACGCCAGATATGGATTATTTAATCAATGAGTTTAAAGAGCTGGATTATGACTCTGAAGTTATTCTAATGACTAACAAAAATGAGATCCCAGAACTGGCTAAGTATGCCATGATTGTGCAGCCTCAGAGAATTTCAGGCACAGAACTACGAGGAAAGCCAACAGAACTATTCCGAAAAGTAGAACAGCCCTTAAGAACTCAGATTTTATTATATGTTTCACAGCTTTATGATATCGGTGGGATAGAAACGTGGACTTATAATTTTTGTCAGCAGATGCACAAGTATTATGATTTGATGGTGGTATGGGATAAGGGCATGGATCCGGTACAAAAACGTCGTCTGTTGAGATTTGCGCAAGTAGTAGAGAATAAGCACCAACAGCCGATTGTATGTGATACCGTTCTAAACTGTCGCACAGCGCTGCCTATTCCGTCAAATATAAGCTACGACAGTGCTTTCCAGATTGTTCATACTTGTAAAATGCAAAAACACTGGGAACTTAGAGACGATATCGAAAAAATATTTGTATCTGAAGCTGCGCGCAAGTCTTGGGGATCAGAAGGCCAGATTATAACAAACATGACGGTCCAGCAAAACATAAAAAAGTCCTATTTGTTCGTATCTGCTACGCGCTTAAGCTGGGAGAAGGGCGAAAATAGAATACATAGACTTGCTCAAATGCTTAAGGATCGCGGCGTCTTATTTACCTGGTTAGTGTTTTCGGACCATGAACCAAAACAATACACTGATAGTCTTGTATACCGGAAGCCGACTCTTGATATTATGTCATACGTTCAAAAAGCCGACGCATTTATACAGTTGTCCGATATGGAAGCCTTCTGTTATAGCATTGTAGAAGCTATGTCGTTGGGCGTCCCTGTCTGGACTACGCCGCTGGAAGTACTTCCGGAACTGGGATTCGTTGAAGGAAAAACCGGCTGGATCATTCCGTTTGAGGTTGAACAACTTAAAACCCTAGATGAAATGTTAAATAGCAACTTAAAAGGTTTTAAATATAATCACGACAACTCAAATATAATTAGCCAGTGGCGTGATCTGCTGGGGGATATGACTCCAACAAGGAAAATAGAAGCTAAACCAGGCTATAACTTAGTCGCAGCATTACGAAACTATTTCGATAAACCATTAAATAGACACGTTAGCGAAAATGAAATCTTAGAAGTGCCTGAAAATATAGCACAAAAGGGCGCGAAAAGTGGATTTTATGAGATTATAGCTTGATTCAAACAAAAAAACTGTTTAAAAAGCATTTTTACCAACAAAAAAAGATCCTCTAGGCTTAAAAACCTGGGGGATCATTTTTATACTCTATTTCATGTTCCATATTTGTCGTAGCCTAAAAACCAAAGCACTTGTAAGCGGCTGTTGTTAGTCAAATCAACGTGATTTTCTTTGTTTTGTCCGTTCCTGGTGGTGTAGTACTCAACAGCAATCAGATGGCCGTTGTCCTCGTACCAGGGAACACTATGTAAATCAAGCATTTTAGCGATTCTATCATTTGTCATATCTTCAAACCTCCTGGATATTTCTCTTTATAACCTCCGGATCCTTATAGCCGGCATTTTGTAGCATTCTTGTAAACCAATCAGCCGCGCAAGCTTTTTTATTATCGTCTATCGGTTCCATGCGGTCAGTAATAGCCTTTTTTAGTTCCGTCTTTTTGCCGTCCGGATCAGTGAAAATATATTTATATGTCTTATTCACATCCTTTTCCACCTTTCAATTGCTTCCTCAATGTCTGCCTCTGTATTTGGGTTAATTAGGGAAGTAACAAAACAATTGTTGTCGGTTTGCTTGGTTGATACTGTATCACTGGCAAAATCATAATAAATCTTGATCCAGGTTGTACGGTCTGACTGTTTTATATCCTGGCTTTTTCTTGCTATTGTCTTAAGTCCTTTCATTTTGTGGCCTCCTTTATATACCATGATCCGTTTTTTATAAACTCGTTAAATTCTTCCGGCGTCATTAATCTGTCAAAATGGAATAAATCTCTTACAAAAATAAATTCCTCGTATGGTTCAGCGGTTCCGACTTCTAAAGTTTTACCGTCTATGTCTACGGCTAAAATTTTTATTCCGTTCATTGTTAGCCCTCCTTTGTGATCTTGTCGAAATATGCGGCAGCTTCTTCCAAAGTATCAAAACACTCGTAATCATCACTTAGAAGATCGCCGGCGCTGTATACGGTTTCTTGAAAATCGAAATAATAAGTGCGGTGTAAAAAATAAATATGATCGTCAACTTCAAGCATTTTAATGGTCTTTGTTATTTCGTGGTTCATGTTTCCTACTTTCTACCGGTTTAAGGGTTGCCGGCGCCCTTGTCCTATTAGTAGTATCTTCTTCTTATCCCGAAATAGTCTTGCATGGTGTATGGTATAGTGCTTGTGATCGTGTTTATTTGCTTCCGCAGCATTTCAAGCATTTTTTCTTTTTCTTCCCAGGTTGCCAGGTGTTCGCGGTATGCGGTGATATTCTTCAGCCTTTCAACTCTACCGGCCTCGATCTGTTCGAAAGCTTTTTCCCTGGATAGCCTTTTTTCTGCTGTTAAAAATGATTTTTCCGGATCAAAATATTTATTACTGGGCCTCATGGTGTGAAGGATTGTAAACCATTGCCCGTGGCCTTTAGGGCTGTACTGGATATAATAGCGGTTTTCGTCGTGTGTAGCTAAATATATTTGTCCTGGAAGATCCAGCGCCTTAAGATCCGCTTCAATCCTTTTGTTAAAGCATTTTCCGTCCCATTTTGCTATTACTTTTTTGATAGCCGGGAGGGCCGCGTTTACGGCCTCCATAGCTTCAATATCTTCCAAAGTTTTTTTAATTGCGTCCTCTTTTGTCATTGTTTTGTTCCTCCTATCATGCAGCCTTTTTAATTGTTTCCGGCTGGATCTTTTTAACTTCTAATGTCCTAAGATTGATATAGTAATAATCTGCGTGTTCCTGTGTCTGGTAGTACTCTATTAAAGTGTTGGCCCAGTTATCGCCGGCCTTAATATCTGCAAGTTTTACTAAGTAAGTGCCGCAAGCTCTAACAATAAGAATTAACTCTTTGTCGGTCTGTTTTGTAGATCCTTTGCAATTCATGTATTTTGGCCTGTCGTAATGCTTCCAGTCTGTATAGTAGTGCTTTACTGTGCTGCTAATGATCTTTTCGATCCTGGCGTCTAATAAATTGATGTCGTTATATTTCATTTTTTATCCCTCCTTAAAATGTCCTATTAGGTAAAACCTTCCGCCGGTTAGCTGGGGCCGGTGGTGATCCTCTCCGGAAGGTGTAAAGGCTGTTAGCCTTCAAGTGCTTTTTGCTGGTTCTCAAACTGTTTTGACTCCCACATATTTCTAAGATCATCCATGTTGTAAACTTTGCCGTTTCTTTTGTGGTATTCGCCTTCGTGGAAGTACCAGGCGGCTTTTTTTGCTGAATATCTGAAATGTAATTCTTTTAAAGTGTCCTTATGTTCTTTAGTGTTACCAGTTACCCAGATCCAGCTTCCTATTAACTCAACTATGCAGCCGTTTAAGTTTGTTAATGCTCTTATAAGATCCGCGAACTGTTCCGGAGTTTCGTCTGTTTCCTTTGTGTAAGTCTGGCCTTCATGGTTTTTATGAATGTTTTTATACTGGTTGAATGCTTGCTGGTACTCTGAATACATTCTCTTAAATTCTTCAGGATCTCCGCCGGCGTCTGGGTGAAGCTCTTTTGCTAATCTGTGAAATGTTGCTTTTACTTCTTCAAGAGTTGAACAATTATTAAAATACTTTGTCATGGTTTTGATCTCCCTTCTTATTTGGTGCTTCTATCCGTCAGCCGTTAGGCTTTAACTAACTGGGCCGGCGTAGCTGTGAAGCAATTGTTTTTGTTTTGTTGAGTTAATCATATAACGCTAGCGTTATAATGTCTATTCCCAATAATCAACAAAAATATAACGCTATATATTTATTGTGCAATATGACGATAGCGTGATATAATAAAAATTACTAGAATATAGATAGAATCTAAATTGAAGGGAGTTTTTACTATGCCAGTATCGGAAGCACAAAAGAAAGCCACATTGAAATTTGAAAAAGAAGTATATAAAAAGATCTTGCTCAGGATCCGCCAGGACGGAAAAAGCGATATTGTGAACTATAAAGAATTAGAGACTGCTGTTGCCAGATCCGGCAAGTCATTAAATGGCTATATCCTGGAAGCAATAAAAGAAAAAATAGAACGAGAAAATAAAAAATAATTAAAATGTGGGAATATCTCAACAACTTATGCGATAAAATAATATTGTGAAGAAATTGAAAAGGTGTTTTGATTCCCCTCACAAAATCAAAAAATCCTTACTAAATCTCGTTAAAACCTCACGAAGCCGGGAAAAAGATCATTGTATTAAACAGTGGTCTTTTTTTGTTGCTTCTATTTAATGCAAAAAAATGGAGAAAAAAATGGAAGACCAGAAGAACATAAAAAAATTGAATAATGGGCCGGAAGATCTTCCAGAAGTTCCCAGGCTGCCAGATGGGAAGATTGATATAGAAAAAATATCAACAGGAAAAGACGATAAAAACAATTATATTGTTCCGGATGAAATACTGGAAAATTATTATAAAGAGCTTCCCAATAACATCATTAACCAGAGCAGAACCAAAAGAACATATAACGGTGGATTGCTTGGTGTTTTTGGTGGAGATCCAGCGGCAGACTTGGAAAAACAGCGCAAAGGAAGGGAAGCGCAAGCGGCAGCGTATCGGCAGCGACAGACTAATAAAGAGATAATTGATATTATTTATAGCCGAAAAGCGCCTAAAGAGGTTATTGAACGGCTAGGATTGACAGCCGACGCAACAGTTATAGAAGCGATCAACGCAGCCCAGGCACTCGAGGCCATGAGGGGCAATAGTAAAGCATACGAAGTGCTGCGAGATACAGCCGGAGAAAAACCAGTTGACAAGCTGGATGCTTCCATAACTGGATTGACTGAAGAAGATAAGGAAATGATCCGGAACATGGAAAGCCGTCTTGCTGCGGAAAAAATACAACCCTAATAGGACAAAAATATAGAAGTATGACATAAAAGTATGACACGCGATAGCCGAAAGCCAGTAGCCAAGCGGCTTAGAAGTCAAAAGGGAAGTGGGTTGTACACCCACGACACCGGAACCCGCTGCCGGATCTCCCAGCCGAAAGCCCAACGCCGGCACGCATGATATCAATAATTGACGTGCGCGCACGCGTGTAAAGATCGCACTGGTGGTGGGCTGCTGCTGTATGGGCTGCCAGGCTGCCGGATCAGCTACCCCCGGCCGCCCCAGCGCGCGAAAATTTTTTCGGGACTCCTATAGGGACGTTTAAAAATTTTTTTCAAATTTCAAAAGTGTTAACACCTTTATTTTTGCTAGATACTCTCCATTTAATTTGTTGAGTATTGGCGAGTAATTGGTGAGTTGTTTTTGTGTATTGTTAGATTCATGGTAAACCATGTTTGTATCTCCTTTACAAAATGTGCATTTGCTCTATCAGGTGTCATAGCCTGGTAGGGTATTTAATCCTCCTAGGGATAATGAAAGTTGTGTTTCTTGCTAGCCTTGCTCGAAGTCATAGCCGGGTGAGGTATTTGGTGTGTTGTCTTGTTGGGACAATATATCTCCTTTCTGGCCTTGTTGTCTGTCAAAGGGCAATGAGGCATTAGCCGCTTTGGTAAGGGCGGTGAAGTCTGGTGATGGCCTTGTTGGATGTTAAAGTCTAACAGGGCCTTTTTGATGGAGTTATTTGAATGAAAACAACAGTTCAAGGCGTGAGATTGACTGATTATCAGTTGGAAGAATTGCAGAAGGTTGCAGATAGATTGAATATTGGGAAGGCTGACGTTATCAGACTGCTTGTTGAAATGTTGATTGATGGAGCTATTGTTTTGTGAGGTTAGGTTATGGGTATTGAAAGACAGGAGATACCGAAATTAACTGAACAGATGAATGCGCAGAGAGTCGCAAGCATGATATTGAATGATGCTAGAAATGCAACGTTGAAGTCGGCTAAAGGAATAGGCGATATATGGAGAGCACAGGCAGAAGGCGCGGCTAATAGGCAGCGTTTGTACAATACTAGTCGCTATACGTTTACCCCGCTGAATGCTGAGGGTTCGGGAGTGCATAAACGTGGGAATGGTTTGCATAAAAATAAACAGTTTATGCAAAAGACGTATTTCACACCAGAGCAGAGAGCTGAATTTGAGTATATAGCCGAGAGAAATCCTAATTATGCTATGCAGACATTGGCGATAGCGGCTTATAAAGAAGCTCTTTTAAGACAGAGAATAAATGCGTTGGAAGAACAGCGAAAAAGGCATTTTGGAAGGGATATGAATACCTTAACTGGGACTTTTAAATGAGTTTAGCTGAGATCAGGGAAAAAGAAATAGAGTATTGCCGCGATCATCTTGTATATTTCGTTGAGAGATATGGGCATATTGAAGATAGAGACGCGCCAGAGATAAAAGTTCCTTTTGATTTGTGGGACGAACAGAAACAGACATTAGAGGACTTTTTGAATTATAAATGGACCATTGTGTTGAAGGCTAGACAGCTAGGTATTTCCTGGCTTGTTTTGCATTATGCGGTTCATAAAATGCTTTGTTTTTGTGGGCGTTCAATAATTGGATTGTCAAAATCTGAGACTGAAGCAAAAGAGCTTATCCGTAGAACAGTGTTTATATTGAAAAATATGCGCGCACTGGTGCGAGAGAAGATGGATAGAGCCGGCTGGGATGGTGCCTGGTTTGAAAGTAATGCCTTGTCGGTAACAATACACTTCCCTGGTAAGAGTGATTCAGTATTTCAGTGTTTTGCCAGTGGTGAGAATGCAGCAAGATCATTTACGGCGGACTTAATTATATTTGATGAGTGGGCTTTCCAGCAGTTTGATAGATCAATTTGGAAGGCTGCGCTGCCGGTAGTAAATAGACCTAACTCCGGCCAGGTAATAGGAGTCAGTACTATTGCCAGAGGTTCCTTGTTTGAAGAGTTATACACTACTGAAGACAATGGTTTCCATAAAGTTTTTATTCCCTGGTACGCGGATCCGAGGCGAAATCAGGAATGGTACGATAATACGCTTAAATTGTCAGATTTAGCTACAATGTATGCGGAATATCCGGCCAGTGTTGAACAAGCTTTAGAGGTTCCTGGTGGAAGATTTTTTCCGGAAGTTAGCAATGATTCTATTTTGTCTGAAGAATTGCTCAGTCAGAATACAGTTTGTTATGTAGCTATGGACTATGGACTTGATATGTTGGCGGCATATTGGATTTTGAGAGACGTTTTTGGTAATTCTCAGATAATCCATGAAGAACATGAGTCAAATTTGATAATTTCTGCGGCTGCTGACAGAGTTTTAAGGGTTACTAATGACTTGATTGCTCGTGAAGTGATTTCAAGGGTTGAATCTTACCTTGCACCTCCTGATTTGTGGAATAGATCACAGGAAACTGGCAAATCAAGGGCAATTTTGTTCTTTGAAAGCGGATTACAGCTAACAAAAGTCAATAATGACTTGAAAGCTGGCTGTTTGGCGATAAAAGAAAACACTAATCATGGTGAAGGGCTTAAGAGTAAGCTTACAATTTATCATAATTGTGCGCCTAATCTGCTTAATTCCTTGAAAAAGATACAGAGAGACGAGAAAAAGCCGGAGGTTTACGCCAAAGATCCGCACGAATTGACACATTCTGTTGATGGACTCCGGTATTATTGCATTTATTGGGTACATGGAGCGCACGTTAAGAGCGAAGTTAAGCGTAGAAAGTGGCGTCCGGACCAATGGGAAGACTACAAAAATGCTAGTCCGGAGGATAAAAAGTACTTGATTAGCATATGGGGAGATCCTTACTAATGTTCAAGTGGGTGAAGAGAATGGTTAAAGATAAAATAGAGACTCCAAAAGACGTACAGAAGTGGGCTGCTAGACTTGAAAACGCCAGGACGCAGTATGCCGAAGCATTAAAGGATATGAAGACCTATGAAAGTTATTATGAAGGCACTAGGAAGCTTCAGGCAGATGCAAATAGAGGTGTAGAGCCTTCCAAGCTGGCTACTAATGTTCGTAATATTGTTTATGAGCTTATTGAATCTCAGGTTGACTCTTCAATACCTATGCCAAGAGTAAGAGCTATTCACCCTGAAGATGATGCACTTGCTAAGAAAATGGAGAAGTTTCTTGAAAACAAGATTACGGTATGTGGCCTTGTTAGCATGAATGACGCGGAAGAGCGTACAGTGCCTATTCTTGGTGGTGATTACACTAAGATTGAATGGGACGTTAAGCGCGGCCTTCATTCTGAGGTAGGTGATCTTAAGGTTTCAGAGCTTTATCCGACTAAAGTTATTCCGCAGCCCGGAGTAATTGATTTTGATGAAATGGATTATTTCTTTATCCAGGAGCTAATGACTAAGAAAACAGTTCAGCGCGTGTATGGTGAAGATGTTTCTGATTGTGAAAACTCAGAAGAATACATGACTGACGATATCAAGGGTGCTAAAACAAACGAGGACCTTGTTACAGTAAATACCGCATTCTACCGCAATGAAAATGGTGGAGTCGGTATTTTTGTTTGGTGTGATTATGTTAAACTGCTGGATCTTGACGAATACGAGGCCAGATATATTGATCGCTGCGCTAAATGTGGCGCAATCATGGTTAATGGCGTATGCCCTGAATGTGGCAGTAAGAAGGCCAAAAAGACCAGGGAAGACTACGAAGATATGATTGATTCTATTGAAATCAAGATATCTGAGACAGAGACTAGGACGATAAGCCCATTTGAAGAGGTTGAAACTCCGGTAGTAGATGAAATGGGAAATCCAGTCTTTGATGAAATGGGTAATCCTAGAGTTACCATTGAACACAAGAAAAAGAAAATACCATATTACAAGCCTAACGTTTATCCTATAGTGCTGAGAAAGAATATAACGGCCCAAAAACAGCTTTTAGGTGGATCAGACGTAAAAGTTATCATAGACCAGCAAGATACCATTAAAAAGCTCGGTACAAAGATAAATGAGAAGCTTTTAAAGGGTGGTTCATATGTTACCTTGCCGGAAGGTGTTGAGATAGAAAAAGACGGTGAAGAGCTTAATATTTTGAGACTGCGTAATCCAGCAGACAAGCAGATGATTGATACAATCACACTTCAGCCTAATGTTGGTAACGATCAGCAGTATCTTGAAATTAACTATTCATGGGCGAAATCTTCACTTGGTATTACTGATTCCTTCCAGGGTAAATATGACGCTTCAGCGCGTACTGGTACTGCTAAACAGTATGCAATCAATCAGGCTGCTGGACGTTTGGAGTCTAAGCGAACAATGAAGAATGAAGCTTATGCGAAGCTTTATGAAATCATGTTTAAGTTCTGGCTTGCATTCTCTGATAGCCCTAGTGAGATATCTTCTTACAATAAGGACGGAGAACCGGAACACGCGCAGCTTGATAAGAGAGAGTTTTTGAGAATAGACGCAGCCGGCGAACTTTACTGGAATGATGAGTTTATTTTCGAAACGGATCCTACATCTACATTGATGCAGAATAGAGAAGCTATGTGGAGTCAGACCGATCTTAAATTACAGTCAGGTGCTTTTGGTCCTGTTGGTGATCTTGAAACTTCTAAAGCATACTGGACTATTATGAAGGCCAACGGATATCCGAACGCTACTGTAGCTCTTGATTTGATAGAAGAACGTATAGCCGAACAAAAGCAGATGCAAGCGCAGATGGAACAGTTGGCACAGCAGCAACAGCAGATGCCACCTGAAGGAGGTATGGGAAATGAAATGCCCATTATGTAATACTGAAATGAGGATTAAGTCAAGTGATTATGTTCTGAATGATGGGAAATTGTTCGGAAGGCAGATACTTACTTGTAGAAAAAAAGACTGTCCGAATTTTGGTAAAGATGTAAAAACAATATATTCACCTCTGAGTGTTTCGGAAGACTCCGAAGCAAAAGAAGAGTAGGTTCAAGCGTCCTATAGTGGGGCGCTTTTATTATACCTAAATTCCCAAGGAATAGGGTAAAAATCCATTGAAAGGAATTGAATATGAAGAAGTTTGATGATGAGCTGCTTACCATGAACCTTCAGTTTTTTGCTGATGAGGATGGAGAAGGCAGCGAAGGCGCAACAGAGGTAGAGGCCGCCGAACTACCAGAAGGCGAAAGCGAAGGTGAAGTATCAACAGAAGAAGGCGTAACAGAGGAAGCCGCCGCACCTCAGATGCAGTCACCGGAAACTAACGCAGCATTCGCAAACATGAGAAGGGAACTTGAAGCTAGTCGGAGACAGCAACAGGAACTTGACGCCATGTACAAGCGAAATTATGGGCATTTAGTTAATCCTGAAACAGGACAGCCAATCAACGGCGCAAGGGATTACTACGAGGCTTTAGCAGCCCAGGACAGAGTAAACGCCAGAGCGCAGATGCAGCAGAACGGTATTGATCCTAGCATCATTGACAACATGATCGCTAATTCACCGGCTGTACGCGAGGCTAAAGCCGCAACCGCAGAATTAAACAGCATAAGGGCTAATCAGATGATGGAAGAGGACTTTAGACAGGTATTGTCATTAGATCCTTCCAAGTCAAGTGTTGAGGACATTATAAATGATCCTAGCTATGGTGCAGTAGTTGACTACTGTAGCCGCGTGCCTGGTATGAGGTTTACTGATGCGTACAAACTTGTAAACTTTGACAGGCTTTCTAAATCACAGGCTGCCGCAGCTAAACAGGCTGTTGTTAATCAGGTAAAAGGACAGGGCCATTTAAGTACTGGTGGTGGAATTTCTACAAATAGTAGTGATGAGGATATCCCAGCAAGTATGGTTAATTCATATAAGGAGCTGTTCCCTGGTAAGACTATGGCAGAATTGAAAGCCCTCTATAATCGCACTATCCAAAATAGGAGGTAATCATTATGTCAGTAGTAATTAGAAGATCTAGTGGTCTTGCTAACAATAGAGAATGGGACGAGTGGGCAACCCTTCTCGATTCTGTAATTTATGATTCAGAAGCCCAGAGAAATAAGTATGACGATATCGTATCAGCTCTTACAATCGAAAAAACGTCTAAGAGATGGGGCGAGAAGTCAATCACAATGGGAGGTCTTGGAGATTTCCAGGCTAAGACTGAGGGCCAGAACGCAACTCAGGACGCTTACGAACAGGGCTATGAGAAGTTCGTACAGCACGCTACATTTGCTCTTGAAGTAGAGATTTCTAAGGAGCTTAAGGACGATAACATGCTTGATACAGCACAGCAGAAGGTTATCAACCTTACACAGGCTTATAAGAGAACAAGAGCTAGACTTGCTACACAGGCTATCACAAGCGCTGTTGGAGCAACAACAAGCATTTCATTCAACAATGCAACTATTGATGTTACTACAGCAGACGGCCTCGCACTCTTTAACGAAGCTCATCCACTTAAGTCTGTTGATAGCATTACACAGTCTAACTACTATTCAGACGTCCTTGGAAGCACAGCGGCAGTTCTCAATAAGGCTGCAAACAGAATGAGAAACTTTAAGGATGATCGCGGAAACGTACTCGGATTTATTCCTGATACAATCCTCCTTCCTGGTAACGATCCAGAGTATGAGGATTTCGTAAAGAGAATAATCGGATCTGACGGCGAAGTTGGATCAAACAACAACGATATCAACACACAGAGAGGCAAGTGGAAACTGGTAGTTGATCCTGAATGGACTCCTACAATTTCTCAGTACAATCATCCTGTAATCCTTCTGTCTTCTGAGGCTATGAAGGCCCTTCAGGGTACTAAGTTCTTTGACAGAACTAAGCTCGATATCGACACAGATGTTGACGTACACAGCAGAAACCTTACATACAACGGATTTGCTCGTATGTCTATCACATTCCCTAACTGGCGTCATGTAATGATGCTTGGTGCTTCAGCAGCCGGCACAGCTCTTGACGACGCAGTATCTTACTAATTTATATGGGGGCTGGGGGTAAAACCTCAGTCCCTTTTTTGAAGGAGCAAAGTATGAGAGTTGGAGATAGATTTACAAAAGACGGAAAACTCTATGAAGTTACGTCTGTAATTAGTGATACTAACTACGGATTCAAGCCGGTTGCTGATAGTAAACCAGTTGAGGAACCAGTATTTGATCCGAAGACTGAAGCTGATTTGTCTTTTGAAGAAGAGATTAAAACTACTGCAAAGGGAAAGCGCGGCAGAAAGAAGGTTTAACATGACAACCTGGAAGGATATTAAATATACAACTCTACAAAAGATGTTTTCCATAACAGGATCCATGACAAATATTCCTAATGATTCTGCGACTATGGAATATGTCAATGCTATGCCAGCAGCGTGTAATGAGGCATTACAGCTTTTGTCTACTGCCGGAAAGTTCATCATAAAGGAATATCAGTATATTAACTATCCTTTTGAGAATATGCTTGGCAAGGATTTATTTAAAACATATACCGTTGTGAATGATACACTGCGGTTTTCTATTGATGGGGCAATGTCTTATTACTTCAAGATAAGTGGTAAGGCAACTTCTTGTAAGCTTTATGTTGGGGAACATGAAGTAGTTGATTTCTTCCCGGAACCTGAAGAAGGTGAGGAAGATTTAACTGATTACAAGTCATTTAGGACTTTCAAAGGCAATGTTCCGGCTGTTGAATGGGAAGAGGAAGAAGAACCTAGCACAGTTGTGACACTGGTTGTAGAGGCATATTCACCGGTCAACATAATGAATATGTGCTTTTATGCTTGTCCTTTTGAAAGTGATGAGGACGTACCACAGTATGAAAAATTTATCAAAATAAAAATGTCTGATGTAGTGGATGATTTTTACCAGCTTGCACCGGCTGAGTTATATGATCTTGGCATTAGTGGTAGTGATTATATCGTTGGTGATAAGTATTTCCAGGAAGCAGACAAGACACTTGTTATCGAGCGATCAAGGCCCGGAATATATGTTATTCATTATAGAGCATATCCGCAACATATAACGCTTGAAACAGAAGACGAAACAGAGCTTGCACTTGATCCAGAAGTAGCAGCTTTAATCCCTCTTTATATGGCTTCACAGCTATATAAGGATGATGATAACGCGATAGCAACCGTTTATCGTAATGAGTTCGAAGTCGGAAGAGACGCGCTTTCACAGGGCGCATTGATTCCTAAACGTGAGAAATTCATTCCTTCTAGTGGGTGGGCATAAACATGGCTGTTCAATTTAACATTCCTAAAAGTCCAACTAAACAAGTTTATGTATCTGAGAATTTCTTAGGTGCAGACTTCACTTCTGAAGCTTCTACTGTTGATGATACTAAATCACCTAACGTAGAAAACATGATAAGAAGTGTTCCTGGCAAGATCCGCAAGAGAATGGGTTATAAGTTGTTTGCGGATTATGGCGAATACATTTATGGTGTACACCACTTGTCTACTACTGATAAATGGCTTATTCATGCCGGAAACAAGCTATATAATCTTACAGCACCTAAAGGTAGCAAGTGGATGGACCACATAGAAAACTATGTTGTAGACCATGAAGCTACGCCTAATAATATTATTTTCCAGACTGGTGATGTTTCTATTACTCTTATTTACACTGGTATGAATGAGCATAGATCTGTTAGTTTCCAGCTTAATCAGCAGCTAGTTATTCTTGATGGCGCAAAGATAAGAATTTATGACGGTGATACAGTCCAGCCTATTGAAAACCTAGCGTATATCCCTACTTTGACAATCTCAAAAGATCCGTCCGGAGGCGGACAGGATTACGAACCGCTTAATCTATTGCAGCCTGGTTTTATAGAGCAGTTCTATGTAAAGGCAGAACAGGCAAGCGTTAAAGACTTTCAGCTTACTTTTGGAAATCTTGACGATACTGCTGTTAGTGCATGGCTCCTTAATAGTAGCGGTCAATGGGTTGCAAAGACTGAAGGGACAGATTTTTCAGTTAATAGAACACTTGGAAAAATCACATTTACAACAGCTCCCGGTGCTAGTCCTATAAGTGGTGAAGACAATGTAATGATCCAGGCATATAGGACAGTTGAAGGATATGCTGACAGAATAAATCACTGTACTATTGGTGCAATGTTCGGTGTTAATGGTGCTGGTGATAGATTGTTTGTTTCCGGAAATCCGGATCAGGGTGTAAATGGTGATGGTGACTTATATACATATATCAATTGTGACTGGTTTTCACAACAGTACGATCCAACGTACTTTGCAGATACCTGGTATTCAAAATTGGGAAGTGATACTTCCGCAATAATGGGATATTCAATCATTAACAATTACCTTGCAGCACATAAGGATTATAACGAGTTAACACAGTCAATCCTTATTCGTGAGGGCGATCTTGTGGATGATGAACCGGTGTTTAAACTGATAAATACACTTCAGGGAGCCGGTGCTATTTCAAAGTATTGTTTCTCATATTTAGCAACAGAGCCGGTATTCTTAACAAAACTTGGTGTATATGCAGTTACAGCACAGGATATTACCGGTGAGAAGTACGCACAGGATAGAAGTTATTACTTGGAAGGCAAACTTCTTAAGGAAGAAGGGCTTGAAAATGCGATAGCTTATGCCTGGAAAGATTATTACATACTTGCGATAAACGATCATTTATATATTTTGGATGGATTACAGCCTATTCATACTGATAGATCAAGGCCATATGCTACGAGACAGTATGTAGGCTTTTATTTTACAAATATTCCGGCGTCTTGCATTTTTGAAATTAACGGCGAACTTTTCTTTGGATCCGAGGATGGAAAAGTATTTAAGTTCTATACAGACGATAAAGACTTAAATTCTTACAACGACAACGGCGATCCTATAACTGCAATTTGGGAAACTGCTGATATATCTGAAAAGCTCTTTTACAAGAAAAAAACATACAGATATGTGGCACTCAGATGTATGCCGGAGATTTCGTCCAGCGTTCAGATATGGGCGCAAAAGGAAGGACAATGGACTGAACTTAAGAATGATATTACAACTCTTAAGTATTTTACTTATGAAAACCTTATTTATTCCAAACTGACGTATTCATGTAACCGAACACAGAAAGTTACAGCTGCGAAGATAAGGCTCAAAAAATTGGATCATGTTCGATTTAGATTTGTTAATGACCTTTTGAATGAGCCGCTAGGCGTTAATGACTTTGCTGTTGAATACACTCAGGGCGGAAACGTTAAGTAGGAGGTTACACAATGGCATTCGCAAAAATTACTGATGCTGATAGACAGGGTAAAGGAAACTACGGACAGCCTGATACACCGGCACTTACAACTACAGATATGCAATTGCAGATGGATTCTTTACCTAATCTTGCAATAGATAAACATAATGAGCTTGTAGACGCTTTGAATGATGAAAAAGCTGCTACAAACTTAGGCGCGGAAGTTCCTACCGGAATATCTGCACAGAATAATGTTCAGTCTATTTTGAATGCTATGGTCCTTAATCTTGGACTTAATACACAGAATAGACACAATCACTCAAATAAGGCTGTTCTTGATGTTATTACTCAGAACGATTTGGACGCATATAACAGAGTTGCTATTATGCTTTCCGGTATTTTGTCGATTGAAAATAGTATTACAAACAACAGTCAGGCTTGCCCTACTTCAGCGGCTACTGTTGCATTCGTAAATAACTACGATTTTAGGGCTAAAATTCTTGCTGCGGCATATCCGGTAGGTTGTGTTTATTCAACGACAGGAACAAGCCCTACAACGTTATTTGGAGGTACATGGACTTTACTTGATACTGACGCAAGCGGTGTTAAGAGATATGAACGTACAGCATAAGGAGGTTAAGAAATGGCAGATATTACCATTAATGATTTAACCGAAGTGCAAAGTGTTAATGATAGCGACTTTATAGCCGTTGATACTGGCACAGAGACTAATAAAATCAGCGTAGAGAATTTCAATGCTACTGGTGCT
>Ga0310786_10001123_pt1 | contig 42954 bp, 45 predicted proteins | sample AusTroGonzalo_MG_FD_203881 | JGI IMG/M metagenome (GOLD analysis project Ga0310786, IMG submission 203881) | Bovine rumen microbial communities from tropical cattle in Woodstock, Queensland, Australia - Gonzalo_03 (v2) (version 2) | ecosystem: Host-associated > Mammals > Digestive system >...
CGCCGGACCTGCAGGACTTTAAGAACGAGCTTATAGATGCTAATCCTAGCGGAAAGAAGAACGGCCTTAACTACTACTCTACTACTGATCTTGATAATGTTGCAGCACGTAAAAGAGTTGCAGAGGAATTGCGCAAGAATATTCACAATGTAAAACGCAATGCTGATGGATCTTATACACAAACAAATCTTAGTAACAAACAGATTGCAGCTGGCGTAACTCTTATTGAATCAGCAGCCCGCCGTATGAATATGGGCCTTAACGAGTATATCAATAAGACTTTTGGTAATCAGATTTTTGGAAGCCGTGAAGAGTTTGCAAGCGTATCACTTGCACAGGGAGAAGATGTAAATAAGAAAGCCGGCGGAATGATCCAGGGAGTTGCGCAGGCTAACTGGCGCGAAGTAGGACAGCAGATTAAAGCCGTTATTTATGCCGGTGAGCATGCAGACTTTTCTACATGGGCGCACGAAATGGCCCATGTATTCCAGAATCAGCTTGACGGACAGCTTAAAACTGATGCGGAAGCTGCTTTTAATGTACAAGGCGGCGACTGGGTAAACTCTACTTATACCTTCAAAGACGGCCGCACTATGTCATCGGCTGAGGCTTTTGCTTATGGCTTCCAGGACTGGCTTGAAACCGGTAAGGCTGAAAATGAACAGATGCGCAATATATTCCAGAAGTTTGCAGAGTTTATTGCAGACTGTTATAACCGCTTGAAGAGTCATCTTGATTTTACACCGGAGATTGAAAGCGTATTTAATCAGCTTTTGGATGGCGACGACACTATTATGTCAAAGGCCCTTAAAGCAGCACAGGAACAGGATAACGAGTATAGAGCTTCACTTAAACGACAGGCAGAAGAAAAGCAGGCCGCTAAGGAAACTGAAAAAGAACAGGCTAAGAAGCAGGCAGAAGCAGCACGCGAGGAAGCAAGCGAAGGTACAGAGTTTGCAGAGGCAGCGCCGACTGCAGAAGAGCTTCTTAATGGAATTGAAGAGGCAGAAAATGAAACAAAGAAAACTACAGAAACAGATAACGCTATTGATAATGCGCTGGAGAATACTAATCTTACTGATGAGCAGAAAGAACAGATTGCAGAAACACTTAAGGACGAAAGCAGCACAGTTGTAGATAAAGCTGAGGCTACTACTGAGGCGGCTGAGAGTGCTTATGATGATATTGATTTATTCCAGAATGAAGGCGCTTTATTGTCGCAGCTTATTGGCGAGCCATCTATAAGACGTATGATAGAAAGCGAGTTTAAAAAGGAAATAGCAGATAATCTTATAGATGCAAAAGAATTGGATGCAGATGTAAAAAGATGGCTGGGCTATACGGATGAACAAAAAGCAGCTTATATTAAAAGTAAAACCGGCTGGGAAAAGAATCCTAAAGGTGAATGGAAATATGAGACAGACGATAGTATTAATACAATTATCGGTGGTAGTGAGACTTTTAGAAATCTTAAGAACGATCCGGATTATTTAAAAAAGAAATTAAATGCAGAGACTATCAGACTTGCAGATGTTTTAGATGCGCCAGTGCTTTATGGAATTGTGCCATTCTTAAGAAGTGTAAATGTAGAGTTTATTAATGATCCTATTGCTTCAAACTCCGACTTAGGACAAACAGGAATTATTATAAATACACATTACTTAGATAAGATTGATGGCGAAAGAGGACTTAAGGGACTTTTAGCAAGAGAGATACAGCACGTTTTACAGGCTATTGAGAGTGCAAAGACTGTAAGTGGTTTTTATGCACAACTAAATGAAAAAAATGCAAAATTAAATGAGCTTTATAGAGTTTACCGTGAGGCTAAAAAGGCAAAACTTGAAAATAAAGAATACAATAAAGATGAAGTATTAAAAACTCTTAATAATGTTAAGTATGATAAGGACGAAATAGAAGCACGTAATGTAGCCCGCCGTGTTTTACTTAAAGCCTGGGAACGCAGTGCAAAAACAATGGAAAGCACTGAGGATGTAAAAAGGCAAAAAGTAAAGCTGTTATCTCAGGAAGAAAACCCGGATTTTATAGAAGCTGTAAACAAGGCACAGGATATTTTATTCCAGGATAAGCTTACTATGTACGGCATTCACAATCTTAGTGAAGAAGCTTTGCGCCACGCTGTAAAAATGGGAGGGCTTGCTAACCCTTCTATGGCCGTTGTAGATACTGAGAAAAACAGCTTTACTAACTTTGGAGAAGTAAGCCTTATTCCTTATAACTTTATGCTGGAGAAAGGCGAAGGCAGCCGGGGAACTTTTGGAGCTGATATTTACAGCCCACGCTATCCAAGTATTGATAAGAGAGTTACAGAGACAGGCCAGAAAAAAGTACACGCAATATTCCACGCTATTGAAGATGAAAACTATAAAAATCAGCTGGAAGAGAAACTTGTACAGAAAATTGAAAACAGCAGCAAACAGTTTGATTATGCTTACTCACCGCTTGTAATGGCTTATCTTGCAGAAAAAGGTAACAAAGACTTTTATAAATATGAAAAGTCAGAATACAGCGACGAAGTAAAGGACCTTATTAAGAGCCTGGGAGCTTCCCCTAATGCAGCTGTAGAGGCAGATAATAAGGTTATTTTAGAGGCATACTCAAAGTATCTTAAGAAAGATTATGCAGAGCAGATAGAAAAACTACAGAATGAACTTGAAGAACTTAAAGCAAAACCAAATGCGCCAGAATGGATAAAGAAATCCAGAGCAAAATCTATTGAGAAAGCACAGGAAGATCTTGATATTGCTAACGAAACTATTAAAGAGCTTGTAGACGAAAAGACAGGACTTTTTAATATAAACGTTGCCGACGACTTCTTATACAGAGTAAAGCACGAAATAGAAAGCGCTGGAAAGATTGACTATAGCGCTTCCGAATATGCAGCCCGTGAGCTTATTGAAAATGATCCGGACTTCTTACAGTGGGCTAAGGATGCTTACGATAGAATTGAAAAGGAAGAGCGCATTTTTAATGGTTTTACACCATCCGGAAACCGCCGTTACCTGGCCCACACTCTTGAAAATGTTTCAAAATATATGAGACAGCAGGAGCTACAGGGAGGCGAAAGCTTCTATTATGGACTGGGAAGTACACGCGCTAAGTTTACACCGAACTTTAAGACATTGAATCAGATTAAAAAGGCCCGCGACAGACTTGTTACAAGCGAAGAGTTTGAGAAGATTAAGAAAGAGTATAACGAGCGCTTTGATAAAATTACTGAGGCTTTAGGTGATAAGTACGATCCAGATGTAGGCGCGGCACGTTTTGAGGAAGCTTTTGAATATGGCAAGAGCGATCCTATTGGCTATATTGAAAAAGAGTATGGAATATCCGTTGATGACGATATGGCACAGGAGATCCTTGATTTTGCTACAGCTTTACGCGTTATGCCTACTGAGTATTTTGAAACCAAGTATACAAGGCCGGTAGAGCTTAATGAGTTTGCAGGCGCTATTATTCCTTCTAACTTGTCTCAGGATCTTAAGGACGAACTTGCCAGCAAGGGCCTTATGATTGAAGAATACAACAAAGAGGCAGATAACCGCGAGGAAGTTACTAAGGCTGCATTGCAGAAGATTAACGAAAAGCGCCGTGTATTATTTCAGAACATAGGAGAATATGGCGCAGAAAATCTTGATGAGGCCGAAGAAGTAACAACAAGAATTGATAATCTTAAGATAGCAAAAAAGATGGAAAAAGCCGGAGAAGATGCTAAAGCCATCCGACTTGCTACTGCATGGGAAAAAGGCGACGACGGAAAATGGCGTTACGAGCTGGATGATAGCAAGATTAAAGTTGAAAGCGACTTTATGCCGGATAAATATTTTCTTAATAAATATCCACGTTTTGCAGAATTACAGCATAGACTTGAAAAAGATCTTAGCGCATACGACGAGTTTACCGATGCAGAAAAAAATGATTATGATTTTTATTCAGAACAGCTTAGCAAGTTTTTAAGAAATCATATTGACTTTACAGGTGGTAAACAAACATGGAAAGAGCCGGTTGAACTTAACGACGTTATGGATGCGCCGGAATTGTTTAAGGCTTACCCGCAGCTTGAAAAGGTTAAGTTTATTGTAAAAAATCTTGAAGCTGGCACACAGGGCCAGTATGACGCAGATACAGATACAATAACACTCTCACCTATGGCCGGAAAAAGTACATTGCTTCACGAAGTACAGCACGCTATACAAGAGATCGAAGGCTTTGCGAAAGGTGGAAGCGAAAGACAGTTTGATGAAATAAGTACAGAGCCATTGCGCGAAAAAGTCTCAGATCTTAATAAAAAAATGTCAGAAGTGCTTACGGAATACGTACCACTTGAGGACTGGCTTGCTATAGACCAGAGTTTATTAGAAAAAAACTTAAATCCAGAAGAATATGTACAGGCGCGTATTGATGCTATTTCAAAATACGATAACGGTGAATATAGAAAGCTTGCAGAAGAGCAGCAGGAAATAATATCACGTATTGAAGAGATAGAAGAAAATGCCTTAGAAGGACAGGTAGAAATTGATGGCAGAACTTACGAGGATGCTTTTGAGGCTTATAAAAGTTTAGCCGGAGAAGTTGAAGCGCGTAATGTTCAGACACGAATGAACTTTACTCCAGAGCAAAGACTTAAGACTTTACTTAAAGAAACAGAAGATGTTGCACCAGAAGATAAGATCATTTTATTCCAAATGGCCTACCACGGATCCGGCGCGGACTTTGATAAGTTTGATACAGAGAATTACGGATTTAGTGGTGAAGGTAGTATGTCTTTTGGCTACGGTACTTATGTTACTGATAACGAAGATATAGCCAGAGATTATGCGGACCGTCAGGTATCACAGAAGTATCAGAATGTAGATGATCCTTATAATGTTCTTAAAACAAATATTATAGCAACAATAATCCATGACACAGAAATAAAAGGTTTTGAAAAAGCCTTAAAAGAACGTATAGAGTTTTTACAGAAAAGAATAGAAAACTCACAAGGATTATATACAGAAGAACAGGTAGAAAATAGTAAGAAAGTTTTAGACGAAATTAAGAATTATACAGAAGAAGATCTTAAGAAACGCCGCTTGTATACTGTAGAAATACCAGACAATGGCTATATTGTATGGGATAAGCCGGTAAGAAAGCAGACTGCTGATAAGATTAAACATGCTTTATTTAATGAAATTACTACTAACCCGGATAGCGCTTATTACAATTATTACAGTAAAACAGACTTGCTGCAGGAACTTGAAAGCGTATTTTCTTATATGGAAGGCCAGCAGCTTTACAGAAATGTAAGCGCATATCTTGAAGGTGATGAGAAGGCATCTAAGTTTTTACATAAAATTGGTTATACTGGTATTAAATACCCAGCCGGTACAATTCATGGTAATGGCCGTGATGCTTATAACTACGTAATCTTTAATGATGACGATGCAAAGATTGTCGATAAACTCTTATTCCAGACTAACGCCGAACTTATGAACGAGGCCCAGGACTTTGATAGCTGGCAGGAGTTTATGGAGTATTGCGAGACTTTCCACGCAGACGACGAAGTAAGCCCTATTCCAGGTGATGCAGATGCACAGTGGTATCAAACATTCTGGGAGACTAGCCGCGGCGTACAGACTGAACAGGAAAAGAACGAGGAAGCAGTAGAAGCTAAGAATAAGAAGGAAGGCGCACTACCTGGCGCTGTAGATGCACTTTTTACTACTATGATAAGAAGTGATCCGCAGATGGTAAACAGCTTCCTGCAGGCTGTAGCAGAGCTTGATGCTATCGACTTAGACAGCGAGGAATGGCAGCAGGCTGAAAGCGCAGAGGATGCTGCACAGCGCGAGCAGATTGAAAAGCTTAAAGACTTTATTGGAATTACTCTTAGCGACTATAACTGGCAGACAGCGCTTAAGCGCATCCAGGGAGGCCATGAGATAAGCGAAGGCTTACGCAAGCGCCTTATCGGAGAAATGACAGACAGCTTTAAGGCCCGCGACTTCCGTGCACTTTATAGCGAAGTTATGAATGATCCGCAGTTTGCTGTAGCCGAAGAGGACAGTATTACAGCTTCACTTAATAAAAAGCTTAAGAAATATCACGATATTGTTAAGCCTACTGATGATATTTCAAGATGGAGTCCAGAGCGCCGTAAGCAGCTTGCAGAACAGCTTGCAAATAGAGAGATTGCAGCTAAGATCAGAAGCGGAAGCCTTAAGCTTGATGATGAGCTGGATGCTTATATTAAGAGTCTTAACAAGCAGATTAAGGAAACTCAGGACCAGTACAACGAGCTTGAAAAGGAAACTAAGGCCGACTATCAGAGAATTGCAGATAAAGAGCGCCGCGACCTTCTTAAGCTGCATGAGCAGTTATTACTTGCCCGCGGAAAATTAAACAGCCGCAATACTGAAATTAACCGCAAGATCGCAAAGGGCCTTAAGATAACAGATAAGTATAGCCGCTTAACTCAGAATCTTAATGCTAACTATGATGAGCTTTTTAGAAAGTATAACGACCTTAGAAATACCATCACAATAAACGCAGAAGTACAGGCAGCACTGGACCGACAGGAGCAAGTTGCAGGATTACGCGACGACTTGAATGCTAAGCAGAAAGAAAAGAATCTTACTGCAGAAGTAAAGAAGATGCGCATACAGCTTGTAAAGCGTACTATGCGCAGAGTGCCATTTAATCGTATTGATTATAATAACGCGCGTACTGTTATTGCTATACAGCGTATGTTAGAGCCTAACCTGCTGGGAGGCGTAAACCGCTTTATAGGAATTGATAGCCCTTATTTACGCGGCGTTATATCTCAAATTGTTACAGATTCAGATTATAAAGAAAAGATCTTGAACTATCTTAGCAAGAACTCTAAGGCAAGCCAGGCTTTTGCAGACTTCAAGAAAAAGCTTACAGAGCTTAAGAGTATTAAGGATTTTGACAGCTGGACCGCAAAAGAGCGTAAGGCTGCTATCCGCTACCTTCCTAAAGAAAACTGGGTAAGAGACTTAAACTTGCTGCAGCTTGCAAAAGAGCGCGAGGAATCTATAGACCTTGATATAGGTATGGAGGAAATTAAGCGCACAGTTTACGACGAAAAGACCGGCGAGCCTAAGACTTACAAGGATGCAGATGGAAACGAGCACAATGTAACTGAGACTGCATTTAAGCTTAAAGCAGATGAAGAAATAGAGCGCTTAGTGCAGGATGCAGTGGGCGCGGATATGTTTGATAAGATCGTAAATATGCCATTCAGTGAATGGACTACAGAAGATCTTGAAACACTTGCACAGCGCATTGACGAGCTTTATACAGAAGGCCGCGACCTTAAGGCCGCTAAGGATGAAGCAAGAAAGAATGAAGCCGCAGCCATCCGCAAGCGCATTGAAGATGCTATTAAGGAAACAGGAATTACTATCAACGACGACGATACGCCGGAAGAAAAAGAACGTAAGCAGAAGCAGATAGATAAGATCCTGGGAATGAGCGACGATCTTAAGGGAACAGAAGCCGGAAAGCCTAAAGGCCTTAAAGCACGCTTAAACAGATTGTTACATTCATATTCTGATATGAACGTATTGCGCTTTGCGCGTATGCTTGACGGCCAGAGCGAAGGCGAAAATGTAAGGCTTCTTTATCGTAAGGAAGATGACTGCTATAACGCTAAACAGCGCAGTATGAACGCCAGAGCAGAAAAGATCTATAAAGTAATGCAGGAAAACGGAATTACAGAAGGAGATCTTGCAGAAACAGTAGAGTTTAATACTATCGGCAGCAAGACAGAGTTTACTGTAGATGAACTTCTTTACTTCCTGGCAGCTGATAAGGATTATGCTGAGGATGAAAAACTGCTGGCAAAAGGTGAAATAGGCCTTGATGCAAACGACGATTATGCAGCTACATCAAGAAACGCTGTTATGTTCGGTAACATGATGAGCGATATGATGAGCCAGGAAGAAAAAGAAAGCTGGCTGCAGCTTGATAAGGAGATGGAAGAAGCGCTGCAGAATGATACTCTTACACAGGAACAGAAAGAGCAGCTTGCTACAGGCCAGCTTGATAAGAAGCCGGGAACTACACGCTATATTGCAGCTTGCCATGCTAAGTGGAATGCTATTTTAGGTTTAGCAAATAACTACTTAAGTACGCATCCACAATACAAGGCACTGATGGAAGCCATTGAGGAAGATTATGCAGAGCAGTACGGCCGCATGAATGAAGTATCTATCAATGAGTTTAATATGCCGGTACACCGTGTTAAGGCTTACGTGCCGCTTGTACGCCGTGAATCAAACGGAGATACAAACGAAAACCAGGTAAAAGAGGACTTGCTGGGCGCAGCCGGTGTAGGTAAACAGTGGGCCGATAGAGGTATGACACAGCGCCGTGTACAGATAAGCCCGCTTAATCAGAAGCCGGTACAGACTGGATTATTCAGAACATGGGGAGACAGCATTGAACGCACTGAGCACTTTATTGCTTATGCACCTTATGTAAGACAGCTTAATGCCATCTACAAGAGCCGCGACGCTTCTTATACAAGACGCTATATTGAATCACGCTATGGAAATGGCGCTATTAAGTATCTTGATGAATACATTAATGAAGTTGCTAACCCTAACGCCGGCCGCATCCGTGAGCGCGGCGCAGAATGGCTTCACGTATTACGAGGAAAGACAGCACCGGCTTATCTTGGATGGAAAGCAAGCGCAATTATTAAACAGGGCTTGACTTCCCCGTGGCCTTATATGCAGTTTGTAAACCCGGCAGAGTATGTAGCTGCAGCAATGAAGTTTACATTTAATCCAGAAATGCGCGAGGCAATTAAAGAGAAATCCGTATTTATGAAGATGCGCCGTATGGATCCGGTAAATGATCTTATTGATGAAATGGCAGACAATGCTAAGACTAAGCTGGACCGCGGATGGAGCAACTTTAGCAAGATCGGTATGCAGGGCCTTGAAATGATCGACTGGGCTTGCGTTGCACCGGGCTGGCTTGCCTGCTATGAAAAGAAATACAACCAGCTGCAGAATGCAAGCAATGCACGTTACGAGGCTAAAATGGCTGAGCTTAAAGAGCGCAACATGTACGCCGAAGTGGGTACAAGTGAATACCTAACCCCACAGCAGATGGAAGCAGAAGCAAAGAAGGAAATGCTGGAGGATATTGAAACAGAGGCAGTACGCTATGCAGATGATTGTACAAGAGCTTGCCAGCCATCTAACCGCGTTACAGATCTTGCACCACTCTTCAAGAATAGCAGCGAGGCTATGAAGGCATTCTTACAATTCCAGACTTCTCTTAATGTTATATGGCAGAATCTACGTTATGACATGCCGTATGCTGTAAAGAATAAGGAGTTTACACGCATTGCAGGTACAGTAATCGGTTATGTTTGCGCCGGCATCTTTATGAACTCAGTTATGGAAGGTATAGGCGGCGACGATGACGACGACGAAACACAGGCTTTAAGAAACCTCATTTACTACTCTACAACACAGTTTACAGACTCTATCCCTATTATGGGTAGTGAAATTACAAACACTATGGACCAGCTTATTACAGGTAAGCGTGGCTTCTACGGAAGCGGCACTGATATGACACCATCCGCAACAAAGCTTTTAAGCGTACTTACTACTGCTAAAAAAGGTAACTGGGAAAAAGCAGCAGAGCTTACAGCTGAGGGAATAGGCCTCTATCTTGGCGCACCGGTAAGCGGCGCTAAGGAGATCAATAAGCTGCTGGGTAAACCGCTTAGCGAAGGAGACGTAAACTTAAAGCGCGGAATTAGTGACGTATACGGCGTTGCAGGTGATATACTCGAAGAATAAGGACGGGCGCGGATGAAAACATACGAGAATAATATGGCTGATCAGGATGTAGTAGTACACAGCCTGAAAGTTTTAACAGATGTAAAAAGCCCTGCTTTATCTCAGTTGAAACGAGATCTTAATACACAGCAGGTAACGTCGCAGGCACTTGCCAGGAAGCAAGAGAAATTTTACAAATCACTTTCCGATGATGGCATTATTAGCCCTATGGAAAAGAAGATTGTACAGCGCGAAATGGAAAGTATTGCCACAAGTTACACCGCTTTGTATCAGCAGGCCGTTGCAGAACACTACGAGCAGGCAGCTTTTTTTCAGGACTATATGGCTACCTATGCTGCTTTGCGAGACTATATTTATTCTGATCTGCATCTTTTTGACAACATGGACGAAGATACAGAAGTAGACCGCGACCAGTTTAACGAGTTTTTTTCTGATTATTACTACTCAGAAAATACTGCTATTGTTTCAATGACAGTAGGCGTTATTACAGAAATGGGCTTTAAGGTCCTTACTTCTTTAGAGGACGAAGGTGAGGACGACCAGGTAGGTATATATCACGGCGCATTGTATCAGTATATAGATCAGCAGTGGAAGCCGATAGACCGCGAGCTTTATTATGGCAAAAGCGAGACTTTACCGCCGGCTATGGAAGGCCGCTACTTTTTGTGTACTAAGAATGTTTTACTTACGGATATTCTTTATGTAAATGATGAGCCGCTTGAAGTGAACGGCGAAGCGCTGGAGCTTGGAAACTATTACGAGAAAGGCGTTATTTACGTTTATGAGAATTACCACTGGCAGGCTAAGGATCCGGAAGAGGATTATAGATATTTAGTTGCTATGGGAGATTATTACGGAGTAAAAGAAGTTTTACCGCCGATTATGAAAAATGAGATAGAAAATGTAGCAAGAGCTGCAGCAGGATCTAATTACTTTGGGCCTGCTATAGTGCCGCCGGTTAATCCGGTTGAAGGAGATTTTTTCTTATACATAGGTGAGACTTCTACACCGGTTGTAGATCATAAGTGGATTAAGTTTGAACTTTATAAATATCATAACAATGACTGGGAATGGCTGGATGAGGCTGAGTTTCAGAATAGAGATTATTTTATGCAGGCTTTGCAGGATATTCTTTATTATGCGCCATCTACATCCGGATATTTTTCTTACGCATTTTGTAATGCTTTTTTTGCTAATCAGGCTTCAATTAATGCACTTTCGACAAAAGTTATATATCTTGATACCGGAGGCGCTGTAAGATCCAGAGAGACAGAATACTCTTACCATTCACAAGGATTATTAATAGATGCAGCCGGCAATATAGATGCTAATGGTAATACACATATAGGAGGCACTTGCAGCATTGATGGTACAACGACTATTGGCGGAAATACAACAATCCAGGGAGTTTGTAATGTAGATAAGTTACACTTTAGCAAATCATATAGCCCTAGCGCAACCGGTTTTGTTAACGGCGATGTATGGATGGTAACTATATGACATATTTATTTACTTATAAAAATGGCAAGAAAGCGCTTGGTATAACTAATAATAATAACGGACTTGCTATAAAAGCTGGTAATAAAACTGTATATCCGTTATTAGTTGCACCTACAGCAGAAAACGCATCTTGTGTTAGAACAAAAATAAATAATCAGATAAAAAGCATAGCGTATGTTCCAACATTAATATTACCAGTACTTTTATGCAGAAAAGAAGGAAGCTCATATTTAGATGCGAGTGGAATAAATTACATAAATAAATATTATCAGGGATGTTATTTTGATCGTGTATACGGCCATTATATATCATTTAATAGTTATTATGGTAACTTTACAGCTGCAATTAGTTATGATGGAAAGAACTGGACGGAAGGAAATATAGGCGGAACTACTGAATATACTACTTATAAAGTGATTAATACTAATTCAGGTGTAATTATATTTAGGTTTGAAGTAGATGTAATATCACAATACAGATCAGAATTATATATAAGAGGATATACAGTATATAAAAGTGGGAATACTTTTCAAAGGCAACGTAGATTTAGTAGACTTATAAGTACATGCGATTTTGAGGATTGGTGGAATAATTGGGATTGTGATCAATTATGGGCGACAACAAATGGAGATAATAAAGTATTATTATATTATAGAATATTTATTGAACACCCGCACGCACAATTCCAACAAGATCAACAATTATTGAGTATTGATCTAAATACTAATGTAACAACATATATAGATAACGAGCGAAAACGTGCAATATGGTATAACAAATTATTAAATAAATACTTTTACAAAACTTATGAGACAAGCTCAATTTATATTAGTTCAGATGGTATTAATTTTAATTATACAAGTACAGATTATAAAATATCTTATGGTAATTTAAATGGATATGAAGTTTTAGAAAATGGTTTATCTAATGATGGTATTAATGTAATAGCCCCATATACATACAGACCTAATATTTATGATCCTATAGAAAATAAATATATAAGAATATCTACTGGAGCTTCTGCAGAAAGTGGAAAATGGCGACCTTTTGTAGATATTTATGAAACTACTAATCTACAATCCTGGAGCAAAGTAGTAACGAAATCATATCCTACATTGCTTCAATATCAAACTACTTTAGATGAAGTAAATACAGATGGTTTTGCTGGTGTACAAGGCTTTTAATAAAAATATAGACTAAGCCTAGTATTATGTTATAATAAGTCTAGGAGTTATATTTTATGAAGAAAATCTATATTGCTTTTGTATCTTTATTCTTAGCGCTTTTAATTAGTTGTGGTAATGTTTTTGAAGAAGAGGACAAATACCAGAAGCTTACTATTGTTAATCAGACTAACTTATTTATTAAGTATTCAGTTATAGAAGGCACATCCAGCGCAACAACATCGAATGCTTTTTATGCACAGATGCACGATTATATTATTGATAGAGCCGGAATCACAATTAAGCAGCAGCTTTTAAGCCCGGCCGGACACGTCGATGATACTGGAGAATTACAGTTAGACAAACAGACTTTTGAAGTTAACAAAGGATCCTATAATTGCACACTTTTTGTATGTAAAAGTAATTCGTATACGGGTAATCCAGATGAATACATTAATAAAGCATCCTTTAATTTTTCAGGTAATACAACAGTTACTATAGCTGCAGACGGAAGTATATATTAATTAATATCTTATAATTTAAGATCCGTATTAAAAGAGGCCCTAATTACAGGGCCTTAATTTTTTTAACAAAAAAAATACTTGTTTATGATTTTATCGCTATTGCTGGCTTATACTTTTTTGTAAGGAGCTTTTATGGCTATAGATAAGGCAGTAGAAAACGAATACGGCGCGGAGTTTACTTACCATAAGATCCATGATGTAAGGATCGTAAACGATGCTAATAAAGGTATTCAAATCTTTATGACTGTATATTCATACAAGGATAAGCAGGCGCGGATTGATGGCAAACAGCCTACGATCCGGCAGTGCATTATTGATAATGCGGACTTTGCTATGACGCCGTTTTACGCGCTGCTTAAGGCGAAGTTTCCAGACTTTACTGGCGCGGATGATATGGATAACAGCTTTAAAGGCGAGCGAGAAGCTGGCCCGGTTAAGCTGATCCAGCAGACTATGAACGGAAAATTACTTAAAAAGGAGACAGAAGAAAATGGCAAGAATATCTGATCAACCATCGAAAAACACTGTAGAAAGCACAGACTTGTTTGTTATCGAAGATACAAGCCATGCAGGATGGAAGCTAACTTTTGCTAACCTCTTGGCCTCTATTACTTCACTTGCAAACCTGGCTATTACTACTTTATTTCAGGTTACCGGAGATACGCAGCTTGCAGATACAGAGATCAATGGAGACCTGGAAGTAAACGGCGATATATACCAGAACGGCCAGGCTTATGAGACCCACGCCGAAAAGGTGTATACAAAAGATGACAAGATTATCTTGCGCGATGGTGCTGTAAGTGCACTTCCTTCTGGGGAATATGCTGGCATTATTGCTAAGCATTACGATCCGGATGGCAACGATGGAGCGCTTGTTTTTGATAGATCAGGAGAGGCCCGTGTAGGAGACTACAACGAGACGGAAGTAACTGTATACTCACCGGACGGCACTAACTTTTATACAGATGCAGAAATGACTGAGGCTGCTACTATTCCTACCGGCGTTACACCTACGCTTGTTTCCGGAACAGAATATGTATACACGGCTATTGATGATGATACAGAGCCGCTGCTTACACGTGCTGAGGCATCAAACCTTGCTAACGGCGCTTATCTTAAATGGAATGCGACTGCAAAGAAGGCTGTAGCCGGGCTTACTATTCCAGATCCGGTTACAAATAACACAGTGCTTACTGCAAAGATTGCAGCAGGCGGCGCTATATCTTGTGAATGGAGCAGCGGCGGAAACGGATCCGTATCACGCTTTGCGACTATGGCTGAGGCGCAGACGGCACTTGCTATTGCTGAGGGCCAGGATGGTTACATACCGGATAACGGTATTGTTATCGTTGATGAATTAGATCCGTACATTGAAGGAGACATACAGTAATGAGTAAACAGTTTATAGTTGATAGACATACTACGCCGGGAACACCGGCGCTGGATCCAGTTGCTATTCCAAAAGTGCCAGTATATGACACGGAAGCAGACGCAGTTGCAGATTTATCGAATCTTGAAGAAAATCAGATAGGATTTACCAAAGACACGGGCAACGAGTTAGCACAACCCGTAGACGCAGTAGAAAGCGGAAACCTTCACGCAGTTACTAGTAATGCAGTAGCAGAAACAGTTAACGGAATAGATAAAAACGTAACTTTACTTTACAACTATACTTCATATGCTACCGATGAAGTTACTTTAGCACAAAGTATTGAAAACTTTAGGAGCATTGTTGTAGCAGTTGGTAATAATGAGGCAAGTCCTTCTGTGAGTGTAAAGGAATATAATTCTGAAATACTGCAAAATTATTTATTGGGAATGAACTTACACGATATTGCAGGATATAATAATGCTTATAAATTTTATATTCGTTATACATTTACATCAAAAACAAAATTCAGAATACAAGCATTTAATGGAGAATGGTCTTTTGGTTCTCTTAAAATATGGGGAGTGAAATAACACTATTTACAGTAAGGAGTGTAGAAAAATGGTATTTATAGTTAAAGTAATAGACGGAGTAAAAAAGATAATCCCCGTAACCGCAGACGCAGGTGCAGGAAATCCCGTAGGCTCATATCTTTACTTGGAAAAGAAAAGCAATCCACAGGGCTATTTATATTGTGACGGCTCAACTTTCGACGAAACAAAATATCCTTTGCTTTACGCATATCTTGGAAGTAACGTACTTCCCGATTGGCGAGAGTTTTCTGCCGTAGGAGCAGAAGAAAATACAACTTCAAGCGTAATTGCAACACACGATGTATATACACAGGGTCAGGAAAAAGACGACCAATTACAAGAACATACACATAGTGTAGATAGTACAATTAGTTATGCGACAAATGCACAAGCAGGAAATACCTTAGGAGTAAGGGAAACCTCGTCAAACACAAATACAAATGCGTCTACAATCATAAGCGGGCGAGCAGGAACAGTTACCCGTGGTAAACGTAAAGCAGTATTCATCTACATCAAGGCAACAAGCGGACTTTCAGAAAATGCACAGGACAACGTTATCAATACACTTAACGAACAGAGAAGTTACAGTACGGAAGAACACTTGACGGGGAAAAAGTGGATTGACGGAAAGCCGATTTATGAAAAAAGTTTTATATGTAGTACAAGCAATACTATATTATCTAATTCAATAGGTGGTGCGAGATATTCTTTTACGGGAACTGAAAATATAGCACAATCAATAGACACTTTGGTAGCTACAAACTTAATAAAAAATAAGAAAACTACATTTTCGATAGACGCTTATATTTCAACAAGCTCACCTATTGATGTAGTCTTATGTAATTACACAACACACGACTTAGTAACGGAAGTAAATAATACAATACTTACCCTTGAATACACCAAGACTACAGATTAACTATAATAAAACTATAATGTTTTTATAATACTGTATAAGTTACGGCGCGGCTTAGAGCTTTACAATGTTCTTATGATTACGGAAATTGTAAAGCTTGCTAAGCTGGCGCTTAGTAACGTGGACCGGCAGCAGGTTATCGCGCTGCTGGATGCAGTAAATCTTACACGCCAGGAGCGCGATATTGTGCAGCGTACTGAGCTGGAAGGCGAACGGCTGTACGATATAGCGGATGCTTATAACTTATCTATTGATAGTGTGTCGCTTATCAAGCGACAAGCTTTACGGAAAATAGGCATTTTTCTTACGCAAAAATTACAGTAAATCTACTTTTATTCTCACTTCTATTTTTAGCCTCTTAGCTTATTATTAAGCGCAAGAGGTACATAGATATGGACTATAACGCTATAGCACAGTCTTTACTTGCCGGTATGACCGGTAATAATCCTAACACAATGCAGGCGCAGGCTAAGCGATCTGTTATTACAGTTACAGGCTTAAGCGAGGCGCGGGGCTTTAATCTGCAGCCAGGTGAAAGCGTAGTATTAATAGACTCTAACGACGACGTTTTTTACATTAAAGAATGCGACGAAATCGGCAAGAGCACTACAAGAAGCTTTATGTACGAAGAAATTGAGCAGGAAGAAGTATCGGCCGGAGTAAGCAAGAAAGAGTTTGATAAACTTTCAGGCGATGTAAACGAGCTTAAAGCTATGGTAAAGGAGATTGCAGATGGCAAGCACAGCGCTTAAAGGTATGCGCAATAAAGGCGCAGCAGGTCCGGCAGCAGGCGGAAATAACGGCGATATTATGAGCCAGTTTATGAGCTTCAAAAAGCAGATTGAAGCAAGCGGCAAGGATCCGCAGACACTTCTTAATGAAATGCTTGCAAGTGGTAAGGTATCACCTGCTATGTTAAACAAGGCAAAAACACTGGCAGCAGTGTTTGCAAATAAATTTAAATCCGGGCGATAAAGTCCGGGAAGGAGACATTATGGAAAACGGAAGTTTTCTCGAAGGCAATGGCATCATCATTTTAATTCTCTTCTTTATTATGATGATGGGCGGCGGCTTTGGAGGCTGGGGAGCTGGCAACAATGCTGCAGTACAGGGAGCGCTTACACGTGCAGACGTAAACGACGCTATTACTTTCCAGAATATCGGAAATGGAATCGGTAATCTGGCGAATAGTGTGAACGTAGGTTTTGCAGGTGTACAGAACAGCCTGGGAAATCTTGCGGGCGAAATGGCATCTACATGTTGTGACATTAAAGCAACAATCCTTGCAGACGGCCAGCTTACAAGACAGCTTATCCAGGATCAGACTATTCAGGCATTGCGCGACAAGATCAGCGATAAGGATAAAGAGATCCTTGTAGCTCAGCTTGCAGCATCACAGGTAGCTCAGACTACTCAGCTTGAAAACTACATTGACACTAAGCTTGCAACACCGGCAGCGTAATCCGGGGGTAACTCATGGATAACAAGAAAATTGCCGGTATGCTTCTTAAGGTCCAGATGGATGATCTGAAAGACGCGGATATGCTTATAGGATATGCAGAAGCAGCCAAAAACGAAGGCGATACAGCTATTGCTAATGCTATGTATACACGCGCAAAAAACAGACTTAGCCAGATGAATGAATGTAAACGCACGATTGACAGTGTTATGATGCGAGCCGAACAGGAAGCAATCAGCAATGGCGAAAGCTTCAATAAGGATGGCATCTACAGCGAGCTTTACAATGACTGGATCAACAGCTGGGAAGAAAAGCTGCACGCCAGAATGATGTAGAATATATCCGGATCCTTCCTCTCAGATACGGATATTGCGGAAAGTGTAAAAACTTTCCGCTTTTTTTTTGCTTGTTTATGATTTTTTTTATTAACGTGTCTTACACTTAATTAAGGGATGCGAAAGTATGATGTAACGGGTAGCTTTCCGGCGCCTTAAGCAAGCGCGGGCTGTGCAGGTTCAAGTCCTGCTACTTTCAATTAAGGAAAAGCTTATGGATGATAAAAAGATTAATTACGGGCTTGCAGTAACAATACTTGTAACTGTACTAGGATGGGGCGTTACTTTTGGAGTTTGTCAGAACAAGATAGAAAACAATACGCGGGAGATCCAGCGCTTAGAGCAAAGCGCCACACGGACCGACGGATCTATGTCGCAGATAAATGCGCAGCTTGCAGGCTTAAATGCAAAGATGGACCTTCTTTTAGATGGCCGCGTAATAATCAAAAAGGACTAGGAGTTTATAAATGATACACAAGAAAATATCTGATCTTGAATTAAGTGTACAGCCGCGTTTTATGGAGGCTTACACCAAGATGAATCACAATCTTAAACTTAAAGAGCTGGGAGTTGAATCGGTTGCAATTAATGAAACATTACGCGATCTCACTACCCAGATGGCTTACTTTGTACGCGGCCGTATGGACGTAAAATATGTAAAGCAGTTTTATGCAGCTGCAGGGCTTTATGAAATCGGCGAAGTTGAGGCGCGGACCGTATGTACAAATACATTGCGCAGTAATCACATGAGTGGACGCGCTGCAGACTTTGTCCCGGTAAAAGATGGTAAATTGTGGTGGAATGCACCTAAAGAAGTATGGGAGACTATGGGCGAAGTGGGAGAAAGTTGCGGCCTTAAGTGGGGAGGCAGATGGAAGGACCTTCCAGACAGCCCGCACTTTGAAGCGTAAGGAGGAAGCAGATGGACTTCAACACAATAATTAATACCGTAAAGGACTATGTACCTATTCCGGTAATCGTTGCAGTTGCAGCTGTAATTATGCTTGTTTACGGCAGCATGTACATTGCTGGCGTAATTGAGGATGCAGTTGAAACTAAGACAGGAAAGCAGATCAAAATATTCGACCATAAAAAAATATGGCTTAGTGTATTTTGGTGTGCAGTTGTTTCAGTTGCGCTTGCGCTGGCAGGTTTTATTGCCTGGCGTGAATGCTTTTATTATGGGCTTTTAATTTTAGGAGCTTCTACTTTTTTGTATGAAGCATTCTTAAAAAAGATAGGAATAAAGAAGGAGGAAACAAATTGAAAAACCTATTTACTTATATCTGTATTGCATGCGTAATTGCGGGCGCAGCAGTAGGATATTTTTCAACTATCCCGCTTGTAGATGGGCTTGCTATTAGTGCAGCTTCTTTTGGTCTTACAGGTCTTATTGTATCAACGACAAAAAAGGCTGAAAAACTTACCTGGAAAGAATACGCTACAGTCGCTTTATTTACTGTAGCAGGCGTATGCGCATATATTGCAAATATATCGCAGGAGCTTATCGGCAAAATTGCTGCAGCAGTTGTAGGTCTTTTAGCTTTAATTTTTGGTGTAATTGTAATCAAGAAGAAGAACGATGCTTAAGAAGATCCTGGCGGCGCTTGCTGCTATCGGCGCTTTTTTTTCTGCTTTATTTTACGTGCTTATGAAGCAGGCAAAAGACGAGCAGAAAATAAAGGAAGCAGAAGTAAAAGCTGAGAAGGCCCAGAGCCGGGCCGATACTCAGGAAGCGGCGCGAAAAGCAGAAAACGCCGTAAGTAAAAAGAAGGCAGAGCTGGAGGCGGAAGATGAAAAACTTATTCAAAGAGTGCATAGTGGTGATACTCTTGATGGTTTTAACGCTGGCCTTGATCTGTTGCGCAAGCAATCAGAAAGAGGTGATAAAAGAAATACCCGTGCCGGTGGTAATGGGGCTTGAAGGCGTTTACTTTCCAGCACCACCTTATCCTAAAGATGGAGTTGTATTGCCGTTTGATAAAAACGGTAATGTAGTTAAAAGTTATAATGTAGAAATTGAAACAGTTGCCATGCCGTACTGGTATTGGAAACTTGTATTAGATTATATTACTAAAACAGAAACGGCCGTTACAGCCCTGGAGGAAGTAAACGGCCCGGAGGCAAAAAAGCCGCCCTAAATAATCGGTAATAGATTTTTAATGTTAGAATAGTTCAGGTCCGTGCATCCTTTCCCTTCCCACCCGGATGCGCGGGCCTTCTTTTTTTTGTTTACTAGCCTACAAGGTTAGTGTACAATAGAGCGCATGACGCTTAAAAAGAAACTGCAAATTATTAGATCAGATAAAGTATTGTTATCTGTTATTATGATCCATTTATTACTTGTATTTTTTCATTGTGCTTACAGCTTTTTTACAGACTACTGGCAATGTTATGTAAGGGCCGGATTTTGTTTTTTAATTGCTGCATCCACAATATTGTTTTTAAGAAAAGGCTTTGCAGTTACTATTGCTTTATATGCTTACGTGCTTTTATACTTCAATAGATTTTTTAATTATACAAGTTTTCTTTTTGTACTTTTTGCTATTTACAGTTATCCGAAAATTGAGAAGCCTGCTTTAGTTTTATATGCTATTAATCTTTTTGTATCTTTTGCTGTAAAAGAATATGCTATTATGACACTTGGAATAAATGCTCTTAACTGCATCTTGTTTTATACACTTGCTAAGTATCTTTTTGCGACAAGAGTACAGGCCGTGCTGCTGCTTACGGATGATGAGCGTATTGTGCTGGAAGAGCTTGCAGGTGGTAAGCTGCAGAAGGAAATAACTGATTTTACTGAGAACAGAGTTACACAGATTATTAAGAATGCTATGAGCCGTAACTTGTGTAAAAGCAAGGCGGAATTGCTGCAGAAGTATATTACAGAATACCCGGAAAGAAGGCAGACGCAATCCCAGGAAGAGGATGATTAATCACGCGCTAATCACCGGATAATCACGCAACAGTTTTAACTCTATCTAGCCTATAATTTAAGTATAAGAAAATTATAGGAGATAGAGAAACATGTGCAGAAGATCACCGGCTGTAGCTTATGTTTACAAGAAGATCAGCACTACAAGAAAGTCAGTGTTGTATGAAGAGCTGGAGGATAGCCCGTTAAGTGTTCGCGATTATGCTTTTATGTGCGATATAATAGCAGGGCTATGCATCCAGGAGCTTAGTGATAAATACCATAAAACACCGGCGCGTATATCACAATGGAAGCGCGAAGTTTGTGAAAAGGTCCACGCTTTTGACATTGCGATAATGTCTACGCGCTGATCTCTTTTCCGAAGGCGTATAGATACCGGTAAATAATATTTACAACAACTTGCGGCATGTTCTCACCGTAGACTTGCCGTACAAAGTTTTCTGTAGGAACAAGCGGATAATACCGATCCATGTATTTTACATATAGTCCGCTTTCGTTTATGCATAGAAGAACATCACGGCGCGAGAAGTCCGGTGCATCCGGAGCAAAGAAGGTAGTGCCCTGAAAGGTAATGCAGGCGCGGCCATCGGCGCGGCGCGGAAACTGAGCGCAAAGAATATCATTAAGATCCGCAGGTGGATCAATATAAAAGTTATCATCATCGGCAGCTTCTACAGCATAGTTTTTATTAAAAGCTTTAATGTACTGAGCTATTACTTTATTTGCTTCGTCGATAGTTTTTACATTATTTTTATAAAGCCATATAGGAAGCTGGCCTTGAATTGTACGCCACATTCTTTCTACACGGCCCTTTGCTTCTGGGGACCAGGCAAGGACCTGGTGTATATGTAACTCTTCACAAATACGTTGCCATTGTGTTCTTTTTTCATGCATTACTTCTAATTTTTCCCATTGCGCCATGTTTTTACCGCGTGGAGTAAAGCAGAATATTGCAGCGCGATCTGAGTATATCTCACGGGGAACGCCGTAAGAATTGCATGTTTGTCGCAGGACTTCCAGATAACCATAGAGGCATTCATTTTCTGTAAAGTATAAGCCGGTTATTTTACCGGTAGCATCATCAATACCGCCGGAAAGACAATAGCGCTTATCATCACCAAACTTGTAAAACCAGGCGAACGGCGTGCCATCTATCTGCAGCAGATCGCCCTCACAATCACGGCGCAGACGCGGCCGGTGTACTATTTTTTTCTTTTTGATTTTACGAGCTTCCGGAGATTTTAAGCCGTATTCATTCATAATGTTACGCAGTGTAGAAAGACCTATAGATATTCCTTCAAACTCTTTTAAGCACTTTTGAAAATAACTAAAGTTTACATCCGAATACTGGGATGAGTAGATGCAGGCAATACGCTGGCGCAGCTTTGTATCAATTTTATTTTTTGGAATATGGCCGCTATTGCCATGCTCAAAAACCTTAGTGCCGTAAATCTCATATTGTTTACGAAGGCGACAAAGATGAACTACTGAGTAACCGGTAGACTCAGAAGCCTGCTTTAAGGTGTACTTGTGATTATACAAGCCCTTAACATAAATAGGTAAAATGTCTTTATGATGCTTAATGACGGTGGTATTCATTTAGCACCTCCTTATAAAAATATTATAAAGCGACTTTTAATAATTTACATTTTAGAAAGATTATAGGATTTTTAGATAAGAATTATAAAAAAGTTGTATTTGCATATTAATTTAAACTTGACATTGTAGTCAAGTGGTGTTATTGTTAATTTAACTTGATTAAGTGATTTTGTTAAAAGCACTTAATTGGCAGAGTTAATCGGATGCACCACCTTTCCGATTCACTTTGGTGGATTAAATTGGCCGGCAACTAACAAGGTGGTAGTTAGTCCGGCCATTTTTTTTCAGGAGTGAAAAACTATGACTACTTACAATTACTTTATCGAAATGCAGGAAATGTCTTTCCGGATCTCACAGGCTTGTAAAGTTATGGGGAAGCGAGGTACACAGGATGTATATGCAGCTTGTGAACGTGGCTTTGGTGAAATGGCTAAAGAGCTTAATTGTGAAGAAGCAGCACGTGTTATCGGCCAGGATCAGCTTGATACTTATGTATGCACTAAAAACTTTTGCGAAGAGCAGGAAAAGCAGGCAGCAGATTTTATTAATACTCAGTTAGTAGAGCCGGAGCATTCAGAGAAAGAAAAGAAAGAATATGCTTCATGGGTAGAAATGCTGGATGATAACCAGGATGCAGATGCCATTATGGAAAGAGCCATAAAGGAGATCTAAAGCCATGCCATCACATAAACGAGGGGAATAAAACGGAGATTGTGAGTGGTGGGAGACTTGCAGCAATGGTATCAGCAGGAGTTTAATTTTGACTTTTCGATACCAAAAAAGAAAAAGAAAAAAGTAGACTACAAGCTGATTATATCAGAATTAAAAAAAGGTCCACTTACATTTTCTCAGATACAGGCGCTTGCTGGTGTAAGCCGCGCCGGAGTATCACAAGTCATCACTACACTATCACTTCACTATCCATTATATGAAGCAGCACGTGGAATCTACAAACTATACGGCGACGATGACTACGGCGACGGGATCAACCACGATGCGCTTAAGGAATACGGGTATGAATGAAAAGCTAAGAAAAAGAAAACCTAAGGTAACCTGCAGTATTCCAAATGCAGTTATAGCTGCACTGGGAGAAGAACTTAAAAAAAAGTTTATGAGTTATAACGAAGTTATGACTTTTGTAAAAAATGGCAGCAATAAGCGTATAGAGATAGAGCTTATTATGTGCATTATGGAGTCGCGCGGCTATCTGATTGCAGAAGAAAAGCGCCGGACTAGGTATGGTTATAAGACATTTTACAGGGTTATGACAAAAGAATACTACGATCAAATTGCGGAGGAACACAGAGAAAATGCTAAGAGACGTTTACTGGCGGCAGTATCCTATTGATCTGCTGAGCGACGATAAAATGACTTATATTGAGTCATTTATGCCGGAAGAATATAAATACGCGCCATATATGTTTTATATCACAGCACTTAAGCTTGCTGATGATAACGGCATATTTGATCTTGAAGATGGCATCATATTTGCGCGATTAATGCGCGTAAAGAGCCGCGCCCTGGTATTCCAGATTGCTAACCTTATGAGGCAGCATAAGATTTTATATAGACTTAGTGATGATACTACTCTTATGCAGATTGCAGACTGGACTTATTCTGATAAGAAGGCCCGCACTGCAGAAGAGCGACGACGTATTGTAGCTGATAAAATTGCCAAAGAGCGAGCGAAGAAGGCAGCTTACAGCCAGGAAGATTTTACTACAGATGGATGCGCGGGGAAATGTAACGACATTCCGCAGTCCGAAGAGCCGGCGGGGAAATGTAACGCCATTCCGCAGACAGCTGCAGCAGGATCAACCGCGCCGGAGGCCGCCGCAGCCGCGCCGCGCCAGGCTTTCTTATGCCCTGATGACGACAAAAATGCAAAAAATGTCGGCAACATACAGACAGACAATACAGACAGTACATTACAGGAGAGACAAACAGCACACACACACACAGACACACAGCAAGCCGGCGCCGCAGGAGCTTTTATTAGTCCTGCTATGCCGGCTTGCCAAACAAAAACGGCAGTGGCCGAACAAAAAACTACACAGATACAAAAACCTACAGAAATGCAAACACCTAACGACGCTAATAGCAGTGGGATAACTGCATCCTTAGCAGAAGAGGCGTTGCAGGCAGCACAAGGAAATGTTGAAGAGAATGCAGACACGGCGCTTTTTGCTTATCTGGAGGACTTTTTTGTTAAGAATTGTTTAGGCTTTGACAAGAAAAAGGCTGCTTATTCTCTTAATCAGTTATGCGAGAAGATAAAAAGCGTGAGTGATGAAGTGAATCCGCCGGTAGAAGTGGCTGGAGTGTTGTGCAGTGAGTTTAAGAAAATGTGCGACGGCCAGCGCAGTGAATACTGGAAGGGCCAGGCTTTACTTCCTGCTTACATGATTAAGACAAGATGCTGGATGGAGCTGATGCAGTATGCAGGGAAAATCCTTGCAACGAACACTACAAGCAACAAGTTTACTGAAAGCTGGGAAAAGACTGTAGCAGAATACGAAGCCGAAAAAGATCAAATTAGTGTCGAGGTGAGAAAGGAATACTTAAAATATAACATAGATCCGGATGCACCGGATGCTAATATGCAGCTTCTTAAGGCTAAGAGCATTGAGCAGGAAGAATTGCGCAAGGCTAAAGAAGTTGAGGAAGAGGCTGCAGCTGCAGAAAAATCTGAGCAGGGCTTTGATATTTTTTAAGTAAGGCGGACTTGTAATGCTGGAAGTAGACGAAAGCAATGGAAAATGGGATAGCGGACTAAAACACAAGGAAAGGCTTTTTGTGCTGCATTATTGCACTGATGACCTTACCTTCTTAAACGCTACCGCCAGCTATAAAAGCGTTTACAAGGACCGTGATAAGGTTACCGGAAAGGTAACAGAGCGTAGTGATGATGTATGCGCTGCAGCTGCATCCAGATTGCTGAGTAAGGATTATATCAAAGTTGCAGTATCTAAGCTGCTTACGGAAACGCAGGCGGACCTGGATGAAAAGAACGGATATAAGCTTTTAAGGGATCTGATGCTGCTTGCTTCATACAATCCGGCTGAGATTATCGACAAGAGAGGCCGGCTTAAGGTTAAGAGCATTGAAGAGCTGGGAGAATATGCAAAGTGTATAAGCCAGATTGAAGTTACACCGAACGGCGTAAAGGTTACACTTGCAGACCGTGCTAAGTATATTCAGATGTTCTTAAAGTATCTGAATCTTATACGGCCGGAAGTTTTGGTTGCGGAACAGCTTAAGGTTGTGGCAATGGTTGAAAAGGATAACAGCATAGAGGCTTGGAACAGCCGCGCAGGAGGCTTAATTGAATCTGATGCAGGAACGCAGTGAGATTATGCACGGGCTTTTATTCTTTTGGAGCTGTAAAGTATGCCGCAGGCTTGGCTGGGATAAAGAAAATGGTTGCCCGGAAAACAATAGCGAGTGCAGCTTATTTGTGTACAACAAGCTGGGCCAGCACTTTGTAGCTATTTCAGATGCAAAGAAGAAGGCGAAGAAATGAGTTATGACGTGTACTGGAAGCCACAGCCTAAGCAGGAGCTTGCTTTACGTTGCCCGGCTACTGAGTTGTTTTACGGCGGCGCGGCAGGTGGTGGTAAATCGGACTTCTTACTTGCAGACTTTTTGCAGGGAGCTGAGAAATACGGCCGGCACTGGAAAGGTATTTTGTTTCGTAAAACTACAAGCGAGCTTGAAGAACTGCAGGCGCGGGCTGTAGAGCTATTCGCACCACAGGGAGCGCGTTATTGCGGAACGGGAACAAAAGACGGCAGCAACATGTGGAAGTTTCCAAACGGCGCAACACTTAAGATGCGCTATCTGGAAAACGAGAAGGACGTAGGACACTATCAGGGCCATCAATACACGTGGATCGGTATAGATGAGCTTGGTAACTATCCTAGCCCGTACTGCTGGACCTACATGAAGTCACGCTTGCGAAGTGTTTACGGCGTGCCGTGTTATATACGCGGAACGGCAAACCCAGGAGGCGTAGGACATGGATGGATTAAGCAGCGTTTTATGGACGGACACGTGCCTAACAAGATCTTTTATATAGAGACTGAGCTTAGCGGCGGAAAAGTAAGCCGTGATACAGCTTGCTTTATTCCTTCTAGCTTGGAAGATAACAAGATCTTGATGGAAAACGATCCGGCTTATGAAGCTAGGCTTATGAGTTTACCGACGCACTTGGCGCGGGCTTTGCGCTTTGGTGACTGGAATGTATTTGAGGGACAAGTTTTGGATAGCTTTAGAACTGATAAACATGTATGTAAGCCGTTTATTTTGGAACAGGGTAAATGGTTTAAGTTTTGTACTATGGACTGGGGATGGAGTAAACCTTATTCTATTGGCTTTTATGCTGTAAACAGTTTAGGACAAGTTATTAGATATAGAGAACTATATGGTTGCCAGCCTGGAGAGTATAACGTAGGACTTAAAAAGAGTGCTAAGGCACTTGCAGAAGAAGCATGGAGTTATGCAGTCACAGATGGTATTAAAGATATGGTTGCGGATCCTGCAATATGGACGGATGAAAAGATTGAGGATGAATCTAAGAGTATAGCGCAGGTTTTTACTGATGTAGGTTTTAATATGATTAAGGCTAACAATGACCGTGTTAATGGACTAGTAATGGTAGATCAATATTTTAAGATGGAAATACAGATTGGTGAAAAAGACGGAAAGCCAGTTATGGCACCTATGTTTATGGTATTCAATACTTGCACAGGCTTTATAAGGACTATTCCACTTCTTACACCTAATCCGAATCATCCAGAAGATATTGATACTAAGCTTGAAGATCACCCATACGACGATCATAGGTACGGAATAATGAGCGACTTTGTTATGCACCCTACTACGTATATGAGAAAGATCAACGGCAGCTGGAGACAGGCAAGACAGACTAAGGAGTGGGATCCGTTTTAATTATGATTGAACTATACAATGGCGACGCATACAAGCTTATAAAAGATATTCCAGATAACTCTATTGATTTAATTGTTACGGATCCGCCGTATTTAATTGAACATACGGACGGTGGAGAAAACACCAGATTCGCAAAAAGCTTTAGAAATATGAATAAACAGCTTGAAGCAGGTTTTTTAACAATGGGAATTAAAAACGATATTTTAGAAGAGTTTGTACGAGTTATGAAGAAAATTAATATTTATATATGGTGTAATCACAAACAGATACCACAATATTTAGATTATTTTGTTACTAAGCATAACTGCAATTTTGATATTTTAATTTGGAACAAAAGCAATGCAGTGCCTACTTATAGTAATAAATATTTAACTGATAAAGAATATTGTTTGTATTTTAGAAAAAAAGGTTATTGCAGACCAGCAAGTTATGAAGCTGCAAAAACTGTATTTTATCAGCCTATTAATGCTCAGGACAAGAAACTATATGAGCATCCGACAATTAAGCCGCTTAATATCATTGAAACGCTTGTAGAAAACTCTTCTACTGCAGGCCAGACAATATTAGATCCATTTATGGGAAGCGGCACTACTGGAGTAGCTTGTAAGATCCATTCACGCAATTTTATTGGTATTGAATTGGATAAGCATTTTTACGAGATAAGCCAGCAGCGAATAAATGGGACAGCTGAGAATATTTTTGATAAGTATTACCAGCCGGAATTGTTTGAATGTGTTTAAGGAGATAAAAGAAAAATGAAAAAAACAGAACGTACAAAACTTATAGATACACTTGATGTATGGGTAAAAGAATGCGAAACATTTTATGAAGCATTTAAGAAGGATTTTTCAAAAAGACCAGACGCAGTTGAAGAATTGATTTACAGATGTTTGCAAGTTGTGGCTATATCTGAATATTTGTTTTCAGCACAGTTTATCAGCACAGAAAAATATCTTGAAGTAACAGATAGACTTGAAAAAATCGGAGTAACAAAAAGCCAAAGAAATTATTTTGTGGAAAAAATTAATAAAAGAAAATAAGGAGATATAAAACTATGGAAAACTTTAGAAGAAGCCCAGCATGGGAGAAAATGGCCGCAGAGCTGATTGAAAACGACGAATTGTTAGTTATTCAGAATGCAATGCAGGTAAAAGTGGTATGTGTATTATCTGAGACTATGAAGAAAGATGCACGTAAATTGCCTATTTATGCGGAAGCTGAGAAGATACCACCTAAATATAAGTGGGCTACAGACGCAGATGCAATGATTACAATTTATGAAAACAACATGACTACTTTCAATGAAAAGAAAAGGCAAATTGCTTTATTACGCGAGCTGCTTAAGATCACTGTTGATGAAGATACAGGAGACCGTAAAGTATTAATCGGAGATTATGACTTGCAGGACTTCCGTTGTGTAGTAAACAGATACGGTACAGACTGGGACCAGGAGCCGACTTTATTTGATAAAGTGGAGGAATAACTATATGGGAAACATCAATAAAGTAATTATTGAGGGAAATCTTACTAAGTCCGCTGAGCTGGGACACTGGACCAATGGTACAGCATATTGCAGATTTACTATTGCTAATAATGAATCTTACAAAGATGATGCAGGTAACTGGGTAGATATTCCTTCTTTTTTTGATTGTGTTATGAAAGGAAACTATGCAGAAGCTATGCACAAACACCTGCTTAAAGGCCGGCACGTTACTGTAGAGGGCCGATTGAAGCAGAATAAATGGAAGGATGAAAACGGCATAAATAAGTTTGCAGTTATCATTAAAGTTGATGAGTTATCACTTGCACCGGGAAGCTTCCAGGCAAAGGAACAGGGCGCGGATGCAAATTACAGCGGCGCGGCTGATTATCAGCAGAGCGCACCGGTTTCAGAAGAAAACTACAGCAGCCAGGATTTTAATATACCGGATGAAATACCGTTTTAAGTTGTAAAAAGTCATATTTTACGTGGAAGAATAAAGTATGGTAGAAATTAAACAAATAAATGGCCCGGAAAGCATCTTACTATATGATAAAAACGATCTTGTGGATGCTATAGCTTACGCGCTTTATTATTCAGCAAATCCAGATAGTAAAATGTGCATTCCAAATTGTGCATATTTTAAGGCAGAAACAATGCTAAAAAAATGGGAGGAAGAAAAAAATGATAGCAGAAAAAGCAATTAAGAGTATTGAGCAGGCTGTAGCTTATGAGCTGCAGAATATTGTGAAAAAGTATGGCCCTACTTATGCAAGTGAGCATGAGGCCTATGCAGTATTAAAGGAAGAAATAGAAGAAGCTGCAGAAGATATGGAACAGATAAATAGAGATCTTGCATATTTATGGGCTTTAATCAAAAACAATCATATTAAAAATGGTGGTGGGACAATATCAGAAGCCTTAGATTATGCAAGAATGCTGGCACAGGAGGCCGTACAGGTTGCAGCTGTATGTGAGCGTTTCCTGGAAACAATTAAATAGTTATATTGCCCGGCGTTGCCGGTGAATATAAAACACTACGTCGTAGTGTTAATTATCTTAAGGGCTACGGCCCGATATTAGGAACTGCTAGGGAGCAGGTAAAAGTCCCTACCTCTTAAAGTTTAAATTATTATGTTTTTGCCGGTAGAGACTGCTAACTTTACCGGCATCTTTTTTGTATTGCGCTTTTATAAAAAGCAATGCTATAATATGGCCCATGAATAATATTAATTTAGAAATACTTAAACAGGTTGAAGAACGGGAAAGGATCCAGCGGATCAAGAATCTCACACGGGCTTGTAAAGATAAACTTTACGAGATAGCTGCAAGAAAATAGAAAGTAAATTAATAGGCTGCTTTGTATAAAGCAGCTTTTTTTTTGCTTGTTTATGTCAGATTAATATTGACTAATGTATTCTTTATCTTATGGAAGATAAAGAAGAACTGATTAAATCTATAGAAACACGCTGGCAGCAGTTGAAGGATAACCGCGCTAAGTTTGAAGCAAATTGGACCGAAGCGCAGACTTATGCTGATAACGTTGTAATGAACTGGGGAAAGCCTGGTGAAGTCCCTAGCCGGCCTAAGCGTTTTACTTCTAAGCCATTCCAATATAATAAAACTCTTGTAGCCGGAATCTTAGGTTATGCTGTAAGCCCTTCCCTGGTATGGTTTAAGCTTGGTATGGAAAATACTGAACTGCTTAAAGAATACGGCGTAAAAGACTGGCTTGAACAGTGTGAAAGTGAATTACTTGCTATGTTTAATAGAAGTAATTTTTACAGGGAAATGAATCCGACTGTAAAAGATGCGACTTGTCCGGGCCACGGTGTAATCTTTATTGAAGAAGATATTGAAAATGCACGTTTACGCTATACTCACTTCCCTATAAATGAGTTATTCCTGGATGTAAATGCTTACGGCGAGATTGATACCTGCTTTAGATGGTATGCAGATACATTGCGCAATATCGTAGACTTTTTTGGAGAAGAAAACGTAAGCGAAGAAATGCGCCGCCAGATTAAAGAGCCGTCGCACTGGAATGACTCACACGAAATCTTAATGTGTGTATATCCGCGAGAAAATTATAATCCGGAGTTTAAAAATGCTAAGAATATGCCTTATGCCTGCATCTATATGGACCTTAAAGAGCGCCATATTCTTAAGGAATCCGGCTACAGAGAGTTTCCGTTTGCTGTATTCGAGTGGGATCGTTATCCTGGCTTTGCTTATGGATCCAGCCCGGCCCAGGATGCACTTCCTGATATTAAGGCATTAAACATTATTAAGAAATCAAGCTTACAGATTGCGCAGACTTCTGCAGAGCCGCCTATGATGGCTTCCCAGGAAATGCACGATATAGACTTAAGCCCACGCGGAATTACTTATTTACCTACCAAAGATAGCCGCTTAGAGCCGGTCCGCACTGGTGAAAATTATCCTATTACGCTGCAGGAGCTTGCTAACTATGAGCAGGCTGTAAAAGACTGGTTTTACGTTGATTACTTTTTGGCGCTGCAGGAAAAACAGGGCCAGATGACAGCTACAGAAGTTATGGAGCTGCAGGGAGAAAAGGCCGCGACCTTATCTACTTTTATTGTTTCATTGAATGAGTTTTTATCTAACATCATTCAAAGAAGCTTTAACCTTCTTATGCGGGCACAGATGTTACCGCCGCCACCTGAATCGCTTATTAATCAGCAGGCTATTATTAAAATAGACTTCACAGGACCGCTTGCACAGAATCAAAAGAAATACCATCAAATGGGCGGCACAGTACAGGCCCTTAATGCTGTAGGACCTATTATGCAGATGTTCCCTAATGCTGGCGACTTCCTGGACGGCGACGAGCTTATGAAGAGCACTATGGAAGGTATGGGAATGCCGCAGAACATTATCCGTGAAGATGATGATGTAAAGAAGATCCGTGAGGACCGTGTTAAGGCTGAACAGCAGGCAGCTGCACAGCAGCAGCAGATGGCAATGGCCCAGACGCTTATGCAGAACGCTAACAAAATGGGCGAAGCACCACAGGAAGGCAGCATGATGAACGAAATAAACAAAAAGCTTGCAGGTGGTATGAATGGCATCTGATAACGGATATGACAAAATAATGGGCGCACTGGATGGAGACTCAGAGCAGGAAGCAATCATTGAACGTGATAAGCGTATGAGTGAATGCTTCCGGCGCGTATTTTCTACAGATGAAGGCCGGCTTGTACTGCATCAAATATTGGTAGATCTTAAATTTTATGAGACTGAAAATGTTACGGAAACAAGCGTAGCATTAAATAATTTTGCAAAGTTTATGATTTTTAAAAGACTTAAGTGTGATAATTACAAGCAGATAACAAGTGCAATATTTGATTGCAACAAACACTAATTAAAGGAGATTAACTATGGGTTTTGGATTGGCTATTGTGGCACTTAAAAGAGGTGAATGTGTCGCACGTAAAGGCTGGAAAGGAAAAGGAATGTTTTTGACTTTGCAGCAGGGATCTACTGTAGATGGTGAAAACATGAGAAATGAAGGGGCCAAAAAGTTTTATGAAGATGCAAAATGTAATATTGCACCTCATATTGATATGAAAGCAGCAGATCATACTTACGTTGTAGGATGGCTTGCAAGTCAGACTGATATGCTTGCTGAGGACTGGGAAATTGTACATCCTATTCCATTTAAGGAACTTGAAATTACAAGATAACAAGAAATAAGGGAGGAAACGAATGCCAACACCAAACGAGGCACAAACTTCACAGACAGCTGGAGAGACAGCAAACGATATTAGTAACATTATGGGCGGAATGTCAGACAGCGCCAAACCTGAGAATAAACCTAACGGAAACGAAGGGGATGCGGGCCAGGGAAAAAGCGATAATGACAACGGAAAAGGCAGCGAGGTACAGCATCCTGCATGGATGAATCAGATCAATAGCGAGCTGATTAAGGATGCTGAGAAGGCCGGAAAACTTTCTAAGTTTGAAAAGCTTTCAGATCTTGCCAGCGCTTATCTTGAAGCTGAGGGAAAACTGGGTAGTAGCATTGTGAAACCTGGAGAAAACGCCAGCGAAGAAGAGCGCAAGGCTTTCTACAAAGCGCTTGGAGTGCCGGACGCGGCAGACAAGTACAGCATCGAAGGCGAGGACGCTAAGATGTTCCGGGAAATGGCCTATAAAAATAATCTTACTGATGAGCAGGCAAAGGCTTTTTATAAGTCACTGCAGGAAGTAGGAAATAATGCACTTGCTGCTCAGAAGGCCGCTTTTGCACAGCAGGCACAGGACACACAGGCAGCGCTCCAGAAAGAGTATGGCAAAGACTATCCTACAAAGATAGAAATGCTTAAACGTGGTGTAGCTACCTATGGTGGTGAAAAAATGGGCGCTAAGTTACAGCAGGCAGGACTACTTGGAGACTACGACGTAGTTAAAATGTTTATCCTGCTTGGAGAACAGAGCGCAGAGGCAGGATCACCGGGAAATACTAAGGGAAAAGCCCAGGGCTATAAGTCTATTGCCGAAGGCGGAACTCTTGATTTTGGTGATGTATTCAAGAAGAAATAGGAGAAACTGAAATATGGCTGTTTTGAGTTTAACAGACCAGCTTACTTCACTTGAAGTAGCAAAAAGAACACAGGGGATTTCAGAAGATTCCCGCAGAATTATCGAAGAGCTTGTACAGTACAATGAGCTTCTTATTGATGCTCCACTTGTAGAAGCAAATGAAGGAACAGTACACAGTACACTTGTACGTACTGCAATTCCTCATGGTGAACACAGAGGATATAACGAAGGCGTAGGAAAGTCATCAAGCCAGACTAAGACAATCAAAGATGTTATTTCCAACATCGAGATTTACAGCCAGGTTGATAAGCAGCTTGTAGATGAGTCAGCTCATCCGGAAGCTGTAATGATGAGTGAACAGGTTGCATTCATTGAAGGACTTAGCCAGGATATGGCTGATGATCTCATGTATGGTAATCACGACGCAGACCCACGCTACACTAACGGCTTTGCACACCGTTATAACAGCTTGTCTCAGGCAAAGAATGTTATATCTCTTGGTGGTACAGGTAACGCACTTACCTCTATTTACCTCATTAAATGGGCTACAGACAAGGCACACCTTATCTACCCTAAAGGAAGCAAGAACGCCGGCGTAGATTACAAGTTCCTTGGAGAGCAGACTGTAAAGGATGCTTCCGGCGGAGAATACCAGGCATACCGCGGACACTACCGTGTTGCACGTGGACTTGCTGTACGCAATTCTATGTCAGTTATCCGCTTGTGTAACATTGATGTTACTGCAAACGGCATCGGCGACAAGATTGCAGAATATGTTGTAAAGAACATGGGTAAACTTGCCCGTGGTGGTGGTACAGTTTCTATCGCTTGTAACGCAGAAGTTAAAGGCATCTTGAACTGGGCTGCAAACCAGAAGGTAAATGTACTCTATCCATCGGAAGATCCATGGGGTAACAGTGTTCTTAAAATCGGTGAAGGCCGCATCCGTGAATGCCCTTCGATCCTTCTTACTGAATCTGCTGTATCGTAAGCGGAAAAGTAAACAATGCCCGGTGTATGCCGGGTAATCTTAATTGTGAGGTTATGAAATATGCTTATTTCACGTTTTGATGCCAAGCTTAACCTTGGTGAGTCAGGAGCTTTTGGAGCTGCAGGCACAGTTGCAAGTGCAAACGTTTTGCAGATGGATAAGGCTGATCCTGGAAGAATGTTTGTAGACTTCCACGTTACTGTTGCTGCAGCTGGTGGTACAAATGCTACTTTTGTTATCCAGGGAAGTAACGATAACTCTAACTGGGCTACCGTTGCACAGAGTGCTGCTATTGCTACAGCATCGCTTACAAAGGATGCGCATTTTAATGTAGGTATTCCACAGGGATTTAACTACAAATACTTGCGCACTGCAGCAGTAACTACCGGTACACACACAGCCGGAAAGTTTGACAGCACAATCGACGTTTACCAGGGAGTGTAAAAGCTTATGGCAGATGAGAATATGCTTAATGCTGGCGCTAATCAGGGCCAGAAAAAGGACACTGTAAAGTATGAAGTTACAGTAACATGCTGGTGGAATGAAAGACTTTATCGTGAAGGTGATGATGTAGAACTTGCTTCTAATGTTACCCCACCTAAAGATTATTTCAAGAAGCTGTAGTTTAAGAGGCACGGTACTTTATAGTGCCGTGCCTTATTTTGTTTATGGTGGTAAGGTTATGAATATAGATAGAAACTTAGTTGCGAGAGCTTTTATTAAGGCCGGAGAAGAGCCTATTACTGAGGCAGAATGGAGCGACGCTGAAAGCAGCCGTGTACGTATTGTCAAAGAGTGTTATCTTGCAACAATTTTGGAATCACTTTCCTCTTATGACTGGACCAGCCAGAAGAAACGCGCAAGACTTACGCCGCTGGATCCGGAAAATACTGATGATGAAGAAATTGAAGAAAACCTTACAGGCTATGCTTATATGTTTCCGCTTCCTATGGATTGCGCTAAGGTTATTGCCGTTGATGATGGCCAGCCTTATATTGTGGAAGGCGGCTTTTTATTTTGCGATGTTGAAAACATCGTTATTCTTTATGTACGTAATTATTTTACCGGCGTATATAAATATAAAGATGAATACAAAGAGGTTGAGGATCCGAAGCCAGAGGATATAGATCTTTACTATATTTTGAATGACGAAGGCGAGTATGAAAAGGCAGAAAGCTATGTTATGGGCACTACCTACTACACTAAAGAGCAGGTAATTGTAGAAGAAGATTACAATTTTTACGGCCAGCCGGTCCTGGATCCGGAACTTAGTGCCTATATCGAGTGTAAGCTTGCGGCAAGCATTGCGCTTAAGCTTACAGGCGGCACTGATAAATACCAGATGCTTTATAACGAGGCACGGCTTATTGCAGATGGCGCTATGAAGCGAAGTGCTGAACAGGCAAAGAATAAGCATAAAGGCAATAAGTGGTGGACGGACCAGCTGGGACTTACTAACGGAGGCGAGGCATGCTTATAACTAACTTTGCATCCGGAGAACTTAGCCAGAACTTAAACGGCCGCGTTGATATACAGCAGTATTATCAGGGAGCCGCTACTATCCGTAACTTTGAAATTATTTCTACTGGAGGCATTAAACGCCGTGTAGGAACACAGCGGGTAGCTGAACTTTCCGGAAATAACCGCATTATTCCATTTATTGTTAACAAGGATTATGTTTATATTCTGGAGATAGGCCTTAATCCTTCTTATGATCCGAATACAGAAGGAAGTAAGCCGGCCCTTATTAGCGTATGGAAGAAGGGAGCGCTGGGAGGCTACAGCGTTATACAGTCTCTTGGATGCGATTATACTTCTTTAGCTGAGATTAAAGAAATCCAGTACGCGCAGAATTATGATACGCTTATTTTCGTACATAAAGACTATAAGCCTATTGAACTTACACGAAACGCGCAGGGAGTTTTTTCTTTATCTGAGATTGAGTTTAATTTTATTCCAGAAGTTGAGCTTGATGATGATTTTGATTTTGTAATGATATGTTCGCGAGGCTTGCCGGTTGAGATCCACACAGGCGAGTTTAGCTATTATGCTATTGTAAACGGTCAGGAGCAGTATATAACAAAGAGTTATCCGGCCTCTTTATCTACTTACTATTGTGTTTCCGGAGGGATCCTTTATAAGTGGGATGGTACACAGTGGGTAAATTATGTAACTGAGATTGAAGTACAAGAGCAATTCAATGAGCAGACACGCTACCCTTCATGCGCTGCTTTTTTTAATAACAGATTATTCTTTGCATCCACAAGAACAAATCCGCAGATGGTATGGGGAAGCGCGGCACCGGACAGCAAAGGCACACGCTACCACGATTTTGCTACATATAAAAAGTATGTAACTGTAAACAAGACTACAAAAGAAGCTGATATGCACATTTTTACTTGTGATATTAGCCCTAGCGACGTATCAGGCGGACATACTACTTTACGTAACGTAACCCAGGACCTTACTACAGGCCTGGCAGAATCTATTACTAAGTATTATATTACCGGCGCTGGCATTCCAGTAGGTACAAAAGTTTTATCGGTAACTGCTAATACTATGGTAATAGATACTGATCAAATTGTATTTCCAGAAATTGTAACTACTACAGAAAGCGACGGCCAGACTGTTACTACTAGTGAGCAGCAGCCTATTGAAAACCTGGCTTGTACTATTCAGTTATGGAGATCTAGCGAAGTTATATCTGCAGATGACTACGACTATTTTGTAGTTGCAAACAATATTACTACTGCAGATTGTTCTATGTTCTTTGAACTTGCCAGCGATCAGAACGACGCTATTAAGTTTTTAAGCTCAAACAGATTTTTAGCAGTGGGTACAGAATCGAGTATATGGAGTATTAATCCGGGAATCAGTGCACTATCTATTAATGCTGTTATGCAGGGCCGCTATGGATCAGACAGCATCCAGGGCCAGGCAGTTGAAACAGCGACAGTATATTTTGCACAGGGAAATAAAGGTATACGTGAGTTTTATTATGACGGACAGAGCGAAGCTTTTAGGACAAATAATATTGCTTTACTTGCGGACCATATATTGCGCGAAAGTGCTGTAGTGGATTTTGACTATATGACAAACCCTTACTCACGGCTGATTATTGTAAGGCAGGACGGCGTTGTAGCCTGCATGCTTTACGATAAAACTAACGGTATTATGGCCTGGAGCAGGCTTATTCACGGTAAAGGAAAGATCCGTAATTGCGCTGTATCACGCGGAGAGGATGAAAACGATCTTGTATTTTTCGTTGTGCAGGAAGGAAGCGGCAATAATGCGCGATATTTTCTGGAGCTTTATGATCTTGGCAATAGCTGCTTTATAGACAGCTGGAAAGTATACGACAGTACAGCGCAGGATCCGGCCGACGGATATACAGACGGCGCTATACTTTGGAATAAAACCCAGAATAAAATTTGCGATTATGACGACATACCTACAGACTTTATCGCAGAAAACGATGAAGTTTATATCGGTTATGATTTTGAAAGTTATATTAAGAGTATGCCGGTAGTAGCCGGAGAGCTTAGCCAGAGAAAGCGCATTGCAAATCTTTATGTACGCTTCTTAGAGAGCTGGCTACCGGTGGTAAAAGTTACCAGTTTGCCGGATGAAAAGTTTACTACTATTACACAGCTTCCATATAGCGGAGTGGGAAAAGTAAACTATCCAGGATCTACAGACCGTGATGTATGCTTTGAACTTGAAGCAAAAGGCGTAAGGCCGGTAAATATTCTAAGCGTAGAAGCGCAGCTTGCATAGGAGGAAACATGTTTAGTAGTTTAATGGTAGGTATTGCAGTTGCAGCAGTTGCGGCCGGAGCTGGATTATTCGGATCATTAATGGATGATGCGCGAGCGCGTGAGCAATCTGCAGCACAAAAAAAATACATTGAAGAAATGTATAAGATTAATAAGGCCCGTGCTGATGAAGAGTTTGCAGCTGCTAGAGATAAGGCTGAACGTGAAGCAATGCAGACAGAACGCCAGGCGGATCTCACTGATAAAAACCTTGACGTTACTGAACAGGGATTATCTAATGATTTTAATGCAGCAATAGATCAGATGTATCTGGGCCAGCAGGCCGATACAATAAGCTGGAATGCACAGGCTATGCAGGTAGGAAGCTCAGAGGGCGCAGCTTATGCTAACCTGGCAGGCAGCGGCGTAAGAGCTGGCAGTAGCTTAAACGATGCTGTACTTATGGAAAGTGCAACTAATGCAGCGCAATTGCAATTTAGCCAGGATGCAAAAAGAAAAAGCGACAATAATAACTTGGCATCCGTGCTTAATAATCTTGCAGGCAACAGATGGAATATACAGCAAAACAGAATCGGCGCGGACATTATGCGCGACGATGCTGCTTATTTACGCAATAGCTTTGCAGAAGGCGGCCATAACTGGAACCTTTATCAGAACTCACTTAAGGCCCTTGAAACTACTACAGACTACAATGTGGCACAGGCTAATTACGAATACGAGCAGCATGCAGGATGGAATGCTTTTGCTAATTCTATGATCGCATTCCACACTATGGGCGCTAAGGGCTTCCAGACTGGCTACAGTATTGCAAATACTTTCCAGAATGCTTCCACCTAAATATGGAGCAGGGACAAATTAATAATATAAGAGGTTGATATGGCAAAGATAACAGATCTTACAAACGCACTTTTAGACAGCGCAAATACTGTAAATAATGTATACGATGACTACTTAAACAAGCAGGCTGCTTTATCTACTCAGACTAAAAATATACAGCTTCAAAATGATATAAACGGTGAGCTTGCACGCATCCGGCAAAATAATAAGTTTGAAGATTGGAATACAGAAATTAATACATTTTTTGAACGTATTAAGGGCGAAATGGGAAATAAGGACAGTCCTTATTATTGCCAGAATAACCTGCAGGCTAAGCAGTTTAATGCAATACTTGATCAGAATCAAGTTAATGTAAGCGATCATGTAAATAAGCTTGTCATTCAAAAGCAGCAAGAAAAAAATATTGTCGACACAGAAAACTCTATAGAGCAGATATTTCAACTGTACACAGGTCAGGAAGCTATAGACAAGGCAAACGAATCTGTAAAGCTGCTTTATGAAACTGGAGCAATAAGCCTGGAGCAATACGATGCGCGTAAAGACAAGATCTACCAGCGGGCTTATATGGATATGCACACAAAAGTTTTTGATGCTTCATTTAATACAGCGCTTGAAAAAGGTAGAAGTAAAGAAGCATTCTGGCAGGATATAAAAAACTCAGTGCCAGAGCTTAAAGCTACAGATACTTACGGCCTTGAAAAGACTATTGATAAAACTGCTATGGACGAGAAACTTAAAAACAAGGCTTATCAATATTATGATGCGCGGCTTAATGATGTACAGCAGGGAAATGCTAACAGGCTTTCAGAAATCTATCAAAAGATGCAGCAGCAGAAATCTGCAGAAGGAAAGTTGAATGTAGCACTTGAAGGCCAGCGCGAAATGAAGGGAATGCTGGGCCTGCAGCTTAGTGAAAATGACAGAGTAAGATACGCAAATTATTTTAAGCTGGAAGAGTATTATGGATCTGGAGCAAGAGGATCAAGCAGTCAGAGAAGAGCTGCTGCTAATAAACTTGACCCAAGTGACCGTATGGAGTTTTATTTTAATGCTATTGAAAACAGCGACGAGACTACTGTATATAACGCAAAAAAAGATCTTGAAGATGATTTAGTATTAGAGTTTAGAGAATATTCTGGAAATCTAAATGCTACTATTGTGGATGTAAAGGAAGCATTTCCGCAGGTAGGTGCATTCTTAAAGAAAGCAAAAGACCGTTTACCGCCAGATCTTAAGGACGTAGTAGGCTTTGCAGAGAATGCTATTAAAGCTACTCTTAATACTAAAGATGATAAAACAAAATATGAAGATGAGTTTAACGGCATAATGGATGCAGTTTATGATATTGTTTTTGATGCTGATATTAAGAATGCTGGACCAGATGCAAAGAAGGAATTGAAGGCCCGTGTAATCCGTGCTATTAATGCTAACCTTGGCGGAGTATTGGAGAAGCAGAAAGATTATAAACAGTATTTTGATGAAGATTATGCAGGCACTAATACTCTTAGCGATTATCGCGAGGGAGTTTTTGAAAGTAAAGAGGCACGTATGGCTAAGGCTATGCAGGAACGTGACGCAAATCCGGATCTTGTTTATACAAAGGATAACGGCGTAGTAGTGCCATTCGCTATGCAAGAAGGACTTTCAAGACTTGAAAACGATGAACGCGACGAGCTTAAGCAGCTTATTAAAGCTCAGACAGGCCGCGATGTAGAAGATGGTGAGATAGGAATGCACTACGAAGGCGACGGAAGAAACGACGTTACAGCAAGAAGAAGATACACCATTGATGGCTGGGATTATCGATTTAGGACAGAAGATGGTAAGCACATTATTCTGGAGAAAAAGAAAAACGGTAAAAGCGGCGGCAACGAGGCAAATGACAATTCAGGCTGGGAGACAGTTAAGACAGTATCACAGCAGAAAGAATACGACTCACCTAAAGCAGTTGCTAAACGTACAGAAAAAGAGGTTACTAGCATCGTAAAGAAAACTAACTGGAAAGATACAAGCATTCCTGCAGAGGGCTTTGCTTATACCGACGATAACGGCAAAAAGCAGAAACTTACTTACACTGATCCGGAAGGAGAAGAAAAAGTAATTAATCAGGCTTACTGGAAACGTTTAAGACCAGCAGAGCAAACACGTATCATTATGGACTGGATGGAAAAAGAGCCAGAGGCTGCGGAGAAATGGCTTAAGAGTATACAGTGAAATTAGCCGTAGTTTATGTCGTATAAAAAATAATCTTATAAAATATCTGATATAGGAGTAATATTTTATGTCAGATATTTTATATTTTAACGGCGACAATGAAACACCAGTACAGGATAATGAGCACTTCAAATCAGAATCAGAATATTGGAGACAGAAAAACGAACGCCGGGCGCAGCTTAATGCGGAATACCAGCAGGACCTTGACCGCTATAGCGTAAATATCTCACAGGAAGATTACAACATTATTAAAGACGCGATCGCAAATGCAGACGTGCCAGAAGATGAGGCATACCGCTGGGCTTGTGCTATGGAGCTTAATAAGCAGTATGACATGCCTCTTAATTATGCTTATCAGAATCTTGAACAGATAAACGCTGCAAAATGGGGAGACCGCTTCACTTTTACACCTAAAACAAACTTTAAGGCTATTGTAGACTCAGGAAAACTTGGCGCAAATACCCTTAAAATGGGCCGGCTTGGTAGCAAAATTATGAAAGCTCAAATGTTCGGAAAGACAGAGTATAACAATTATCTTGCCGGAAAAGTTGAGACTCTTGATGATATGATGGCAGAATATGCAGCCATTGAAAAAGAAAACGAAGGGCTGCAGGATCTTGAAGATAGAAACCTTGCTATAGAAGCCCTAAAGTTTGGAGCGCAGAGTGCACCTTATACAGCTTATGTTGCAGGTGTAGGTTTGCTTGGTGGATTAATTAGCGGCGGCGCCGGAACTGCTGCAGCTTTTGCTGTAAGTATGGATAATGCGGCCGGCTTGGAATATATGAGACTTAGACAGGCTGGAAGCGATATAGGAGACGCTGCAGGCTTTGCTATTTTATCCGGTGGATTGCAGGCACTTGTAGAGACTTCTTTAGGTAACGTTGCCGGCGCACTTGGTAAAAAGAGCCTGGGAGATCTTGCAAGCCAGGCTGTAAAAAATAAGATAACTGGAAACGTATTTAAACGACTTGCTTACGATGGAACTTTCAAAACACTGGCCCTTAAAATGGGTAAAGAATGGGTAAAGGAAAACGCAGAAGAAGGACTTGAAGAAGTCATCCAGGACCTTATTGAAAAAGGTACAGATGCACTTGCTGCAGAACTTGGCGGCTATGAGATTGAGGGCCTTGATGCTCATACCATTGCCCGTGATGCCTGGGAGAATTTTCGCGGCGGCGTAATGGGATCGCTTATCTTAGGACTTGGACCTAGTGTAATTAAGTCAAAAGCAGATATTAAAGAGTTTGTAAATGTAAGAAAACTTGCTGAGGCTATTCCTTCACAGGAGGCTTTTAACAAGTTTACAGATAACTCTACCCTCTGGGAAGGAATGAGCGACGAAGAAAAGAAGAGCGCTCAGAAATCTACCTGGGAAACAGCAAAGGCCCGTGTAGAAGCTACATTGAATGCAGAGGCTAAAAAGATTGCAGAGGGCCGTGATGCTGCAGAAGGCGCGGAAGAAGCACCAGCAGAAAATGAGGACGGAACTACAGAGGCTAATCCGGTTGCACGTGACGAAGCAGGAAGAATTTATACTTCCGACGACGTAAATACAGATGACGCTGGCAACGTAACCGGCGGCACTTTTGTAGTAGGCGATAAAACTAAGAGCGAAAATAACCGATATGGCTATATTAAGTATTCTCAGGATGCAGAAGGTAATATTACTATTGATAACTTCAAAATGACTGAGGGCCGCGACAAGTTACGCGCTGAGGCTTTTGATGAGTTTGCACGCCAGCATCCGGATGTAAATATTGAATGGAATGCTACAGCGCCGGACCTGCAGGACTTTAAGAACGAGCTTATAGATGCTAATCCTAGCGGAAAGAAGAACGGCCTTAACTACTACTCTACTACTGATCTTGATAATGTTGCAGCACGTAAAAGAGTTGCAGAGGA
>Ga0310786_10001124_pt1 | contig 42951 bp, 68 predicted proteins | sample AusTroGonzalo_MG_FD_203881 | JGI IMG/M metagenome (GOLD analysis project Ga0310786, IMG submission 203881) | Bovine rumen microbial communities from tropical cattle in Woodstock, Queensland, Australia - Gonzalo_03 (v2) (version 2) | ecosystem: Host-associated > Mammals > Digestive system >...
GTTTGCGGACGCGAGTATTTATACACCGAGTACACGAAGGTCGAGCACGGCCGGATCGTGCAGGACCGCGAGAAGAACGAAGCAAACCCAAGCTGGATAAACTACTGCAGCCGCGGATGTTTTATAAAAGGTTTCTGCAGAACCTGGAAGCATTCGCCCCACTTCGTCGACCTGCTCCACATCAACGGAATAAGCTACGACGAAATGCGCGAAGCCAGAGCGGACGCATAAAACTGACTATAAGGAAAACCCCACAGAGGAAGGAAGAAAACATGGAACTTAAAAACATATTCGAAATGACCAAAACAGACAGATACACCCAGGACGGACGCGACCAGATCGCAAAGCTCGCAGAGGACGTAAAATACAAGCCTGGCGACATTTCACAAAAGACAGGTCTGCAGAAACAACCAGATGGAAGCTGGGCTCCACCAAAGAAGGGAGCGAGACCTGGAGCAAAACAGGCTGCTGCCGGAAGCATTAACAGAACCCCGGAGCGAATCGCAAAGGAAACAGCAATAATGGAAGCGCTCAACCTTTCCACAGGAGAGGACAACAACCTGCACAAAATGAGTGATGAAACAATAGAGCGCCTGTACGCCAGAACACAGGAAAAGCCAGCTGCAGGCAAGACAACAGTGCGCCAGGGCCCTAACACAAAAACACTCGACGAGCCACCAGGAGAACACATACAGAAGAACCTGGACTCTTACAGAGGATACAAGCCAGGAGACATGGAAGGCCTCGTGCTTGGACCAAGCGGATATAAAAAGCAAAGCAGCACCAAAGGACCAGAAGGAACCTCGTCGATAACATACACAAAGGAAGGCGAAGAAGATGTCGTTCTTTTCTTTGACAAATATGGAGAACTTAAAAATGCAGGAACGAGTCGGGACCGAGAAGGCGTAATGAAAAAAATGCAAGCCGCTGAAGGATTAGGACACATGAAGGTTATAGGAGACTACGACGTTTATCGAGTAACAAGCGGACCGGACAAAGGAAAATACAAAGTTTCAAAGGTCGGCTCATTGAAAGAAGTAACCATGAGCGAACAGAAAGCTGCCGACTTTTTATCAAGCGCTGCAGTAGGAAACAAATCTGAAAAAACAAAAGAACTCATGGAAAAATACAAAGACCTCCCAGGCGCACAGAAGAAGGACGCGCTCTACGCCGCAACCTTTGAAGGAATCTCAATCGGCCAGACACAGAACCAGATGGAGAGACAGGGCTGGGATTTAATCAGCACCGGCGAAGATACAGGAGAGGACATCAACGTATACGGAAAGCCGGACGGAAGCAAAGCAACTATGAAGCACGACGGAGAGAAAATCACCAGCGTAGAGTACGAAGCGCCAGGAAGTAAAGATGCAGCTCCAAAGCTCCGCCAGCTCACCGGCGACTGCAAAATCAAGATCCGCCCAGAGACCCAGGACAAAGTATACAAACCAGGCGAAATCAGCGAAAAGACAGGTCTGCAGAAACAACCAGATGGAAGCTGGAAGCCACCACGAAACGGAAGCAAAGCTGCTGCAGAGACAAAGAAAGAAAATCCTACTCGTACCTTTGAGTTTAAAGCTGGACCAGATGGGAATCCGGTAGCGGGAAGCGGAAAAGAAGTAAAGACATATAAAACAAAGAAGGAAGCCCAGGAAGCGCTGAACAAACAGAAAGCCGAAAGCAAGCCGGACAACACAAGAGAAAAGCTGCGTAAATTCCGCGAAGCCACAAACAAGAAACAGGAACTCCCAGACGACCTACAAAAACAGGCCCAAGAGTTTGTAGCCAGCGCAACACCGGAGCGAGTCGAGAGATACATCAAAGCGCTTCGTACTCCTTTCTCTAGAGAACGCGACAACTTCGAGAACCCAGACCGCCTGGCAGAAGCACTATCGAATGCGCTCGCAAAGAAAAAGGAAGTAGAAAGCATAGGACGTGACGAAAAATTAAACAAAGTGCGCCAGGTTTTGAACACAGCCCTCACCCCAAGTGGTGATAAGGTCCAGATGACAAAGAGTAAGGTTACAGGAGACTTTCACGTACTGCTGAACGGCAAATCAACCGGTGGTGGTTTTAGAGATCCACAGAAAGCAAAAGAAGAATTTAATGCCTGGATAGCTGGCAAGAAAGCACCAAGCGAAAGCGCGAAGGAAAGAATTAATAAACGCTTTGATGAAAGCGAAGCCAGATCGCAGAAGGCCATGGAAAGCAAGCTCGAATCTGACTTTGACGATGAGGGAGACTCCACCGGAACAAACTACCAGGAAAAGGTAGAACAGAACCCACGCGACGGATACAACTTTGAAAAGATGATCCAGCACAGGATCCCAACCTCACAGACAGACAAAGAAGAACTTAAAGGTCTCCGCAGCTTCATGAACGAAGAAAAAGCCACATACCAGAACGCGCTCAGAAGCAGAGCCCAGGCCCTGGTCGACGGACACAAGAGCAACGGCGACTGGTACCCGGAGAAGGAACAGGCAATCATGAAAATCGCAAAGGTCGTAGGATTTGACGAAGAACTCCACAAATTCATCGAAGAAGAAAATAGAGGCTACGACCTCGGCTATTCAGAGGACGCCGCTCCAAAAATCCGCGAGCTCACCGGCGACTGCAAAATAAGGATCCGTAAATGAGACAACTCACGGCCGACACCGTAATCAGAGTAAAAGCCTCACGCCCGCCGCTGACCGGAGATACACGAATCCGGCTGCGGCAGGACACACGGACCCAGGACAAACATAGTAATTACAAAATCGGAGAGGTGGCAGAATGGAAAGACGGAATGCATAGGAAAACTGCTCATGGATGGGTAAAGGTTCCAGAAGAAAGAGACCGACGAAAAGAACTTGTAGGAGAAGTAAAGAACCTTAACAATCTCACAGAAAAATACTTTATGCGCCCAAACAGCAGCTTGAAACTTCCGAGTATACAATCCAAAGTGTGGAAAGAAACAATGCATGACAACAGGCAAGTATTACTGAAGAAATTTGTCGTAGAGAGAATGAAAGAAGTTCATCACGAAATAAAAGACCAGGGCCTAAATCACAGAGACGTAATGGTAAATGCAATATACAATCCGGATAAAATACTGCTGTGCAAACCCAAGGATTACCCTTATTATTACACATCCGTAAAGAAAAGCAACGGAGGGAACCCGGTCAAGATAATGACAAAAAACTGTATCGCCGTTCTTGATGTAAGTCCAGAGAATAAATACATTGAAGTCGTAGACTGGAGATGGATAAACGACAAGAAGGAAGGAAAACTAGAAAAGAAAAATGTATTGCGGTAATGGGCGGGCGTTTCCATTATGACCGAGGCAAGAACCAAGGCGCAGCTGCCCGACTTTCTGTCGTACCGCAACATAGAAATATTAACTCTGAATTTATTTTAAATCAAGTTAATTCTACACCCCAAAAGAACAAACAACTATAAGTTTGAAGTAAAATTCTTATTGAATTTCCAACAGATGTGAGACCAGCCGGAGCTGCTGCAACAGCGAAGAAGGCTGGCCATTTTCTTTTAACAAAAATGACTATAAGAGAAACAACACAAAGGAAGGGAAAACAAAATGGAACACAGAGCAATCAATGACAACTACCGCGCCATTGCAGAAGCGCTCATAGAAAAAGAGCCGGAACTCGCATACATCAAAGACAGCCGCGTCAAGATTACCTACCTGGAAAGCGACAGCACAAAGAAGGACGGAAAAGACAAGCTGGTCTACGCAGAATGCGAGAAGGTCCAGGCAAAGAACAAATGGGCCATAACCTGCGACTTCACAATAACAGTATTTAAGAACAACTGCGTAGGCATGAGCGAGAAGCAGATAGAGGTCCTTCTTTTCCACGAACTGCTGCATGTAGGAATAGAAGTAGGACCGGACGGAGAAGAAACCTACAGCGTAAACAAACACGACCTGGAGGACTTCAAAGTAATCATAGACCGCTACGGAACAGACTGGGCTAAAGGAACGGGAGCGAAGTAATGATACAGATTAAATGCAAGACACAGGACACGCTGCCATTTGAGAAGCTCACAGAATTCCAGGGAAACCTTAAAGTAAGAGACGACGCAGACTACGAGAAAATCGAGCGCAGCATAAAAAAACACGGCTTTATGTTTCCATTTTTCACATGGGTACACAAAGGAAAGAACTACATAATCGATGGCCATGGGAGAATGGGAGCGCTGCAGAGAATGGTGGCGGCCGGTGAAAAGATACCACCCCTACCCGTAGTATATGTTAAATGCAAAGACGAGGCAGAAGCAAAGGAAATCCTGCTCAAGCTCAACAGCCAGTACGGACACATGACAGCCGACAGCGTCCGAGAATTCCTCGGCGACTTAAAGATAGACTTTGAGGACCTGGCGCTCCCCGACGGCTTCCTGGACCTTTCCACAGAACAGGCCATGAAGGACACAAAGGGAGACGACGACGCGCCGGAGGTAGACTACGGAGAGCCGAACTCAAAGCCCGGAGAAGTATACGAGCTCGGACCACACAGACTGATGTGCGGAGACAGTACAAGCGCCGAGGACATGGCAAAGCTCATGAACGGCCAGAAAGCCGACCTCATAATCACCGACCCGCCGTACAACGTAGACTACGAAGGCGGCAACGGAAAGAAGATACAGAACGACAACATGAGCGACAACAAGTTTCTGAACTTCCTCACGGATGCATTCAAAACCATGCTCGGAGTATTAAAGAACGGCGGCGCCTTTTACATATGGCACGCAGACAGCGAAGGCTACAACTTCCGGCAGGCCGTAAAGAACTGCAAAGGCGAAATACGTCAATGTTTGATATGGGTAAAGAACAGCCTGGTCCTCGGACGCCAGGACTACCAGTGGAGACACGAGCCATGCCTGTACGGATGGAAGGAAGGAGCCGGACACTACTGGGAAGGAAGGCGCGACCTTTCTACAGTATTCGACGAGACACGCGGAGACTGGAAGAACATGACAAAGGACCAGCTGATCGCAGAGCTCAAAAAGTACGACCAGGAAGTAAAGACCACAATCATATATGAGGACAAGCCGAAGAAAAGCGATGAGCACCCGACAATGAAGCCGGTGCGCCTTTTTGAACGGCTCATGCTCAATTCAAGCAAAGCAGAGGATGTGGTGCTGGACCCATTCGGAGGATCCGGCACCACAGTAATCACCGCAGCCAAGACAGGACGATACGCCAGGACCATGGAACTTGACCCTAGATATTGTGACGTCATAAGACGACGCTGGACAACCTGGGCCAAAGAGAACGGACTCGAACCAGGAAGCGGAGCCCTGGAGTAATCGGATGGTCGGAAACGGTAAAAAATCCGGAGGACACAAATGGCAAAGAAGATAAACGTAACCAAAGAACAGCTGCTCCAGGCGATAGAAGGCTCCCAGGGCCTCGTCTCGAAGATACAGCGCAAGCTGGAAGCGGCCATAGGCGAAAAGATATGCTGGGACACGGTAGACAAGCTGGTCCACAAATGGGAAGAAACAGAGACAGCCGTGAAAGCCGAGAAGGAAGCAATGCTCGACATTGCAGAAAATAACATCTTCAAAGAAATGGTCAACGGAGACACGGCCACCAGCAAATGGTACCTGCGCATGAAGGGAAAGGACCGCGGATACGAGGACAGCACAAAGCTGGAGCTGGACGGCACGGACCCATTGAACATAAACCTCACAGGCGACACCATGACCGCAGAGGAACTGGCCAAGAGCGCCGACGTGGAGATAACCGGAGATGGCGAGTCCGAGTAAAATCCTGGTCCCAAAGCAGCCGAACATCATAACGCCGTTTATTCACCAACGCCAGATGATAAGCGCACCCTGGGCCTGCCCGGAGGTTTCGTACTTTGAGCTTTGCGGAGGATACGGCTGCGGCAAGTCAAACACAATCGTTTTTATTGTAATTCACCTTTCAAAGCGCTACCAGGGCCAGGACGTAACCATAGCGCTCTGCTCCACTACGATAACCCTGCTCAACAAGACCGTAATCCTGGAACTTGCGAAGCTGCTCAAAAAGACCGGTTCCAGGTTCGAATACAACCAGAAGGACAACATACTCACCATAGGAACAGTGCGCTTCCTCTTAATCGCCACCGGCCAACCGACAGACATCTACGGACCGAACGTGAACATAACGCTCTGCGACGAGATAGACGAGCTCGCGGAACAGAAGGCAATCGAGGCCCATAAAGCGCTCTCTGAACGTACCCGAATCACGCTGCCGGACGGAAGAAAGCCGTTTATTATGTATTTCTCAACGGTCCACGGATACCGCGGCCTTTACAAAGTCGTCCAGGAGCTGAAGGAAAGCAGGCTTCCGAACGTGCTGATCCGCGGCCTTACAAAGAACAACACAAGCCTGGACCCGGACTACGTCAAGCGCCTCTACGCAATCTACGACGAGCAGGAGCGCCTGGCTTATTTGGAGGGAAGATTTGTAAACCTGCAGAGCGGCCGAGTATTCGGCAACTACGACGAAGCGACATGCAAGTGCGCACCTTTCGAGATTACACCAAAGGACACAATCTACGTAGGCCAGGACCTCAATAGCGGCTTTTCAAAAGCGACCGCAATCGTGAAGCGGAACAAGTGCCTGTACATTATCCGCGGCTGGAGCTTCAAAGAGATTGGAGGAGCGCCGGCCATAATGCGCAACACGTACAAACCCAACGAAATCCTGTGGTTCCCGGACTGCAGCGGAAAGGAAATCCTCAAAGGGTACCGCGAGGAAATCATAGAGCACGAAATAGAATGCAGAATCGGAAGCTCGAACCCGCGCATTTTAGACACCGTGTTCTACGTAAACAAGCTGTTTAAAATGGGCCGGCTTAAAGTCTTTGACTGCCGCGAGACAGACGAAGTAAGCGAAGCGCTCAAAGTACAGGCTTACAACGACATGGGAATGCCGGAGAAAGGAAAAGGCGAAAAGGACCCGGACCACTTCACCGACAGCGTCCGCTACGTAATCTACAGAATCGTCCGCAGTGATGAGGACTTCATGGACCTAAAGGAACTGAGCCGCGAGGAAGTCCAGGAGCACGGCTACCTGCAGATAGCAGGACAAAGCGCATAACTGACTATAAGGAAAAGGAAAACCAGCCATGGCAAGATTTGAAGAATTAATAAAGACAGAGACCAACGAACACCACCGCCGCATATTCCAGACAATCGCGAAGCACGAAAGTGCCGGAAAAGAGACCGAGGACGGATACGAACCGATAGCGCTCGACTCAAGCGAGCTGGAGCTGATCCGCGACGAAGCTGCTGCAATCGTACAGGACGCAAGGCCTGGGACCCAGAGCGCAACCGAAATGCGCGAAAACATGATAAAAGATTACGGCTCGCGCATTGAGGCCATGCAGAAGGACGCAGAAGCACGCGCCAAAATGTCAAAGAGCAAAGGAATCGTCCAGGACGGCTACTTTAACCCGACAAGTGGAATCGGGACCATTATCGACCCAGGCATGCAGACCGAGAGCTTTATACCGGTTTCTATCACACCGACAGAAGCAACAGCCTACTACGCCAACGCAGGACTGCCAGCGCGCGTAATTGACAAGAAGGCCGGTATACTTTCCCTGGACGGCGTACAGTTTGAATGCGACGCCTACACACCGGAGGACATACAGGAGCTGGAAGCAAGAGCCCAGGAATGCGGCTTTAATGAAGCCTACGCCCAGGCTATAACACAGGCGCTTATTTTTGGAGGCGCTGTATCTTATCCGGTCCTTGACGGAGACAACCCGATCCGTACACAGAAGGGAATCAACGAGCTCCTGGCCGAAATCAAGAAAGAAAAAGACTTTATACGCTACTGGGTAACCGCAGACCGCTGGAACTGCGTATTCGTTCCAGATTACAACATCACGGCCCAGGACTACCTCTACGCAAAACATCTTTTCATACCACTCGGAGGTGTCCGCGTAAGTACAGAACGCATGGCAATGGTAAGGCCGAAGCGCCTGCCTTTCTGGGGAGCAATTCAACAGATGGGCTGGAGTACGTCCGACTTTGAAGGCTGGATAAAAGACTACGAAGCATACCAGATCATGAAGATGTCGCTGCCGATTATGGCCCAGCAGTCGAGCCTTATGTACCACGCGCTGCCGGCCGACGGACTCATCATCGAGAACGGACCAAAAGCAGCAAGGAAATTCTTTGAGGAGAACGAACAGCAGATGCGCGAATGGTCAATGCTCCACCCGCGCGCAATTAACAGCATAGGCGAAATCAAGATCCTGGAGAGAACATACTCCGGCTTCAGAGATTTAATCAACGAATCGCGCCTGGCATTCTGCGCAAGCTGCGGCCTTGCAGAGTCCGTGCTTTTCCAGGAAAAGGCCACAGGACTGGCAAGCGACAACCAGGACGACATCAAGCTCAAGCAGAGCGAAACGGCCCGCCTGTTGTTCAACCAGGTAGAGCCAAGTTTTAAGAACTGTATCAAGCTGCTTGTTGCGGACACATTCGGAAAGAACAGCGAACAGTACCGCCATGCAGACGAAGTACACATCAAGCGCGACGACGGAATCGTAATGAGCGACCAGGAAAAGGCCCAGATAGGACAGAGCCTCGCCCAGACAGCCGGAGCATTCGTAAGCATGGGAGCACCGCTCACCACAGCGCTCAAAGCAGCAGATAAGCTCATAAAGGACGGCGAGCTCGACGAAAAGACAATGGACGAATTAACTGCCGGCGAGAATGAAGGCATGGACCAGGAGATGTGGGACGCCATTAACGGCGGCCGTGAAATGAACGAACCTGGCCCGGAGGCAGAATTTGAAATGTAAAAAGGTCGTAATCTGCGCCCGCGGCAACGACGAAATACCGACAGACCAGGTGCGCGAGGAAGGATACGAACTGTGGATGTTAGGGACCGACCCGCGCCAGGGAGCAGACAAGTACTGGGAGCTGCACGATTTATCGACCAGGCACGACGACGTAGCGATACGAGCGCTGCCGGACGAAGTCTACCAGCAGGGCCTGCCGATTAACAACTCGGTAGCCGCGCTGATGGTTTACGCCTGGCTGGAAGGATACACGGACATCAAGGTCAAAGGCTGCGCAATGATAGCCAAGACAGAATACATACAGCAGCGGCCGGCCGTAGCATACGTCGCAGGTTTTCTGAACGGAAAAGGAATCCGCTGCGAATGGACCGACGGACCAGAGAACATAGACTATGGGAGGAAAGCATGACAAACAATCAGAAAATATTTGCTCGTGTTTTGGATAAGAAAATAGAATCGGGACTGACGTGGGACGAAGCAGCAAAGAAGGCTCAAGTGCGCCTTTCCTCCTGGATGACAGGCCAGCCAGGAACCAAACCGAGCGACGACGACCTAAAGAAGCTGGCTCCGGTTTTCAATACGACATACGAGTACTTAAAACATGGCAGAAAATAAATACCCTTTCAAACTTAACGGATACGTCTACTCAAAAGGGACCCGCGAAGGTTTCCTCCGCATGAAGCGCATGGGAATACCGCGGCCGGTTTTTCGTTTACAGGACCGCATGGCCAGGATACTGAAAACCTATTACAACGAACTGTGCCGGACCTTACTCCGCGACATTAAGGAAGCAGCAAGACAGACCAACGCAACGCTGGACGCAGCGCCACCAAAGGACGAGAATGAGACTCTCGAAAACCTCCTGGACTTCTTCGAACAGATGAGGAAGGAAGCCGAGGACATGAACAAGAAGGTCGCCAACCAGGCGAACATGGCCGCTGCAGAAAACACACTCAAACACAAATGGGAAGGGACCGACAGCGTAAGTAATGCCAGGACCGAAGCTACAAGAGAAAAGCTCGCCGGAATGCTGGACCTGGAGCAAAGCGAATACCTGGGCCGCTTATTCGACGACGCCGGAGAACGCATGCAGAAGGTGCTCGTAGAATTCACCCTGGACAAACAGAAGCTCTTTAATGACAACATGGAAGCGCTCAAGGCCCTGTACCTGGACAATTCAATAGAGCGCTTAACTTGGGAGCAGAACGACATCAAGCGCCGAATGCTAGAGCGGATCCACGCGTACGCCACAGGCCAGAGCGATACGTTGAAGTTTGATGATTTGACAAAGATAGCATACAAATGGGGAGACCACCTCTCGCGGCTTTTTGCACGCGACCAAATGCAGAGGTTCAACAAGGCGCTCACCCTTTCCACTTACACCAGCGCCGGAGTTACAAAGGTCAAATGGGTAACATGTCACGATGCCAGGGTAAGAGAGAGCCACAAACAACTCGACGGCCAGATATTCAACATCCGGGACCTTCCGGTAGAAGTCGACGACTATAACTGCCGCTGCGGCCTGGTTCCGGTCGAATGGGAGGACTAATGCGCGTAGGTATTTGTAGCGGATATTTCCAGAGGTTCCACACAGGCCACAGAAGGTATATCAAGCAGGCAAAGGACGCCTGCGACATGCTCATCGTTATCGTAAACAACGACGGCCAGCAGAAGAAGAAATACAAAGGATTTAAAAACATCAGAAGCTGCAAGGAAATACAGAAGGAAATCAAAAAAGCCTTTGACGTGTTGACCGTAGAATCGATAGACACCGACGGCAGCGTCTGCGCAACACTTGAAGCCCTGCGCGAAAATTACCCGACCGATGAGCTGCTGTTTTGTAAAGACGCGGACCGCACTATAGCAAACATTCCGGAAAGAGCGGTCCTGGAGAAAGCAGACATCCGGCTGCTGCAGTTTACCAACCCGAAGGAAAACTCGTCTGCGGCCATAATGAGAGCGGAGGGATAGAATGCAGGAAAGCTACCGCTTCGTAATTGAAGGCGAAACACCAAGCAAAAAGAACTCAAAGATACGGACCCGGACCGGTTACATGATCCCAAGCGCGGCCCACCAGAAATGGCACCAGGACGCAATACTGCAGCTGCACGGCCAGCTGAGCCGCATGAGGAAGCAGCCGCACCTTATAGACACACCGGTGAGCATAAGCCTTTTATTTTTCCACGGAGACAACGTAAGACGCGACAGCGACAACCAGGCAAGCTCAATAATGGACTTACTGCAGGACGCAGAAGTCCTGGCCGACGACAGATGGCAGATCGTGCGCATTCTGAACATTTACAACCACTACGACAAAGGACACAGCCGGTGCGAAATCAACCTCACACACCTGGAAGAACTATAAGAGTAGGAAGGTAGAAGTATGACGGCAGAAGAAATGAAAGTAAAGGTAACAGCAATGGAACAGGACCTCAAAGAAATCAAAGACGATTTGAAGAACATGCCAGAACAAATCGCAAAAAAGATTAATGAAAATGTGGAATTAAAAATCAAGCTGGCAATCACCGAGGCCGAGAAGAAGTACCAGGCGAAATTTATCGGAATGCTCCTGGGAATAATCGGAGAAGCAATAGGCCTGCTCGTTTCGTTTTTTCTGAAATAAGCAGAAGGAAGGAAGCATGACACTTGAACAATTCGTAACGAAATACAAAGGAAAGAAGGTCGACTACGACGGAGTATACGGAGCGCAATGCGTAGACCTGGCAAGACAGTACTGGGAGGAAAAAGAAGGAATCCCGGAGCACACAGGCTCCTGCTCCACCACAGGCGGCGCTAAAGATTTATTCCTGGATTACAACAAAATGCCGCTCGAAAAAAAGTACTTCATCAGAAGCAAAGCAAAGAACTGGATCCCCGGAGACGTGCTCATATGGGACAGCACGCCAAAGAACCAGTACGGCCACGTAGCAATAATGCTGGCCAGACTTGGCGACAGCTTCATTGTTTTTGAACAGAACGGAATAACCCAGGCCGGAGCGGAAATCAACGTAAGAAGCAGAGACGGCCTGCTCGGTTATTTACGAAAAAGATAGAACGGAGGAAAACAAAATGAAAGCAAAGACAGCCTCGCTTATAGCGAAGATAACGGCCGGAGCAATTCTGATCATCGGCGCCGTTTTGAAATGGCTCGGAGTTTTCACGAACTGCGAGATAACAGAACTTTGTAAGGTAGCCGGGACCCTGGCCGCTTTATTCATCACAGTAGACACAAACATCGCCTTAGACAAATTCACCATGCCGGAGGGACCACAGGAATGACCGGATACATAATCGCCGCTCTTATTATTTTTCTCTTAATTTTGGTGCTCTATTTTACAGCCAAAGTTTGCAAGCAGCTGCAGGCTGAGAACAATGAAATGAAAGAGACTATCAAGACCCAGCAGAAAACGATAGCGGACCTCCTGCGATACGCAGATGAGGTGTCGAGAATCAGCCAGGACAAAGGAAAGGTCCAGGAGAAAATAGAAAATGCAAAAACGGACGAAGAACTGGTGGCTATTGCTAATGCCATTATTGACGCTAACAATAACAGCCTGCATAAGCAAGCCAAAGAAGGAAAATGACAGGAAGCTCCCGCCAATGCCAAAGCGCACCGAGCTCGCAGCAATAGAGACAACCGCGGACCTGGTAGAAGCGCTGAACTATTACGAGCATTTGGTGCAGGAATGGGAAGCCTGGGGAATTATCGCCAGAGACATAGTGGAAGGAAAAGCGGCCGACGCAGAGCCATAATCTGCGAGGCAGGAAATGCCGGCGGGCTTCTAACCGGCACGAACTGCCGCATTTGTCAGAAACACTCCTATAGTTTTCAAGTTAGAAGCAGAGCGCTGGGCCCCTCCCCGGCGCTTTTTTTTGCAACAAAAATAACTATAAAGGCGAGACCATAAGCAAGCCTCACGGCCGCCAGGTTTTTCGTTTTGTTTTCCCGGCGGCCACTTTTTGAACACAACAGGAGACGGAACAAAATGCCGGAACTTAAGAATATCAGAATTGCCGTAAGCGGAATCTACGACTACGCCCAGGAGGAGCTGCCGACCCTGCGCCTTTCATTGCAGAACGCGCCGGAATGGGTAGACAGGAACAAACGCCTTTATAAGGTTTATAGGCCAGCTGCCGTATTGGCCGGAGCATGCGACAAATTCAAGAGCCTGCCGCTCGTTCACAATCACCCGAACAGTCCGGTAGACGGCCAGAACTTCAGAGACCTGGCTGTAGGCTGGACCGGAGAAAATCCAAGCGTAGACTACATCGGCGAGACAAACGAAGTAGGAATCCGCAGCACCATGATGATGTACGACGACGAAGCGCTCAACGCGTACGAACGCGGGGAGATCCAGCTCAGCCCAGGCTACCTGGCCAACTTTGAATGGCAGAAAGGGACCGCGCCGAACGGCCAGGAATACGACATCATCATGAAGGAAATCACGGACGTGAATCACCTGGCTTTATTGAGGGCCGGACGCGGCGGGGAATACGCCGTAGTCATGGACAACGCCTCAAAGACAAAGTCCGTATTTGAAATAGCCGCAGGCTCGGTCTTTGACCGCTGCAGAAAATAAAAAAGACAGGAGGACAACCATGAAAGAAGCAGGAAACAAAGCAGAACTGCTCCGCGTAGGAAATCCGAGCTCCTGGACCAACGTCTACAGGAGAATCAACGAAAAGAGAATCGAGGCAGGTCTCACCTGGAACCAGCTCGCGGCCCTGGCCGGAATCAAAGTAAAGTCCTGGATGACAGGGCTCCCGACAAGTCACCCGACAGAAGCTGAGGTTCACAAAATCGCAGACGTTCCACAGATGAACACAACATACGAATACCTGCGCTACGGCACCGAGCCGGAAGCGACAACATAAAAGGAGGAAGCGATGAGTAAAAAACTTTACGCCTTAATCAGCGGACTGACAGAAGCCGCTGAAATTGCAGGAATGGCCCTGGTGGCTTGTTTCCAGCCACCGATGTACGGAGCCTGGATTGCAGCAATTGGTATCGCAGCAAAAGCAGTAGACGAAATCCTGCTGCTTTTTGTTAAAGATAAATAACTATAAAAGCAGAAGGAGAACGGAAGAATGAAACTTTTAACAGGTTTATTCCGTGCAGCCCGCAAACGAGTAATGACTACCGATAACGACATGGGAATGTTCAGAACAAAGCTCGATGAACTCGTAGCTTCTAAGGACAGTCTCTCTGACGAAGAAGTAGCCGCAAAAGTTGACGAGCTCAAAAGTTTCACTGCAGACCTTCCTGGCGACGAGGACAAAGCAAAGCTCGACAGGTTCCTGGACGACTTCAAAGCCGTAAAGGAGCAGGACGAAGCTGCAGCAAAAGAAGCCGCAGGAATGGTAGCTGATTTGTTCGAAAAGCTCGACACAGAAGCAATGAAAGACGTGCCAGAGCCACCGGCCGAGGAAGCACCTGCAGAAGAAGCAGCTGCAGCGGAAGCAGCAGAAGAACCAGCGCCAGAAGCAACCGAAGAAGTAGCCGAGATTGCAGAGGAGACAGAAGTCCCAGCTGCAGAAGAAGGCGAATCAGAGGATGCAGAACCAGGAGCCAACGCAGATTATACACTGGAGGAAATCTATCAGTTTATCAAGAAGCGCATGGCCGAGGACGCAGCCTGCCAGGACGAAGCTCCGGAGGCAGAAACAGAAGAAGCTGAAGAAGAAGAAAAGGAGGAAGAAGAAGTCGTAACAGACCACGCTGCTCCTTTCATTCCAATTACAGTAAACAACAACAAACAGGCAACAGGCTCGCTCGCCGAGATGTTCGCACAAGCTAAAGGAGGAAGGTAACAATGGACTCTAACCTTTCATTAGCTGTAGGTTTCAAAGGCTCACAGAAGCTTAATGCACAGGCCGTGCCTTTGCAGGAAGGCTATCTCAAGCTCGGCGGAATCGTTGACAGCACACAGACCAACGGTCTGGAATTCGGCGTAGTTTGCTCTGCAAGCGCTGATACACCGGCACAGATTGTGGCCGGAAAAGGAAGCGGAAACAAGATCCGCGGAATTGTAGTATTTGACGACGCAATCGCACAGAACGCGCTCGCTCATCCGGACAAGTACCTTGTAAATATGCCATGTGCATTTATTGCAAAGGGCCTTGTAAAAATCATGAGCTGGGAAACAGACAAAGACCCAGTGCTCGGATACAAAGTACAGTTTAAAGACGACGACGGAACAATCGGCTTTGTATCATCATCCGCAGACGCAAGCCACACCTTGCTCGCAGGAGCCGAAGTAGTAGAAGTTACAGACGACGGCGCCTACGTTTGGATTTCGTAACGGAGGACCACAATGAGAATTGAATGTTCATCAGAATTCAAAAAGCTCGGCAAAATGGCCAGCAGAATGGTAGGGATGAACGGAAAGGCCAATGACCTCCTCCGCGACGCAACCCTGCAGATCGGACGCGCAAGCGACCCTAAATATGGAGTCCCAGCAAGCGCCGTAGCTAATCCTATTTTTGTAGGAGACCACGCTGCGCTCGGACAGGCTATCGGACTTACACCAGAGTTAGAGGCTTTGTACAAAGCAAACCCTCTGGCCGTAAACATGAAGCCAAAGTACAACCCACGCACTGGTAAATACGACTACCAGTACTCAAAGAGCGGAATCAAGACATACACAGGCGACTCTGGAGAGCTTATCGCAGCCCAGGCAATCTCGCCATGGAATGCCTCATACTTCCCGGAGATGTTCAAACAGCCTCTTCTTTACAGCCACGCACGCGACCTCGTAAAGAGAATGGGCGGAACAAACCCATGGGGAGAGGTTCAGAACCTCGCTCTTGCTGCATACAGCGGATGGGGAATCATCGACGAAGCCGGTACAGTAGCTGCTAACCTTAAGCAGAACGTAAACGTACAGGGCGGAATGATGACAAGCGCCATCATCAACATTAAAGTATTCTTCAACTTCACAATTGAAGAAATGGAACGCGCAAAGGGAGACAACGGTTCACCATTTGCCGGTTCGTTGATGGCAGAAAAGCAGCGCTACGCTCAGTACGTAATCGATATGATTACAGACTACCTCACTTACTACGGTAACGAGGCAACAAACACACTCGGATTGTTTGACATCAACGGTATCACAACCTGGAACGGCCAGACACTCGAGGAAATCGCTGCAGACGACTTAAACACAAACAAAGGCTACAGCATGTACCGCGCTCTCGCAAAGATGGTAACAGACTTCATGGACGCAAGCCAGAATAAGTTTGACATCGTACGCGTAGCCGTATCTCCAAAGGCTTACAATTTGCTTACATCTGTTCCTTACAGTAACAACTACGAAGCAAAGAGCGCTCTCGCAATCTTTGAAGAAAACTTCAACGCAGGCGTTACAAAGAACGGAAGCAAGCCAACTGTAGAATTCTTTGCAGATCCAATGCTCGCAGCAAATACCGACTTCAACCCAACAAATTACGATTACACAGTAATCACAGCACCAGAGATCGGAGCCGGACCAAACGACGAAAAGCAGGACATCCTCCTTCTTGGCGTTCCTTTGGAGAATTTCACATACCCAGTATATCCAAACAGCTACGACCAGCAGCACGCAGTACTCCGCAGATTTGCCGGCGTATTCGCACCTGTAGGAATTGCCGTAAAGGTATACTCTGGATTTGGAGTTTCAAAGACCGTAGCCACACCGGTAGCAACACCTGCAGGTGGCGACTTCACAGGATCTACAAGCGTAGAACTTTCATGCGCAACAGAAGGCGCTGACATTTACTACACAGTAGATGGATCAACTCCAACAAGTGCAAGCACAAAGTACACAACAGCAATCACAATCAATGCAACCAAGACTCTCAAGGCAATCGCCGTAAAGAGCGGACGCACTGACAGCGCTGTAATGTCTGAAACTTACACAAAGCAGTCTACAGGAGCCTAAACAAATGACCAGGAGCGAGGAAGTTCCTCGCCCTGGCCTTATTTTCAAACATGGGAAATCAGCGGAAAATAGCGGAAATTTCCCTTAATTTTTAGAAGGACAAAAAAATGAAATACATACAATCTTTTTATCAGTACCCGGTTACACTTTCGTCAATCGGTAAGACAGTCCCAGCCAGAAGCGCCCAGGGACCATTAAAGAACCTCATGGAAATTGAGGACAAGGAGCTCGAAAGAGTACAGAACAGCGAGCCATTTTTTAGAGAGCTCGTAAGTTTGAAGAAGCTCCGCGTTTTGAACCATATGCCGGAAAGCTACGTATCAAGCGCACAGCGTATCAACCAGGCCAACGACGAAATCGCCCGCCTTAAGGCCGAGAACGAAGCGCTCAAGAAGCAGGCAGCAAAGGAACCGGAGGACGACGGTCTCGAAGGTGATAGAGGACGCGACGCCGTAGCAGGAATCGACGACGAAGCTCCTGCAGAAGAACCAAAGAAAACAAGCTCAAAAAAGAGCAAGAAATAAAAGAGGACGAACATGACAAGAGCAGACTTTAAATACGCTGACAATTTCCCGACACTTACAGACGCGCAAATAAACGCTGCGTACGACGAAGTCTGCGTCATGTTCAGTGGAGTTTTGCAGCTGTGGGGAGTTTTGGAAGAACCGACCCGGACCGCAAAGCGCAACCTCTGCATTAATTTATTAACAGCCTGGTACCTGGCCGACACGAAGCCGACCGCGGTAACAGGTGTCGTAAGCAATGGCGGAATGGCACTGAGCTCAAAAAGCATAGGAGGAACCTCCGTGAGCTTTTCTGATATGGACGCCCAGGAGGGCCTAAAGCAGCTGAACTCTAACCTATTCGGCCAGAAGGCGCTCACGATGATAATGAGCGCGCCGGAGAGGTACGGAATTTATGTCTGACGCATGGGACTCTGGAATCAGAGTAAAAATCCAGAACACGATAGACCTCTCAAAAATCCGAAATCTTATGACAGAAGCAAAAGTCGAGATTTCGGTCGGTTTTCCAAGCGGCATGGAGCATACAAATACGCTGCATAAAGACGACTTCGATAAACCAAACGAGAAGCGAAAAGGCAAATACGTAGGACTGTACGGAGAAGATCCGTTAGACCAGCAACCGATAGAGACTGCGGAGCTGGCTAAAATGCTGCACTACGGAACAGACAAAATACCGGCCCGACCTTTCCTGGAGGAAGGCATACGACAGAACCTGGGCAAGCTCAAAGGAGCAATCAAGGAAGAAGCCCAGAAGCTCGCAGACGGCAAGAAAGCCAACTGGAACAAAGTAGGAACAATGGCCACCGGAGCCATATCCGAGTTTGTACGAAGCGACTACTTCAAACAGCGCGTACCGAACGCTGCGAGCACAATCAAATGGAAAGGCAGCGACATCCCGCTTATAGACGGCGCGAACATGATACAGTCGCTGCATTATGTTATTAACGGAGAGGTTCATAAATGAGCGTATACGGAGACATGCTGTTATTTTGGCCGGAGCAAAGAAGGAGCCTCTCGGTTTATGACATGACGCCGAAAATCAACGGCGGCTGGGATAAGGTCCTGGACCAGAGCGGACAGCTCATCACCCAGGAAATAACCGGCGTATTCCAGAACACAACCGGAGACCAGACAAGAGACAGCAACGGCAACCTGGTCCACACCAAAGGAATGGAGCTGTGGACTGAGGTCGGAGGACTCTCGGACAAATTCACGGACATAAACGGATCCGTCTACAGGCTCACGGCCGACAACGACTGGGAGAGCGAAGGCGGATTTTTTAGATATACATTACAGAAGGTGGTAGGAAACAATGGAGCTGAATCAGACAACGCTACGTGGAATCTTGGCGGCAATTCTCTCGGTTAACGAAAAGTACGTAGTACCGAAGCAGGGTAACTGGTTCAATCCCCAGGAAGCCAACCTAAACATAGAGAACTGGTGCGCCTACCAGATCAGACAGAACAGACCTCGGACCCTTCCGTTTTACGACGTAGGAGAACAGACTGTCAACAACTCAAAGCAGAAGGTCAACGGAGGCGCTGTCTTAAAGATAGCGGAAATCGACTTACAGTTTGTAGGACCCAAGAGCGAGGAGCTCGCTAATAATGTCGCATTTTGGAGCATGAGGACCGACGTACAAACACAATTTAAACAGGTCCAGGGAGCCGTGCTCAATGATCAATTTGATGCGGTAAGCTCCATATTTTCACAGGAAGGAAACAACACGGTAATGGCCTGGAACACGACAATCCGGGTACAGTGGTACAGCCTCCTGGACACGAACCAGGGAGCAATGCCTGGTTTAATTTTGAACGGCAGAATTATAAGAAAATAACTATAAAACCAAAGAAGGAGGACGAACATGTCACAATTCAAAAACTCCATAGCCCAGGTAAACGTCAACTACCCGATAGAGACGGTCATCACACCGATGGCAGGAGAAAACTACTCAAGAGCCATGATTTTTATGCATGTTGACCAGGCTGAGACATACCTGCCAGGAATACTGACAGTAGAAGCCGGACAGCTCATAGAATTAGACTCAAGCAACTACGGAGAATTGACCGGTGGGCTTCTTAAGACCTGGCTGGTTCCGTTCTTCACAAAAGCAACTACCGCAAAGGTAGGAATCGCAGTATACGATACAGACGTGCCATCAGCAACCGGAGATCCGGAGCCTGCAACAGCACCACTTGCTGACGTATACGCCGCACAGAAAATGTACGGTTATTTTAAGTTTGCAATTGCACCAAGCGCCGACTACGCACAGGCCCAGGTCGACCTTTCAAACCTTTGTAAGGCAGACCCGCTCTACAGCGTTTTGTGGGTAGGAACAGACGATGAATCAATATTGAGCTCAAGCTCAAGTTTGATGAGCGCCCTGGTAACAGCCCAGAGCACAGCCCGCGTAATTTACAATTCGAACAGCGCAATCAACCCGGCCCTGGCCCAGCTTGGCGCCAGCCTTTCTGTTGCAAACCCAACAGGAACACCGGTAGGAAACAGCTGCGACATGGTGCAGTTTAATACAATTGCAGCCAGCGGCCCTGCAGACAGCAACGGCGAACATGCAAACCTTACAGCAACACAGAAGGCTGCTCTCGACGCCCAGAAGGTAGGATACAACACCTGGGTAGGCGACGGAACAGAAAACGTCGTAACCGAAGGAAGTCTCTATCTCAACGGCGACAGCGTAGCAGCAAACTGGGTAAAGGCATACATTGAGTTTGTCTGCAAGATAAAGACAGCAAACTACATCACACGTATGAACACCTTTAGAAACAACCAGACATACCAGGCCTGTCTGTTGATTTTGAGCGACACAGTCCGTCCGTTCCTGGCATTCGGACGCCTCGACAATTTCCAGATTACAGCGCCAGTCTTTGCGGACCTTCCGGAAAGCGGCGACCAGATCATCGTACCGAACGCATGGCAGGCTGACTACATCGACGGAGTACGCGCCGTAACAATCTACGGTACTTTGTACATGGACCAGCCAACAAGATAACAGGAGGAAGTAGAAAATGGCAGAACATACAATCGTAGCAGCCGGACAGTTTAGTGTCACTTTGACACACCCTCTCTACAATGGAGGCGTACCGACAACTATCGCCGGCTTCAGACTTGAAGGCCAGATGGTCCAGGCCCAGCAGGCAATGGACAGCTCGAAGATTATCCCGCTGGCCAACGGCAACTCAATCACCATAACAAACACCAACGGCGCCGGTACTTTGACATTTAATGTCGTAAAGACCGGAGCAGAAGGCGATATGGCCAAGATTGCAAACTTCTTGAAGAAGGCCGGAGACAGCGTAGGCGGAACTATTCGTATTACCCAGGAAATCAACGGAAAGACAGAAGGCCAGACCTTCACAGCTTGTACAGTAAGAAGCTGTCCACCATTGAACATCCAGGGCAACGACGCAGCAGACTACCAGGTAGTATGGAACTACGGCCAGGTAGACGACGACGCAGAATAGCGTAGGAAGGTGACAGAATGGAAGCGCTGACACTAACCCATAACGACTACACCGAAGCCCTGGACAAAGTAAACCAGGGCCTCGGAGACAAGAGCTATATTGAGCTCTTCACGGTAACATTCCCGGACGGAATAAACAAAGCAAACTCGCTGGAAATCTGCCGGGTAATTCAAAGTCCGAGCTTTGAAAACAAGCTCCGGCTTATGAAAATCTGCATAGCGGGGAAAGTCGTAGAGGTAAAATGTCCGAACGGCGAAACAGAGAAATTCTGCATGACGGATCCGGAGGACAACCTGGAAGGAATCCCGCTATTTAATAACGACCCGCTGGCGTTGATTGCAATCGCGGACTGCTTGTACGGATACATACTAAAAAAATACGTGCGGCTCTCGAAGCCCGAAGCAGCAGCCGCCAAAGCGACGGAATAAAAGAATCAAGAGCCCAGAGGGCAATCGAACGGAACTGTCCGAACGGCTACCTCTGGCTTTTTTATTCATTCTGCCGTGAATACGCAAGACAGCCCACCGATCTGGATGACATGCTCGATGGGCTCGCTTGTATGAGGGCAAGAACAGAAATAGAGGAAATATATGGCCAAGAATGATATCGGCGGTTTTTTTGTATCGCTGGGACTTAACCCGGACAAAAACTCATTCGAAACAGGAAACAAACTCATAGACGGCGTAGCCAACAGTTTTAATAAGCTGATCGGAACCGCGCGCAATGCAGCCGTAGTCCTGGCCTCCACCGCCCTGGCCTCCGGAGCAATGGCGTCACAGGAGCTCCATACTTCCCAGATAATAGGAACGACCACCGAGAAGCTCAACTTGTGGCGGGCCGCTGCGAAGATAGCCGGAGCAGACGCAAACGGCCTGGTCGGAGCAATCAGCAAGCTCGGCAACGTAATGAACCATCTCACAATCGACGGAAGCGGACTCGAAGCGTACTCCGAGCAGTTAGGAAAGCTGCAGATAGGATTTAACGAGCTCGAAGGAATGGATCCGGCCGACGCAATGAAAACAATTATAGAACGCGCCCAGGCCCAGCTCGACGGTACCGACGAAACGAAGCTCCGCATAACCACAATAGTGGGCGACATCCTCGGAGACGCCGGACAACAACTTTTTGTAGATCTGAACCGCCAGGGAATAAGTATAGGAAATTTCCTCGCCGGCGTAGGACGTACGCAGTTTGAAACAGAGCAGGATAAAAAGGACGCCGCAGCCTTTGTAACAGAGACAAGATACATCAAAGAACAGGTAACAAGCCTTACTAAACTATTCGGAGACAATATCGCACGCGAGTTGACACCTTACGTCAAGGAATTAAAAGACTGGCTCCTGGAACACGGACCAGACATCGCGGAGTTTTTGAGAGTTTTATCATCCAACGTAGGAAAGCTCGTAGAAAAAATCGTAGGCATGGGACAGGCTGTAGCGCCAAGCCTTAAGGAAGCAGCGAAAGTCCTGGTAGGAAGCACGGCTGAAGGATTAGAAGGCGCTAAAGACATGGTGGTAGGAATCGCCACTGGAGACGCAGAAAAAACCCTGGAAGGAGTTAAAAAATCAGCAGCTGCAGTAGCAGCTCCAATAAACGCAATAGCTGACGCTGCAACAAAGGGAAATGAAGCAATCCAGTCCTACAAAGAAGAAACAGGACAAAGCAGTACAGCCGCAGCCGTAAACGGAGGAGCTCGAACAATCCCTGGATATAAATGGTTAGTACATTTTGCAGACTGGGGAATGAATAAAATCGGATTACAATCCGACGAAGAATACGAAGCAAACACCGCCATCGTGAAAAGCAGCTCAAAGAAGAAAGAAAAGAACAAAGTAAAAGACGGAATCCTCCGCCCAGACGGAACAGTCACACAGGTAGCACCGGACGACTGGGTACTGGCCGTACGCAACATAGGCGACCTGGCCCGCGCATTTATCCCGCAGAGCATGACACAGGTCCAGGCTCCAAGCCAATACTCTATCGTTCAGAATTTCACAATCAATGGTGGCAACGACATCCCGCAGGTTCTCAAGGCCCAGGCTTACAGAGGAACCCAGGAAGGACTGATGGCCGTATTGGAACAGAGCTCAAGGCGCCTGGAAATGATGAGCGGGACGCGCTAAAAATTAAGTTTGTACCAGAAAACGCAGATATCGTTTTCTTTACAATCAGCGCAAGGATAAATAGGAATATCAGAATCAAGGCTGTAATTATTTTCTGCAGGAACACGATCGCAGGTTTTACAGGCGCGCTGCAGTTTGACATCAACAGAGGAAGCCTCTGCGGCCCTGCCTTCTTTTATTGTACGTTTAGCATTATACCGGGCCGAAGCCAGGCGTAAGCAGTGATTTAAAACCCAGGAAGCGCGCTCCGGTTCAACCCCAGGAAGAAGCTCGTCCTCGGTAAAACGTGCTGTCTTTCCAGAAGAAAGATAACGAGAAGCAAAGCGGGAGAGATAGGAAGCAGAAAAGACAGCATAGCCCTGCAGTAGATCCGGTACGTTTTTAGACATAAACCGGCGCTCAGCTTTATCAACAGGAAGCGCAAAAGAAGTAGTTTTTTTTGCAGCAGGAGCTCTGCGGGATTTTTTAGGAGCCTTCTTTTTAGACGAGAATAAGACATAAACACAAATAATTATAATACCGACAGTAAACCACATACACACAGTATAGGCTATAATAACTATAAAGAAAAGAGGATAAATAACATGGACGGACTGACACTGAAAATCATAAGCGGAGACAGAGCGGCTCTCACCCTTGCCAAGACCTGCGTAACAACCCCGACTCTGATTAACATAGATATCACCCAGGGCCCAGTAGGCGCTATTCCTCTTGAATGCGAAACAAGCCAGCAGTCCGCCCAGGCCGAAGTCTCGGAAAGCCTGGTAATCAGCACCGACGCCAAGACATACGTGTCGGACAACATAGCACCGGGAAGCAAGAGCTGGAACCTATCGGGATACATTACCGGAAACAAGGCAACAGACCAAACGGCCTACTTCCAGCCAACAATAAAAATCAATCATGATATTTTATGGCAATGGTTCGAACGCGGCGCCGTTTTAACTTTCAAAGACGGAACCTCCCAGATTTATGACAACGTAGTTATCAAGAGCCTGCAGACCGCTCAACAAAAGGACGCTGCCAACGCCGTACCGTTCTCTTTGACACTCAAGGAAATCAACGTAATGGAGACAGGGCTCTCTGCTTTGATTGGCGGAATAAGCGGACCTCTCAACCGAGTAAAAAAATCCATAGCCAAAGTGGGAAGCGCGCTCGGACCGGCAGCAAGCCTGGGAACAGTAGTAAGCTCGCTCCGGTTATTTTAGACTAACAAATAAAAATACACGTAAAATTGTACTCGTAATTTGAATCGCGCGAAGTTTCACTATTTGTAGAAAAACTGCAAAAACAGCCCGAAAAGGCCGAAAATAGCCGGTTTTAACCAGGTTTTGACCATGATAAAAACCCTCCGACGCAACGTGAGCAATCCTAGGCCCAAATGTGGCCATTTTCAAAGTGGTCGACAAATTACTCAAAAACTTCAAAATACCCCCTGTATTTTCAATCGTAGGGCCGGTTTTAACTACTTGTCGAGCGTTTCCTTTTACTCGTCATAGGTGCTGGAATATGGGCCTAACTTTGACTACCATTTGTTAGTTTAAAACCTACCGACTGTTAGTAATACGTGACTAACTGAAAAGGCAAGTAATACCCGACTAACTATAAAGGCATGAAGGAATATACAAAAAAGGAGCTCGTACCATGGCCGAGCACGGACCCGGTCGAGAATTTCAATTTTATCTGTACATCGGAAAGCGGACTCTTTGAATTTCATTTTAAGTGGTTTAACAACCGCTGGAACCTCTGGGTAACGCTGCCGGACGGAACAGTGCGCCAGGCCGGAACAGAGCCGAACGTACCGAGCTGGACCGGAAGCCAGGACTACGGTCTGGTCATTGAAGCAGAGACAGAGTCAATAGCGTTTGACGGATTGTACCACACGGAGATGTTCATACTTACATGGCAGTAATGCAGAACTTCAACAGAATAATACGTCTCAAGATTTACAAGAGTACCACGGCCAAGAAAAGCGTCGTCCCTGCAGCCGTGTCTACAGCCGGAATCGTAAACAGCCTCTCCCAATTGCAGTCGTTAGCGCTGCAGTCCGAAGGAGAGTATACCTACATCGACTGTCCGGTCAAAGGACGAAAGCCCTCGATAGAGATAAACGGAACATTCTCAAGCAAGAGCTACCTGCCGGCTTTTAACATAACAATTAAAAATCTATATTTGAATTTGAAGGACAGCAATTACAGCACCGTAGAGGTGGTGGCCGGATACGAGGGACGATTAACAACGTTCACTGGTAAGATTTACTCCATGTACCAGGAAGAACCGGGACCGGAAGGAAAGACAGTAATACAATGCAAAGAAGGAAGCGTACAGCCATGGCTCGACGCGACAATACAGATGACAATGGAAGCAGGAACACTGCTCACCACGGTACTGAATCAGATAGGACAGCAGCTCGGAGTTTACATGGTCCACGCCGGAGAGCAGGTAAAACCTCTGCAGCTTAAACAAAGGTTTGAATACGACGGATCCGTGCGCGGAGCAATAGAAAAACTTAAAAGTCTGTTTGAAGGCGACAAGCTCGACATCTTCATCCGCGGTAATTTCCTGGTGGCAATTTTGCTCAAAGACGGCCAGGACTTCGTTAATTCTTACGTCCTGGAATACATGAGCGCGCCACCACAGGAGAACACCGGAGGAAGCGACGGAACTTATTATACCACAGTAACGGCTCCATGGATGCCGGAACTGCGCATAGGCGACAGGCTCACGATACCAAGCAGAACCTACATCCGCAACCTTGTGAAGGTAGGAAGCGACAGCGGTACCCAGGACATACAGGTAACCGCGCTGAGTTTCCACTTCGGAACAACCGGAGGAGCCAACAGCATGACAGTCCAGGGCTTTCTGGTAGGAAAGAAAAAGAATGGATAATATATTTGAAGCAGAGCGCTATACAGACAGGAACCTCATCGAATCAATACTCGCGAGTTATTATATCGTCGACTACGGATATATCAAGACAGTAAATACAGACAAGACAGTCGACGTGGTCCACGCGAAAATCCTTAAAACGATGAGCGGAGAGAGTCTGCGAGCGACGACCACAAAGGCCCTGGAAGTTCTCACCCTTTCATGCGGAGGATTTGCGCTCCAGGTCGACTACAAAGCCGGAGACAAGGTGCTCCTTCTTGGCCTTAAAGATTACGTACCGAAAACCCAGGGCGTCACGATAGCAACAGAGACCACGAGCTACATCCACTACACCCGCGAAACAATGAAGGCGCTGCCTTTGTGCGTCTTTGACAACACGGCCAAGGTTCAGATCAAGACCGAGGACGGAAAGCTGTCGGTAAACACAACGGACATAATAGAACTTGACGGAACAGACAACGGCGGCCTTTGTATAACACCGGAGCTGGTAACACAGCTGGGATATTTGACAACACGAGTCGACACGATAATCAGTGCGCTCAAGAATTCAACTACTACGGCCGAGGACGGAGGAGCAGCCTACAAAGCTGGAATTGTTGCAACACTGAACACGATAACAAATAAAGAGGATTTCTCTAACGTAGAGAGCGACAAAGTAAAACACGGAACAGGAGCATAACATGGATTTGAAAATGCAGGCAGAAGATATAACCACGGCCGGCGTAAGCTGGGACTGCGATGTAAAGGACGGAATCGTACCGATTATCACAGACGAGACCGAGAACTTACAGAGCGCAATACTGGCCGGTTTTCTCATTGTTGGAACAGTGCCGCAGCTGCAGGAAGCAGGCGTACCATGGACCGATTTTTTAACGAACAAAATCTCATTCGGAGTCCTGGATTTTTACGTCCGCGACAGCCTGGCCAACGTAGAGCGCCAGGATTACTATCCGCAGTATGACATAGAAAACGACCAACTGACTATGAATATAAGAAAGGCGCCACAGGAGGATACAAATGTCATTTGAAATTGATGGCGAGACGTGGGAACCACAGACCGCTGCAGAGCACGCCGACAGAATCGTAGACAAAATAAATGAGCTTTTAATCGCAAACAATATAACAGATAAAGACGGAAACGTAGTGCAGATGAAGAAGAACTACGCCAACGCTTTGTATCTGCTGGCTCTTGGAGACGGAAACAGACTCGCAGACAACGACCAGAACCTGGCCCGCGCAATCAACAGTTTTAATATTGAGCTTTGCGACGACGCCCAGATTGAAAACCTCCTGCCGATTGCGGCTATTACACGCAACCCGGGAAGCTACTCAACACTTAAGCTCGTAGCAACCGCGAGCGCCGACGGACAGTGTGTAATCCCGGCCGGCACAAAAGCACCGTATGAAGATGTAAACTTTGTAACCCAGGTAGAGACTGTAATCAGCGCCGGAAGTACGGCAATTATTGACACGGTCTGCGACACGCTCGGTCCAGTCGTAGTTTTGAGCGGAGAAGTAACATCGTTTGATGTGGACATTGCAAACCTTGCAAGTGTAGAAAATCCGTCGAGCTCTGAACCGGGAATAGCACCGGAGACAACCAACGCCCTGCGACAGCGCCTGCTCAATGCGGATACGATTAAGTACTCATTAGACGGCTGCAAGCGCGCCCTGGAAGAATTAACAGGAATCAGCCACGCGAGAATTTATTTTAATTACGACACGGTAGACCCTCTCGAACTTGCGGGAGGAGTAGAAGTAGATCCGCGAACGGCATACATTGTAGTCCTTGGAAGCTCGGACAAGATAGCCGAGACCTACGCTGAATACATGAACGCACCGACCCAGAACGACCCGAATGCAGAAGGAACCTACTCAACAGTAAATATTACAATTACAGCCGGAGCCGGTAACGCGTCTCTTCCGGACACAACAACGGCAACCTATAACGGCCACGTTTTCCAAATAAACGCAGCAACCACAGTAAATGCCGGAACAAGCCAGGTCGTGCCTTTTACCTGTACTGAATGGGGAGCATACGAGGTGCCAATGCTCGGAATCCAGGAACTGGACCAGACAATCACCAACGTAGAATCGGCCCAGAACCTGGAAGCTGCCGTACCGGGAACAGGAGACCCGAAGCATGAACAGGAATGGATAACAAGCTCCGGACAGGCAATCCCGATTAAATATGACGACGCGAAGAAGCAGAATATATACATCAAGGTATACCTGGAAAAAGACGCAGAGGTCGGAAGCCAGGTAGAAAACCAGATTAAAAAGGATTTAATCTACGCCAGCTCAAAATGGGAAATCGGCGACACGGTAACACAGGTACTCGCCTGCGCTCCTTTCGTTGACTGCACCTACACCAAGGTATCACACGTAAAGATAAGCGCCGACGGAACAACCTGGACCGACTCGCTCGAAATGAACTGCAACACAATACCTGCAGTAGTAGACGCAACCATAAGCATACAGGAGTATGAGGAATGATAGAGCCGAGTAAGTACTACGCGCGACAGATGAACGGCCCGGTGGTTTCTGCAAATGCAGAAGCTCTGGACCAGGAACTGACAGACGCAAAGGCAATAGAACACTATCTCTACACCCTTTCGATAGACACGGCTAAGGAGACCGAGCTCGAAAACATAGGCCGTATTATCGGATACCTCCGCCCGCTGGTTCCGGAAGGCTTCGACAGCGAAAACGTGCTCCTGCTTGGAACATTGCCAATGACACAGGACTTTGATATAGGGCTCGGAACAGTAGGAAGCAATGTCGGCGGTCAGCTTTCCACAATACAGATATCAGAAACAAACTACATGAGCCTGGGCGTTTACAGAAAATTCTTAAAGGGAATGGCTGAGCTCAAGCGCTACGGAGTTACACTGAAATCTATTGATTACATAGCAAGAAGCATGAGCGCCAATTATACGATTGAATGGGATGAGGACACCCAGGACATAATCGTCAATTTCCAGGAAAACATCGGATTTAAAAACCTGTGGATTTTAACACAGCTTTTCTACCGAATCGCGACAGCACCGCAGGTGCTTATACAATCAGTAATATAAGGAGACGACAATGATACCTTTACAAACGTTTGAAAACTATCCAGTATTCGGAAACAACGCCACCAAGGTGCAGCCGGATAACTCAAAATATTCTAACGGTTTCCAGGAAGGAGACGTATACCCGGCAGAGTACGTAAACTGGGCATGGGCCAAAAACTCAAAAGGCGTAACGGAATTAAATACAGGATTAACCAGCGTAGAGAAGGAACTTAACACAATCCTCACCTGCGCCGGCTTTACACCAAGCTCATGCGCCGACTGCGTAGACCAGGTCTACAAGTCAATGATGTGTAAAATTGAAGCCTGCGTAGGTACATCTGCGCCAAAGGCCCACGCTTCGTCAGCGACCACATACGGAGTAGGAAACGCAGACTGCTACGGACATCTCAAGATATCTGATACATACACCAGCGTCCTGTCAGCCTGCACAGGCGTAGCCGCAAGTCAGATGGCCGTCGCCTGTGTTTATTCGGTTGCCAACGGAAAGGCCGCAGTAGGAAACACTGCAGGAGCAGCGCTCGCAGCCACAGCGTCAGCAGGTACCGCAACAACAGCCGCCAGAAGCGACCACGTGCACGCGATACCTAAATGTGTCCACACTTCCTCAGACACAAGCGCCTGGTTTGTTTTTTCCAGATATAACACCTGCAGCGATAGTAATTATTTATTAGACGTTTCAAACTGTTGTGAAGGAACAAATAGATACGGAATCCGCGTAGCCTGTGCAACCGCAGCAACCGCAGCAACATGTGCTGCCTCTTCTTGCTATGTAGACAGAGGTGTATCTTCAAATAATTATAATTGGCATTTATTATTTGGATATTCAAACGCGGCAGCCACGTGCTCTGGAGTGTACGCTTCATGTGGCTGTCCTTTGACATTTAATCCTTCAACAGGAGTCCTAACAGCAAAATGTTTCTGTGGAACAGCTAGCAACTCAAATTGTGCCGGATGTGTATTGTATGAAACAATGTGTGAAAACAGCGACAGATATGTAATGTTTGGAAACAGTGGTGCTACATTAGGAGGTTATAACACTATAGGTGGCTCGGGAAAATGTCCTTTTACATTCAACCCAGCAACCGGAGTTTTAAAAACTTGTTGTTTCTGCGGAAGAGCCAGTGGAGCTGACGCCGCAAGCAGGCTATATACAAACACAATAGTATTTAAATCATGTTACGTTTCAAGAACTGGCACAAGCCCAAATTTTGTAAAATGCTACAACATATATGCTTGTGTTTGTAGAAATGATACAGGATGCGGAGTATATCTACTGGCGCCAGCAAGCGTAAGCTGTCAAGGATTAATATCAGTAAATAATTATGATTGCCTGAATGCACTACCAAGAACCGCTCACCTAAGCACAAGCTGCTATACTCTCGTCGGAACTACATCCTTTTCGACATCGTGCTCGGCAAATTGTAACTGCATAACCGAAGCAGACCAGCTGATGCTTGCAATTGATTATTCGACGCAGCCCAGTTAATGCTTACAATTGATTTGTAATAAAATAACTATAAATTTAGTCATAGGAGGAAGCACATGGCTAAAAATATTTATATCAATTCGCAGGGAGGGCTCGGTTTTAACCTGGCCCTAAGCCACATCTGCAAAGAGCTTAAACAGGCATACGACAAGGTCTGCATTTTATCGCCGTACTTTGACGTATTCGAAGCCAGCCCGCATGTAGACTACGTGTACAAACCACACGAGGTCCGCGATTTTATCTTTGACGCGAAACACGACGACGCAAAGCTCATCTGCGAGCGCATGTACGACACCGAAGATTTTATTTACAAGAAGCTCTCGTACGCAGACGCCTGGCGTAAAGCAGCAGGGCTCAAGGTTCACAACAACAAAAACGGATCCGATACAAAGGCCGAGCTTTACCCATTAAAGAAATATAACAACCTTAATGAATGCGTAGGAACCGTGCTGCATTCGTTAGAAGAACAGGGCTGTGAGGATTTCGTAATCATGCAGTTTGAAGGAGGACAATCTCCTCTTGTGCAGGTTCCACAGGGAGCAGACGGAAAACCGGACTGGAGCAAGGTACCGACTAACTACGACGACGAACCGCTCAAGAGACACTATCCGTTCGAGAAGGCCCAGGAGTTTATAAAGCTCTTCAAAGAGAAACACCCGAACACAGCAATCATCATGTATCAGCTGCCAAACGAACACACATACGAAGGAGCGCAAAGTTTCACGTTTCCTTATTTGACTTACTACGAGCTGGCCAAAAACGAAAAGTGCCGGGGAACAGTATCAATTGACAGCTCGCTGCAGCATATGGTAGCCGGCGTTACAAAGTCGGTGGTAGTTTGGGGACACTCGCTCCCGCTGAGTTTTGGATACGACTACAACAAGAATATCATCCAGCACTGCAACCGAGACGATATATTATATTTCTCTGCGCTCGGACCAAGCGGAGCAAGAATCGACTACATCAAGCCGGAAGAACTGCTCAAAGAGGTAGATGAGTATTTATACGAAGAAAAACCTCAAGCATAATCGCGATGCAGATCCGACAGAAGGAAGCGCGCAATAAGGTCCTTCTCAACCGCTGGCATTTTATCTCCACGAACGTCCTGGAGATAAGAGCCGGCAAGCTGGACCTCAAACCAGCGGCCTCCCATATAAGCACGTAGTCCGAACCGCTCCGACAGGCAGAGCTCAAAATGCACGTAAGACCTGGAAGGAGCGACCAGGCGGAAATCACACTCATGGAAAGAGAAGAAGCCTCCCGAATCCGTCCTGCATGAAAACTTGACCGACAGCTTATAGTCCAGGTCAAATCCGGAAGGAAGCGGACGCCAGGCCACAGCTTCAGACTTTGCCAGCCGTTCATACTTAAGGTTAAACGAATCAAGCCAGGAGACTAGAAAAGCATTAGCGGAGTCGATGTCCCGGATTTTTAAGAAGCGGAAAATATAAGGGAGCTTCCCCTGCAGCGTCTGCCAGAGCCTCTCAATACGACCCTTGGCCTGGGCCGAGAGCGCAAGAATTACCTCAATAGACAATTCATCACAAAGGTCATTAAAATGCGTACTTTCGTTTTTTGAGTACAACAGGCGCTCGCCGATAGTTTTATTCTTTTTACGAGCGGACCGGACAAAGGACGAATGCCGGTCGATATAATAAGACAGCGGCCGGCCGTAGCGTTTCCACGTCTGCCGCAAGACTTCGTTATAACCTAAGCGGCATTCATTAAGACAGAAGTACAAACCGACAACCCGGTGCGTAGCATCATCGATAGCGCCGTGCAGAGTTTCATACCCGCCGTCCATAAACCAGTCATGACAGGAGGCGTCCATTTGAACAAGCTCACCCTCCCGCGGCCTTTCGTCTCTTTTTTTATGCTCGGCCTTTTCCTTTGTGGACCAGGACCTGGGAGGCTTAATACCGGCGTCACAGAGCACCTGCCGGACCACGTGATAAGGAACGGCCAGACCGTGATAAAGCGGGAGGTTTTCACAGAAGGTCGCGAACGGAGAGTCCGGCCAGAACTCCCGGTACAACCGGACAAGCTCGGCGCGGAATTCATCCGAATATTTCTTTTTTTGATAAACAAGGCCTTTGTGGCCATTAACGAAAGCAGCCTGGCCTTTTTGCAGATATTTGTGTTTAAGGACAAAGACAGACTGCGATGACAGATTTAATAATTTTGCACATTTTCGGATAGATAGGGTACCAGCAGCCACAAGCGGAATATAATAGGCTTTGCGGCGCTGGAGAGCCTGGTAATTAGACATAGACACTCCAACCCCTGCCACCAGGAAAAACCTTACAAAAAATAAAAAAGTTTGTCAAATTTTAATTTTTTACTTGACAATTTCAATTTAACCCTTTAAGATTAACAGCAAGAACCCAGAGCGCTGAGTTTTTGCTAACTTAACCCATCGCTCTGCGATGGAACTCCGACAGGAGAACACCAGCCCACCGATAAGTTAGCAATCGGTGGGCTTTTCTTTTTAAGGGAGAAAAAAGAATGACAGAAGCTGACAAAGAGGTCATGGAACTACGAAAGAAGCAGAACAGCTGCAAAGCAATGGCAGCCGCAGCAAAGAAGCGCAAAGATTTTCTGCTGCAGAAATTCTACGAGAACGCCTGGAAAGGCTACGAGAAAAAAATCTTTAGAGCACAATTTGTGAAGTAAATACCTGGTGCGCACGGTCCCCATGGAGCTCCACCCAAAGACCATCAGAGAGCTCGGCAGGTTCAACTCCTGCCCGCACCTATACCGCAGACGCGGAAAACAAAACATAAGGAGGTTATCCATGGATAACGAACTTAAAGACATCGCCGACAAACTCGACAGGTACGGCGGCGAAAGCGGCTGGACGATAACAAACGCCCAGAGGAACGACGATGGAAGCTGGTGCCTTACAATCCACCAAAAGAACAAGAAGGAGGCTGCTGATGACGACAACAAATAAAGCCGGCCTCCCGGAAGCATTCGTAAACTTTGTGAGCGAAGTGCGACACAACAGGCCCGGATCCTTGAGCGCCACAACACTGCTCAAAGGCGACAAAGAAATCGTTTTATACGATAGACACTTTGACGAGCTGACCCAGGACGCTGCCGACTTAGTATGGGCTTCGTTTGGTACAGCCTTCCACGCAATCATGGAAAAGCAGGACAGCGAAGCATTCAAAGAAGAAGAGTTTGAGGTAGAAGTAGAAGGCTGGAAGGTTACCGGCCGCGTAGACTTCTACGACATGAAGCGCGAGGTACTCGGCGACTACAAGACCGCCAGCGTTTGGAAGGTAATCCATGGCAGCTTTGATGAATGGAAAAACCAGGGCTTAACCTACGCCTGGCTGATGAAGCAGCACGGCCTGGAAGTAAAGCGCTGCGAGTTTTACGCATTCCTCAAAGATCACTCAAAGATAGAAGCAAGGCGCAAAGCTGACTACCCGCAACAGCCGGTCTACAAATACGCCTTTGACGTAACAGAGACCGACCTGGAAGCAACCGAACAGAGAATCAAAGAAAAGATTAGAAGCGTAACGGAAGCGTACAAACTAGGCGATGACGACATCGCGCCATGCACCGCAGACGAACGCTGGGAGACCGCGACAAAGTACGCAGTCATGAAGGAAGGACGAAAGACCGCAGTGAAACTATGCGAGACTCGAGATGAAGCCGACAGCTTCTTAAACGCACAGAACACCGCCGGCCTTTACGTCCAGGAGCGCAAAGGCGAATCCAAGAAGTGCGCCGATTACTGCCCCTGTGCTGAATTCTGCAACTTTTATAAGGAGCATGTCAAGCAGCCGGAGGATGAACAGGAAAGCGCCTAAAACAGGCAAGTACCTCGTATGAGGGAAAATCATAACCCCCGCCGGAGGGAACAAATCCGGCACAAGAAAAAAAAGCAATTTGGATTGACAGGCCGGAAAGACGACCACAGGGGATACCACCCAGGACGGAGGAATCGCCCGTCCTGGTCCCCTTCTTTTTAGGAGATACAAAATGGCAACAGCAGATATCAACAGAGTTATAGAAATCGGACGCCTCACAAGAGACGCCGAAGTAAGCTACACACCAGGCGGAATGGCAATCGCCAAAATGAGCATAGCCGTAAACCGCCGCGTAAAGAGCGGAGACGGATGGGCCGACGAAGCTAACTACTTCGATGTAACAGTATTTGGCAACCAGGCCAAGAACCTCGGCCCATACCTGCTCAAAGGAAAGCAGATCGGAGTTGACGGATACCTCAAGCAGGACCGCTGGGAGAAGGACGGCCAGAAATTCTCCAAGGTTTCAATTATTGCCAACGACATCGAAATGCTCACACCAAAGGACAAGAACCAGGCAAGCGGATCCGACAGCGGATATGACGACAGCTACGATTACAACTAGGAGACAGGAACAATGAAACAAAGCGAAAAAATAACAACCCTGCTCGAAAGCATGGTCAAGGCACAGAAGGAGTTTGTAACCCTTCCAAAAGACAAAAGCGGATACGGATACAAGTATACCGACCTGGACACAGTAATCACCACAGTGCGCCCTATTCTTGCAAAGAACAACCTGGGCTTTATGCAGAGCCTCACAATGACAGAAGGACGACCGGGAATTACAACTCGCATTTTTAATACCGCAGGCGAATGGATAGAGGACACCATAGCGCTGCCGGACGTAGCCATGGCAAAGACCAACGCAGCTCAGAACTTAGGAGCTGCCATAACTTACATGAAGCGCTACGCATTAAGCGCAATTCTTGGAATAAGCTCGGACGAAGACACGGATGCCGCAACCCCGCAGGTTCCACACCAGGAACAGCGCCAGGCTCCAAAGCAGCAGGCAAAAGGCCCGACACTTGCCGGAGGACCGGATACAAAAGAGGAACACGAAACAATCAAAGCGCTGCTCAACGCAACCTACCCGGACGACAGCCCAATGTTTACTGAAGAAAAGAAGAAGGTAGAAGGCTGGCGCAAGGAACGTACTGCGGCTCAGGTTATCGAATACCTGCAGAAGGAACAGGAAATCCGAACTAATGACTACTTCGAGCAGGCAAAGAAAACGCATGACGAAGCAGTAGAAAAACGCGAGGCCATGCCAAAGGCAGAAGCAGAAGGTGCTCAACAAGCATTCGACGTATTCTAAAAAGTAAGTGGGAGGAACGACATGAGCGGAGTAACAATAACCTTACAGCGAGTAGACATCAAAGGCAGAATCGCATTTATGCCACCGAAGGAGCCGGAGCTCCAGGAAGCAATAAGGAAGGTGCTCCGCACATGCCGTGACAAAAACAACGACTACGTAGCCGTAACATTGGCGCGACCTTTCAAACCGCGCACGACCGGGCCGGAATCGCAAAATCACCATTTAAACGCGCATATCATGCAGATTTGTAACGAAACATACAACGACTACGAAACAATCAAATACTGCGTAAAGATGATCGCCGTAGAACAAATGGGCTACCCTTTCCAGACGATAAGCGGCCACGTAGTACCCAAGCGCGAGCGAGACTGCAGCACAGAGGAATGCGCAAAGCTCATAGAAGCAAGCCACGTGCTCGCCGCCCAGCTTGGAATCATTCTGAAAGAGGGGAACAGAGAATGCCAGCAATAAAAGATTATACAGGTCAGAAATTCGGACGGCTTACAGTTTTGCAAAGAACTGGAAGTAAAAACGGTAGAAGTTTCTTTTTGTGTCAATGCGAATGCGGAAGCTACATAACCTGCAGAAGCGACGGACTTATAAGCGGAAGAACAAGCTCTTGTGGATGTTACCATAAAGAAGTGGTAGGAAGAATCAACAGAGGGAAACCTACCGCAACACTGACACACGGAAAATCATACACAAGATTATACCATGTATATGCGGATATGAAGTGCCGCTGCTTTAATCCACACAGCCAAAATTATAAATATTACGGAGAAAGAGGAATCACAATATGCAAAGAATGGCTGGAAGATTACATGAACTTTGAAAGATGGGCTATGGAGAACGGATACGACGAGAACGCAAAATATGGACAATGCACCATAGATCGAATCAATGTAGACGGAAACTACGAACCTTCAAACTGTAGATGGGTAAGCATGGCAGTCCAGGCGAAGAACAAAAGACCGAGACAGAGGAGCGCCTCATGAACGAAGCTGAGAAGGAACAGCGCATGAGAGCCCTGGCAACAAGCGGCGGCGTTTGCGAAGTCTGCGGAAAAACGCTCACCACCAGCACCTGGCAGGGAGCCCACAGAATCGCAAACACCAAGGCCAACCGGGCTAAATGGGGAAGCTGGATAATCGACGCGCCGGAGAACATCGCGATTGTTTGCAGCCTTAAATGTAACCACGTCTGCAACATAGGATACAACCCCGGCAAGTGCCTGGAAGTAGTACAAAAAGTTTTAGACAGGGAGAAAACAAAATGGAAGTAAAGGAAAGTTTTATTTTTCACGCAGAATACATCGCAGACGTTCCGGAGGAACTGCAGCCACAATACGCCATGTATGCCATAAACTACGCGCTCAAAGGAATAGAACCGGAGCTCGCAGACTGGCGCGACGTAAAGATGTGGAACAGCATAAAGAACCGCATAGACTCGGAAGCAGAAGCCTGGGAAGAAACAAAGAAGCAGCGAAGCGAATCCGGCAGGCTCGGAGGACAAAGAAGCGCCGAAGCAAGACGAAGCAAAATGAAGCAAAATGAAGCACCGCTTCAAATTAACGAAGCAAACGAAGCACCGCTTGAAAGTGCTTCAAACGAACGAAGCAAAACGAAGCAAAGCGAAGCAAACGAAGCTGTATTTGTATCTGTATCTGAGTATGTATCTGAATCTGAGATTGGGAATGAATCTGTGGCACCACAGGCGCCAATAAAAGAATCTCCCCCCATGCAGGCCTACGCACGAAAAATATTTGACATTTTCCATCAGTCCGGACTTCCGTGCGCACGCGGAAACTTTATAAGTTTTTTACAACGCGACTTCAGACTTGGAATCGGCAGCCTTCAAAGCCGGTATCATTCGGACGACGTGATCGGAGCCTGCGAGAACTACGCCAGGACAGTAAACGACCCGCGGAGCTTCATAACCGGAAAATACAGCTTTGACCGGTTCGTCACCTTCAAAAACTTTGTGGATTACTTACCCGCGAATTACAACCCGGAGAATTTCATACGCAACGGCCCGACAGGAGAAGATCCGCCACCGAAGAAAAAGTGGGAGCGGGAATGTCCGGGCTGCCATGTTAAAGCGCTCGAATGGGATAACGACAAGCAGACGTACAGGTGCAGGAACTGCGGGAAAACATACACCTTCGACGAAATCAACCAGGGAGGATAAAAATGCCGGATACCAGGATTATATCGCGCAAGCAGATGAGCGGAGAGGACAAATACAGCTACTGTCCGTTTTGCATAGACAAACACCCTGGGGACTACGAAAAGACCCTGCAGCCATTGTTTGTGGTTACCACAGCAACACCGCTCGGCACCGGCAAGGACTACATCGAGAAGCACTACGAATGCACGAACTGCCAGAGGCGGAACATAACGGTCGACGACTTCGTCAGAAAATACTGCAGGTAGGAAGCAGAGAACAAGTGGGAGGAAAAAAAAGTGGACTGGTTAGAGTACCTGGTAAAAGCAAAGCAGCAGCCTTTGTTTGACGACCTGCCGCAGGAGGAACAGGAAGAAAAACACGACGGCAAGCTCCGCTGGTATTCCAACCCTAAAACCGACAACCAGAGACTGATGAGCCTTCAGTACGAATACAGGACCGAAGGCAAGAGAGAGGCCCTGGACCAGATATACGAAATCTGCCGGACTATTGCAGCGAAATACATCAACACGGTAGCCCAGCACAACAGGAAGGTTAAAAACCTTTCACAGTTTGACAAAGAAGCAAAGGCCAGCGACGCGGCAACATACATCGTAATACAGCTGATTAAACGCCCGGATTTTACGATAGCTAAGAGCTTCACTGGTTACCTTTTCCTGCGCGTAGAGTTTGAGCTTTTCTACCACAGGAAAATAGACAAGATAGTCGACTTTGTAGATTTAGATCTGTTCTTCAAAGAAGGAGCAGAACCAACACAGAAGGAGCCGGAATGGGAGGAAAACGAAGTGGAATATATAGCATACGGAGAGGAACAGAATATAAAGTTTGAAACCAAAAAAGAATGCGCCCAGCGTTTCGGAATTTCGGAGCAGCTGCTGGACGAAGTAATAATCAAGGGAAAGGCGGTGCTGGACCCGATAACAACCGAGAACTACTGGATAGACGAATTAAATTAAACAGGGAGGAAAAAAACAAAACATGACCGAACGAGACAAAATCCTGGTGCTTTTCAATTTCTGCTTCATTCTGCTTTTTAGTTTTCTGATCCTGGCGCAATGCCATATTGACCGCCAGGTTCAAAGGCTGGAAGCAAAGCAGAACGAAATCAACACCGCAAACTTTGAGAGGAACGAACGGATGGACAAGGAGCTGCGGCTGCTTTCCCAGGACGTACGGATCCACAACAACATACTTCTAACAAACGAATACACGGAGGCACAAGAATGAGCTTATGGATACCACGAATTAAAGGAACAGCCGACCTGGAAGAACGGACCGGCCACAACGCCGAGGATTTCCTCGATGAGGAATATATCAGCCGAGACGACGAGGACCAGGAGGAAGAAGATGAGTAAAGTAGAAGCATGCAAGATCTGCGACAACAACCACGCATACTGCAAATTCGGATGTAACTGCGATACCCTGGTAGAAGTCGGTGGCGACGAGCCAAAGCTGACACCGGAGCAGGAAGTCGAAGTAAAGAAGCTCCTGCACTACGTAGAAGATATCAAAATAACAGCCGCTAACTTTTTCCCAAATCCACCGGAGATGTACAAAGAAGTACAGCTGGGAACACTGATGGGCCCGGAGGCAGCAAAACACATGAAAGCCTGGGAGCACAACGGATTGATGATAATCGCCAGCGTCGGGAAGTACGAGGACGGCCGCGAATGGCTCCACATTTCTGTGAGCAGGAAAAGCAGGCTGCCAACTTACGATGAGATCACCAGGATAAAGCGCGATTTTATCGGAGACGACAGAAAAGCAGTGACAGTACTGCCGGAGAAGAAATACCACGTAAACCTGCACGAAAACTGCCTACACCTTTTCTACAGCGAGGACAACCCGCTGCCGGAGTTTTCTGCAGGGCTCGGAACAATATAGGAGGCGAAGCATGATACACAGGATAACAAACGAGCAGCGCCTGGAATACCAGCGCAAGTATTACCGAGAGCACAAAAAAGAATACAAAGCCTACTACGAAAAGCATAAAGATAAAGTCCACGAATACCACAAAGAATACTACAGGAAGAACAAGTGGAGATGGGAAGAAAAATACTACCCGCGCGAAATCGTAAAACAGGCAAAGGAGATGGAAAAATGACAATTCAACAAGCATGCGATAAATTGACAGAGCTCTGCCACCAGGGCCACGCCCAGGCACACCTCATGTTCATAAGCGGAGCCGACGTGAAGGAAGTGGAGAACTTCGAAATGCTAGGAGACGACACCGTCCTGGTCCGAAGTAAAATCAAATGGCCCGGACCGGCGACAAAGCAGGAGAGCCAGGAGGAAAAGGGAGAATATGTCGAGGTTGATCTGATGGAAAATGGAAAAGTAGTAGGAACCGCAAAGGTTCTAAAAAAGGAGAAAACAAAATGAAGGTAAAAGACAGAAAACCAGAATCCGGAGCAGATCTGTACAGAAAACTGCAGAGGGAAAACCATGAGCTCGCCGACTGCAACGGCCGACTGCTCGACCAGGTAGGAGCAGCAACAAAGCAAGTGATAGAGCTCAAAAAGGAAAACGCAGAACTGAAAACTGACAAGCAATACTGGGAACAAAAAAGCAATAGACTTACAACAGAATGGGGTAAAACATTAGACCAACTCGCACAGGCAAAGGTAATCATAGAACATCAAAAAGAGTTACTTGATAGTGTTTTACAAGGAGTAGACAGAACGGAAATGTCTGCTTTTGCAAAACAAACTTTCAAGGAAGCAGAGCAATTTTTGAAGGAGATATAAAAATGAAAGAGATTGGAGTAGTTACTATAGGAAAATTGATTGAAGCCCACTATGAAAAAGATGAACATAAGTTCAAGGTTTATGCAGAATTTATAGCCGAAGCCTATAAAGAAAGAGGTGAAGAAAGAGCCGAAAGAATTATCAGAAGTAAAATAGACGGAAGTTATAAAAATAAGCCTATAGTAATTGCTTTAGACAAGGAGATAGAAAAAATGAAAGCAGAAGAAATGGCAGAGGAATATGTAAAAAGCGTAATTGATGTAAATGGCTTTGATTGGAAAATCGTTCGAGAGATAGCCCTAGCCTTCCTTGCAGGTTATAAAGCAGGCTTCAAAGACTGTGCCAAAGCAAGATTGAATATTACAACTATATCAGACTGCCCGATAAAGGACGAATGTCCTCCGGAGGAAATATGATAACACAAAAATACTACTGCGACTGGTGCGGAAAAGAAATGTCAAAACTTTTTTATTACACAGGTTCCCACCTAGTAATATTCGGACGCTTCAACTACGACAAAATTGCAATAAAAGAAAACGAAGATAGCGTCTGCGAAGAATGCTATGAAGAATTCAAAGCACTGCGAAGATCAAAGAAAGAGGCTGCCAAATGACCACGACCACGACCCCCACCCTCCGAATCTACATAAGCGGATCCATAACCCGCGACCCGGACTACCGCGCCCACTTTGCCAGGGCCGAAGAAAAGCTCCGACGCCAGCGCCTGCACGTGTTCAACCCGGCAAAGAACGAAGCAGACCCGAACAAGACCTGGAAGCAATACATGAAGTACGACATCCGACAGCTTCTCACCTGCAGCGCAATCTACATGCTCAAAGGCTGGAGACGAAGCAAAGGCGCCAGGCTCGAGTACAGAATAGCGAAAGCGCTGGACCTGGTAATAATGCACGAAAAATAAAACAAAGGGAGGAAAACAAAATGAAACAATACTGCCGCTATTGCGCTTTTTGTTTCCAGGCCGATGAAGATGAATACAGGTGCAGCGCCGAGATAAACGGCCAGCAGCTGCACATGACCGCGAAGCAGATAAGCCGAGCAACAAACTGTAAGGAATTTAAATACTGCGCGCTGGGAGACGTAATCACCGGCAGACAGTACAAGCCCAGGGAGAAAAAAGAGAAAAGAGATAACGGCCAGCTGCCGCTTTTTCCAGAAGAAAAAAAATAAAAAAAAGTTTAATAATTTGCTTGACTGGTTAGCGATAACCCTTTATAGTGTGTGTAGAAAGCCCAGGGGAAGCCTGGGGAGGAGCGAAACATGGAAAACAAAGAATGGACAGTAAAAGGCTGGAGCTTACCGGACTACAACATGATCCACATAATACTGCAGAACAGCGAAGGCAAAGAAGAAAGCAAGACTTACAAGCAGATGGGAAGCTTTGAAAAAGGGACTCTTGAACATTGATTATGAAATATTCGAAATATAATTAGGAGAAAAAAATGAACGGACCAGAAACATATAAAGCAATTGCAGAAATACTGCCATGGGAAATACAGAGCGCCCTACTCGCAATCAGAGATGAAGGCCTGACAACTGATCGCATTCCAGACAAGATCTACATAGCAATGCACGAGCTGCAGCTTATAGATGCAGACGGAGAAACAGGCGCAAACTTAAGACTTTCCCGATTGGGGAATCACCTGGTAGATTATTGCACATGTTAGGAGGAGGACGAACATGTATATAACATTTGAAGAAGCAAACAAGATCCGCGCAGCCTTAAGGCCAGGCGCAGACCAGGAAACAAGATACCAGGCAATCGCCATCCTGGATGCAGCTGAAAAAAAACAGCACGAAAAGAACGAAAAGTCCATGGCTTACATCCAGGCCAAGCGCAAAGAGAACAGGCTCTACGCAAGACCAAAGGAAAGCTGGTTAATTACCTTTGACCTTCCAGAAGGAAAGAAAAACTTTGAACGCGTCGGAGACATTGACGAAGTCCTGGCAAAGCTTAAAAAAGAATACCCAGGCTACAAAGCAATCAAATACAGATTAAAAACATTTAAGTAAGCAGGACCGGCCAGTGCGCCGGTCTTTTTATTTCCAGAACCATAAAGAAGGAGAACGACATGGAACAGCAGAGTTTTATATTTGATTTCACAGAACCACAAACCCCAATCAACAACCAGTACATCACCCAGGAGCGCTGCACCTGCGCCGTTTGCGGACGCGAGTATTTATACACCGAGTACACGAAGGTCGAGCGCGGCCGGATCGTGCAGGACCGCGAGAAGAACGAAGCAAACGAAAGCTGGATAAACTACTGCAGCCGCGCCTGCTTTATAAAAGGTTTCTGCAGAACCTGGAAGCATTCGCCACACTTTGTCGACCTGCTCCACATTAACGGAATAAGCTACGACGAAATGCGCGAAGCCAGAGCGGATGCGTAAAACTGACTATAAGAAAAACCCCACAGGAAGGAAGGACAAAATGAGTTTGAAAAACATATTCGAAATGACCAAAACAGACAGATACACCCAGGACGGACGCGACCAGATCGCAAAGCTCGCAGAGGACGTAAAATACAAGCCTGGCGACATTTCACAAAAGACAGGTCTGCAGAAAC
>Ga0310786_10001125_pt1 | contig 42942 bp, 34 predicted proteins | sample AusTroGonzalo_MG_FD_203881 | JGI IMG/M metagenome (GOLD analysis project Ga0310786, IMG submission 203881) | Bovine rumen microbial communities from tropical cattle in Woodstock, Queensland, Australia - Gonzalo_03 (v2) (version 2) | ecosystem: Host-associated > Mammals > Digestive system >...
AAACCAAGTTGAAAGCCAAAGATGTCCATGGTGCCTCCATCGATTTGGATGGCGGCTATGTGATGGCATCCGATGCTTATAGGGTAGATATGACGTTCTCCAATCTGGTGGTGAACAACTATGTGGCGATGGATGACCGCACGGTTCTGTCTGGTAAAGTGAAAGCCAACGGGCGTGGTTTTGATTTCCTTTCACCTTCTACAACCCTTGATGCCACAGCCAACCTGACGAATGCCTATATGGGTAAGCTCAACCTCAGTAACGTCAATGCTGACGCCACCTTAAAGGGAAGTCAATTGCAGTTGGCTTTGACGGCAGACAACGACCAAGTGCAGACAGACCTGACTTTTGACGGCACCTTGAAGCGAAATTTGGTGGAGGGTGTGCTGGATTTGAATTTGCCTTATGCTGATGTGCAGAGCATGGGCTTCAGTGAGGATGTCTTGACGGCAAGTGCTACAGGCAATACGCAGTTCTCCTACAATATGGACAAGCTGTTCCGAGTGGAATCTCATGTAGATGTGTTCCATTTGAAGATGGGTGCTGACAGTATCCACACGGATGCTTTCTATCTCTTTGCTGAGGCATTGAAGGATACGACGTCAGCCACCTTGCAGACAGGAGACCTCGACTTCACCTTCTTCACACCTAACAACCTCTTCAATCTGATGCCGAAGGTGGAAAAGTTGCAGAAGGAGGCGGTGAAGCAGTTCAAGGCGCGTGAGGTGGATCTGGATATGCTCAAATCCTACTTGCCGGAAATGACCCTTCATGTCATAGCCAAGAATGATAATCCTCTGTCTGACCTCCTGAAGATGTATGGCATTCGTTTCAATGAACTTGCTGCTGACATTCATGCATCGCCACTCAGCGGATTGAGAGGAGATGGACACGTGTATGCTTTCAAGAAAGACAGCGTGAGGGTTGATACGGCTTTCTTCGAATTGGCACAAGACTCCACGAAGTTTGACTATCATGTGGGTATGAAATGTGGTGACCAGCCACTTTTGCCTGCCTTCCGGGCGAACTTGGATGGTTATCTGAAAGCCAATGAGGTGGATGCCCATCTGACATACTTTGACAAGAAAGACCGCAAGGGCATTGACTTGGGCGTAAAAGGTCTGGCGAATGATTCTTGTGTCAATTTCAGCCTCTATCCGCAGACACCGATCATTGCACATAGGGAGTTCTCCATCAATAGCGACAACTACATCACGACCCGTCCTAACCGACCCATCATGGCTGATGTGCGATTGACGTGCTTGTCAGACAGTAGTTATTTGGCGGTGTATGCTGATGAGAGTGATATTGGCAAGCAAATCGCCAATGTGATTGTCAACGACCTCAATATCGGTGAATGGCTGAAGGTGGTTCCTCTACCAGGACTTCCTAAGATGGACGGTATGCTGAATGTGGATGCCACCTATATTGACCAAGGGGAAAACTTCCTCGTGGAGGGTGTCATGAATGCCGAAAACTTTGCCTACGACGGTATGATGATGGGTGATCTGGGTTCTCGCTTCACTTATATGCCACAAGGTGATACACGTCATGTGATTGATGCGACAGTCGCCTATAACGACAGGGATGTCTTGCAGCTGGATGGTACTTACAATGCGGAAGGTGAAGGGGCGCTCGATGCTGACCTTGCTTTCTTGGATGTGCCGATGTCGATGCTTTCTCCGTTTATGCCTGACCGGATATTGGGCTTTAAGGGAGCGATGGCTGGTGGTATGAAGATTACAGGACCTATGAGTGCCCTCCTTTTCAATGGTGCTTTATTGCCTAAGGATGTGCATCTCATCTCTGTTCCTTATAACATAGACCTTGCTTTGGCAAACGACAGCATTGTTGTCAACAACAGCCGCATCGATTTCGACACCTTCAAGTTCTATGGTGCCGATGTCAGCAATCCGTTGACCCTGAATGGCTATGTGGACTTCTCGGACTTCGATGAAATCTTCATGTCGCTGTCCCTCAATGGACGTAACTTCAAACTCATTGATGCTAAGCAGGCCAAGCAATCGCTGCTTTATGGTCAAATGTATGGTGACTTCTTGGCACGTGTCATCGGTTCAACGAAAGACTTGACCATTCGTGGTTTGGTACGTATTCTGCCTACGACAGACATCACCTACGTCATGTCGGAAACAGCACTCTATCAGACTGACCGTTTGGAGGATATTGTCACCTTCGTCGATTTCAGTGCTCCTCCTCCATCACGTGATGAGATTCCTAAGACATCCTTCACGGGTATAGATATGAACCTGTCCCTCAGCATTGAGGATGGTGCCAAACTGAGGGGTGAATTCTCTGCAGACAAACAGAGCTATGTCAATGTGCAGGGTGGTGGTACCGTCACGATGACCTACACACCTGAAGGTGTGCTCAACATGCAGGGACGCTATACAGTCAATGAGGGTGAGATGAAATACACGTTGCCTGTCATTCCGTTGAAGACACTTGTCATTCAACCTGGCTCATACGTTGAATTTACAGGTGACCCAACCAATCCTGTGCTCAACATCGCCGCCACAGAACGGGTGAGAGCCGTTGTGGCTGATAACGACGGAGGCAGTCGCAATGTCACTTTCGAAACAGGTTTGAAGATTACCAACTCGTTGAATGATCTGGGACTTGAGTTTACCATTGAGGCACCAGAGGATATCTCTGTTCAGAATGAGTTGGCAAGTTGCTCGCCTGAAGAGAAGAACAAGCTGGCTGTGGGTATGTTGGCAACGGGTATGTATCTCTCAGGCAACAACCGCAAGGGCTTTACGGCAGGAAATGCCCTCAATGCCTTCTTGCAGAACGAAATCAACAACATTGCTGGCAAGGCGATGTCAACGATGGTGGAAGTGAATGTGGGTATGGAACAGACGACGCGTAATGATGGTTCCACCCGTACTGACTACTCCTTCAAGTTCTCTCGCAAATTCTTCTCTGACCGTCTCAATGTGGTCATTGGAGGTAAAGTCAGCTCCGACAACAACAATGCTGTTTACAGGGAATCAGGTGCCTACATTGATGATGTGTCCCTCGAATGGCGACTCGACAATGGTGGTACACAATACATCCGTCTTTTCCACGAGAAGGACTTCTCTAACCTCGTTGAAGGTGAGATAGACAAGAATGGTGCTGGTGTTTTGTTACGCAAAAAGGTGGACAAGCTCTCCGACCTGCTCATTTGGCGAAAGAAGGAAGAGAATGTGCGAGAAAGAAATGAGGGAAGAACTGACGGACGTGACGCAACTGAACAAGAAGACACGAAGCAAGAAGAACAATGAAGAAGGTCATCATACACATATTTATATTATATGTATTGGGCATGTTGGTAGGATGTTCAGTCACGCCTAACTTGCCTGAAGGCGAGTACCTCTATACGGGTATCGACAAGGTGAAGGTGCAGGACAAACAGGGCACGCAAGCTGAGGAGAATGCTTTGGTGGAAGTGAAAGCTGCCCTTGACTATGCGCCCAATGGAGCTTTGTTGGGTAGCTCTTATGCTCGTACTCCTTTCCAGATTGGACTTTGGACATACAATGCCCTTGCCGATAAGCAACGCACAGGCTTCAACAAGTGGCTTTTCAACTCCTTCGCTTCTGCCCCCATCACGATCTCTCAGGTATCTCCTGATACGCGTGTGAAGGTGGCGACCAACCTTTTGCAGAACTACGGCTACTTTAAGGGTAAGGTCGATTATCATTTGGTGGATCAGCGTCGTTCGTTTAAGAAGAAGATTGCCTATTATGTCACGCTGGGTGAGCCTTATCTCTTTGACAGCATCCGTTATGCTTTCCCTGAAGAGCAGGACAGTTTGATTCGTACAACGAAGGAAGAACCATACATCAGTCGTGGCAGCCAGTTCTCCACACTCGACTTGACTGAAGAGAAGACTCGTATTGTCAATGCGCTCCGTAACAACGGCTACTACTATTATCGTCCTGAGTATGTGCGTTATTTTGCTGACTCCACCAACATCCCATATCGTGTGACGCTGCTGGTGGCACCCGATTTGGATATGCCTGAGAAAGCCAATCGCCAGTTCTATTTTGGTAAGGTGAGTGCCTACATTCGTCAGAACATGCGGAGTGAGGAAGGGCGTTTGCGTCGTCAGAACCGCACTACGAACACCTTCGACGACTCCCTGATGGAGCGTAGCATCAAGGTAGCCTATCAGGGTAAAAGTATGCCGATTGTTCCACGGGTGCTTTTCAAGAACTTCAAGTTCTGGCATCGTCGCATCTTTGACCAGTCGAAGGTGGATCAAACGCTGACCAACCTGCATTCGATGGACATCTTCTCCAACATCAGGTTCAGTTTCATCCCTCGTGACACCACCAGCCTTAACGATACGCTGGATGTGCGTCTCGATCTGACGATGGACCAACTGATTGATGTGGAAACGCGATTCAACATCACGCAGAAGTCCAATGCCCAGATCGGTCCCAATCTCGGAATCACCTTCTCCAAACGTAACGCTTTCCGTCATGGTGAGACACTTTCTGTTGGATTGAAGGGCAGTTATGAGTGGCAGACACGTACACAGTTCAATGCGCCCAAGCGGATGGACTCTTATGAGTTGGGGGCAGACATCTCTTTGTCTTATCCTTGGATTGCTTTCCCTTGGCTCAACAAGAAGTTCTACAAATATCCCACATCGACAAGGTTCAAGATCAGCGCAGACCAGTTGAATAGAGCCAACTATTATCGCCTCATGTCTTTCATTGCTGAGGCTACATACGGCTTCCAGACATCACGTTCATGGAGTCATGAACTTTTCCCCCTGACCGTTTCCTACAACAAGATGCAAAAGACGACAGAGCGTTTTGACTCTATCATGCGTCGCAACACGTCTCTCTATGCCTCTTTGGAAGACCATTTCACCCCAAGTATTCAGTACTCTATCATCTATGATAATGTGTGGAACAACCGCATCCCGCATTCTATGCACTTTGAGGGTACGGTGAAAGAGTCGGGTAACTTCCTGAATCTGACGAACCACTTCCTTGGTTTCGATTACTATCAGAAGGACAAGAAGCTCCTCTTTACGCCTTATTCCCAGTTCCTCAAGTTCCTCTTCACCCTCAAGAACACCTTCCATCTGTCGGAAAAGACTTCTATTGCCACCCGTGTGCAGTTAGGAGCGATTTGGACATACGGAAACTCCGATTGTGCTCCTTTCTGTGAACTCTTCTATATTGGTGGAGCGAACAGCATCCGTGCCTTTGCAGTGCGTAGTTTTGGCCCTGGTCGTTTCCGTTCTCCAGACGGCATCACCAACCTCATCCATTCAGGTGATATGAAACTGGAATTGAATGCCGAGTATCGTTTCCCCATCGTTCAAGAAATACAAGGTGCTTTCTTTTTCGATGCTGGTAACGTCTGGTTGATGCATGGCGAAGATGGAATTACTGGAGGTAAATTTTGTGACGGCGGTTTCTTGAATTCTCTTGCAGTCGGTACGGGTTGTGGCATCCGTTATGACCTCGACTTCCTTCTCTTGCGCCTTGACCTTGGTGTAGGTATTCATGCCCCTTACGACACAGGCACTTCTTCTTATTACAACCTTCGAAAGTTCAAGGATGCAGTAGCCTTCCACTTTGCTATTGGCTACCCATTCTAAGATTTCTTCTTTACAATGCGTAATTGATGCCTAACTTCCATTCGTGGCTCTTGCCTGTAATGGAAGGGTAGTAGCGGTAGTTTCCATGACGGAGGTAAAATTCGTGATGGAAAGTGAGGTGGAGATTCTTGTAGAGGTGAAGATTGAGATAAAGGCGATTTTGGAAGATGCTGTGTTCGCCTTTATCGCCCCATGCTTCAATACCATCTTCCAACTCCCTCTGATATTGGGATTCGTTGTCTGTATAGATGGCGAGTTTCTCAGGCGTTTCACCTTTCAGGATGAAGAGACGCATGAAGTAGAGGTCATCACCTACGGAAAAATAACGGTTGATGGCAAACTGGAAACGGTAACGGAGAGAGGCACCTGTGCCAAAGTTATAACGGCGGAAGGGGTAATAGTCGGCAGAACTGCCACCCAGCGGTACAGCTGACAGCATGAAGTCGTGGGTGAGGGTGGTGGCTTTACCTTGCCGTTCAACATAGAGTCCTGCACCGAAACTGGCCGCTTCGGAGATCATGGCGAGGTTGCCAGGTGCCTGATTTGAGTTCTTGCTGTAGTGGTCAATGTATTTGATGTTCTGATAGAAGCCGAGGTCGAGTTTCCATTCGTGTGGCAGTTGGCGTTGCATGGAACCGATTCGTCCACGAATGTCCAGTTCGCCCACCGTGGGGTGTTCCGTCGATAAATTGACAAGGGCATAAAGGCTGAATTGGTCGTAGGCACGAGGCTTTTTATCTTCGTCAAGGTGGTTGAAATGGTGGCCGTAGTTAAAGCGGAAGTCAAGGAATGGAATGTGCTCGTAGTAACGTTCTCCAGCTTGATGATGAATGGGGTCACGGTCATAAATGTAGCGGTCGCCCATACCCACCTGGAAGGTGTAGGGCATGGGCTCTTCCTTCTTGCCGGCATTGAAGCGGTTGACTTTGAACATCTCGCCAGACATGATGCGATGAAGACCTCGTACAGGGTTGAGCAGAGTGCCGACAACTTCGCGGATGACACGTTCAGGACCTCGTTTGGTATTGTCGAAAAAGATGTCGGAAACACGGTGGGTCACCTCACCCATTGCTGTTCCTCCGATACCTGTGGAAAGAAGATCGTTGATGGCTGGACGGTTGGTCTCACAGAGGACTTCCCATGTGAGGGAACCCACCAGAGGATAGAGGAGGGAGACACCGTAGGAGTTCCCGTGTTCACGTGCGGCATTATAGAACATGCTTCCGTGGAAAGGGTGAGCGAATTGGTTGCCAGAGAAACTGTCGTTGTCCCACACCCAGCTTTCTGTCATGTTCTGTTTCAAGGTGGCGTTGGTGATGCGTGCCCATTTACGGTCTGTGACAAAGTGATCCCAGCCGAGCACGAGGGCATTGATGCCAATGTCTTCAATGAGCGCCTGCAGTCCTGGCAGTTTGGGCGCGCCATTGGTTTTCTTTCCAAAGAAATGCAGGGCACAGGTGTAGGGCGTGAGGGTGTCTGGTCGTTGCAGATGCGTGCGGATGTGGGTGATGGAATCATTCCAGACGGAGTCAGGTTGCATAACTTCTGTTGCGTGCAACGGTTTGATGCTGCACACGATGAAGAAAAGAACGAGATGGATGCGACTGAAATTCATCTGCACGAGTGGGTGATGGTAGAAAAATTGGTGCAAAGTTATAAAAAAGTTGGGAGTTTTGGGTGAGGATTTGTGAGTTTTTCGTAACTTTGACGACAAAATGAACGATTATGGCGAAAGATAAGATAGCATACGTTTGTAGTTCGTGTGGTTATGACAGTCCGAAATGGATTGGCAAGTGCCCTGCTTGTGGAGAGTGGAACACGTTTCAGGAGTATCGGGTGGGGAAGAAGACGGCACCAGCTGCGACTTCAGAATTTAGGCTGGATGTGAAGTCAAGTCCCATCTCGATGTCGAAGATTGAGACGGAGGATGAACCTCGCATCAATATGGGCGATGGGGAACTGAATCGTGTGCTGGGTGGTGGATTGGTGCCTGGCAGCATGACGCTGTTGGGTGGTGAACCTGGCATCGGCAAATCAACGCTCATCCTGCAGACGGTGATGAGGCTGAAGGGCATGAAGGTGCTGTATGTGAGTGGAGAGGAAAGTGCCCGCCAATTAAAGCTCCGAGCAGACAGACTCTCAACTGTCAACTCTCAACTCTCAACTCCCAACTGTCAACTGTCAACTGTCAACTCTCAACTCTCAACTCTCCTCGTAGTTTGTGAGGCGATGATTGAGACGGTGTTTGAGCATATCAAGACGGTGGAGCCAGATTTGGTGGTGATTGATTCGATTCAGACAATGGCGACAGAGACGGTGGAATCATCGCCTGGTAGTGTGACCCAGATTCGTGAATGTGCGGCGATGTTGCTGAAGTATGCGAAGGAGTCGAACACCCCCGTCATTGTGATTGGACATATCAATAAGGAAGGTACGATTGCAGGACCTAAGATATTGGAACACATGGTGGACACCGTCTTGCAGTTCGAAGGCGACCAGCACTATATGTATCGTATTGTTCGTGCCATCAAGAATCGCTTTGGTTCGACAGCCGAGTTGGGCATCTATGAGATGGTGCAGAATGGTTTGCGTCCTGTGGAGAATCCCTCAGAACTCCTGTTGAGCGATGTGAAGGACGGTGAGGAACTGAGTGGGGTAGCGGTGGCGTGCTCCATTGAGGGAGTGCGTCCCTTGCTGATTGAGACACAGGCATTGGTGAGTACGGCAGCTTACGGCACCCCCCAGCGATCAGCTACGGGCTTTGACTTGCGCCGATTGAATATGCTCTTGGCAGTCTTGGAGAAACGTGTGGGCTTCAAGTTGCCCCAACGGGATGTGTTCCTCAATATAGCAGGTGGCATCCGTGTGACAGATCCAGCCATCGACTTGAGTGTGATTGCGGCTGTACTGTCCAGCAATGTTGACACAGGCATTCCGAGGGACATCTGCTTCACGGGCGAAGTGGGATTGAGTGGCGAGGTGCGTCCTGTGAGTCGTATTGCACAGCGCATTGCTGAAGCTGACAAGTTGGGTTTCCGGAAAATCATCATTCCAAAAGCCAACATGAATGGCATTGACCCATCGAAGTTCAAGATACAAATCGTGCCGGTGAGGAAGGTGGAAGAGGCGCTGCGAGAATTGTTTGGATAAATTGTGTATTTTGTGCAGTACATAAATGGCTGATTTCTTGCGGATTGTTCTTTTTGTCCGTAAAGTTGTGCACAAAAGTCTTTGTATTTTCAAATTTTTTCTGTACCTTTGCACCCAAATTCAGTCCACTCGCTGGGCTTAAATCAAACAACTCACAAACTCAAAAGAATATGTCGGTTCAGAAGACAAGGGCACTTCTGGTGGATGTGGCTCGTCAACTGTTTGCCAAGAATGGTTTTGAGAACACGTCGATGAACGATATTGCAGTCGCAGCCAACAGAGGGCGCCGTACACTTTACACTTACTTCAACAGTAAGGAGGAAATCTATTGGGCGGTCATCCAGACAGAGCTTGAACGTCTGTATGAGCGTATGGAAGAAGTGGCTCGTCGCAACATCTCTCCTGAGGAGAAACTGGTGCAACTCATCTTTGCCCATCTGGAGATGATGAAAGAGGCGGTTTATCGTAATGGTAACTTGCGTGCCGAGTTCTTCCGTGATGTGTGGAAGGTGGAATCTGTGCGCAAGACGTTCGACAAGAACGAAATCAGTCTCTTCCGTCGCATCATGAACGAGGGTATCGACAAGGGACTGTTTGAGATTCGCAATGTGCGTCTCGCTGCTGAAATCATGCACTACTGCCTGAAAGGATGTGAGGTGCCATTCATCTATGGTCGCTATGCGGCTCAGAATGCAGAGGAACTCTATCCCTATGTGCGCAGCATGGTGAACAAGCATTTTAGCAGAAGCCCGAGATACGGGAAATATTAACCGGCTGATGTGCTGGACGAATTAGTTAGCAACTTAATTAATCATTTATATTAAAAAGAAAATTATGGGACTTTTAAGTGGTAAGACAGCCCTGGTGACAGGTGCTGCACGCGGCATCGGTAAGGCTGTCGCAATGAAGTTTGCTCAGGAAGGTGCAAACATCGCATTTACTGATTTGGTGTTGAACGACGATATGGCTGCAGGTCTCGAGGCTACTCGCAAGGAGATTGAGGCACTTGGCGTGACTTGCCGTGCATACGCTGGCAACGCTGCTGACTTTGCTGAGACTGAGGCTGTGGTGAAGAAGATTCACGAGGACTTCGGTTCTATCGACGTGTTGGTGAACAATGCCGGCATCACGAAGGACGGCTTGATGCTCCGCATGACAGAGGCTCAGTGGGATGCTGTGCTGAATGTGAACTTGAAGTCAGCCTTCAACTTCATCCATGCCTGCGCTCCTATCATGCTTCGTCAGCGTGGTGGCTCCATCATCAACATGTCTTCAGTTGTAGGTGTTCACGGCAATGCAGGCCAGTGCAACTACTCAGCTTCTAAGGCTGGTATGATTGGTCTCGCCAAGTCTATCGCTCAGGAACTCGGTCCTAAGGGTGTACGTGCCAACGCTGTGGCTCCTGGTTTCATCGAGACGGCCATGACCGCTCAGCTCCCAGAGGAAATCCGTGCTGACTGGATGAAGAAGATTCCACTCCGTCGTGGTGGTCAGGTGGAAGACATCGCCAATGTATGTCTCTTCCTCGCATCCGACATGTCCAGCTACGTATCTGGTCAGGTGATCCAGATCGACGGCGGCATGAATATGTAAAATTGATTTACAATTTGACGATTTACCATTTACAATTTGCCATACGGGGACTACGGAAATCGTAAATTGCCAAATAGAACAATCAATGGTAATTTGTAAATTGTCAAATGGTAAATGTAATATACGAAGATAATCACATCATCATTGTTTCCAAGACGACGGGCGAGATCGTACAGGGCGACAAGACCGGCGACAAACCCCTCAGCGAAACAGTGAAGCAATACATCAAGGAAGCGTACGCCAAGCCAGGCGACGTCTTCCTTGGTGTTGTTCATCGTCTCGACCGTCCCGTGTTCGGACTCGTCCTGTTTGCACGTACTTCGAAGGCATTGGCGCGACTCAATGCCATGTTTGCAAACGGCGAAGTGAAGAAGAAATACTGGGCGATTGTCAAAGATGCCCCTGCTGAGCCAGCAGGCACGCTGACCCACTGGCTCGTCCGCAACGAGAAGCAGAACAAGTCGTATGCCTACGACCACGAAGTGCCCCACAGCAAGAAAGCCATCCTCGACTACAAGGTCATCGGCCATTCCGACAACTACTACCTCATCGAGGTGGATCTTAAGACAGGGCGCCACCACCAAATCCGTTGCCAACTCGCCAAAATCGGCTGTCCCATCAAGGGTGACCTCAAGTATGGTGCCAAGCGCAGCAACCCCGACGGCAGCATATCCCTCCTCAGCCACTCCATGCACTTCATCCATCCTGTCAGCAAAAAAGAAATTGCCGTCGAGGCACCCCTGCCCGATGACCGTCTCTGGCAATCTTTTGGAATGAAGTAAACAAAGGAGCACCTATGGGTTCTTCCCGATTTTGAGTTTGGTCTCTCTTGCTTTTACTTTCAGTGCCATAATTAGATTTACAATTTTACGATTTACTTATCGTATCTTTAGCACGCTTGGTATGCCAAGAATTTACAATTTTAAGATTTTTTTCGCTCCTCCGTGGGCCCGTAAATTTTTTCTCGTCGGAGCGCAAATTTCGTCTCTTAAAACATTGCAAAGGTACGACATCACCATTGCGGTCTACGAATAAATTGCCAAAATTTTCAAAAAATGTTAGCACGTGTTGCAGTGTTGCAGTTCTTGGAAAGGCTTCCCCCTATCCAAGAAATACTTCTATATATAATAGAGTTAATTTTTGACTTTCATACCCTTTGTTTTTTAACTGCAACACTGCAACACTGCAACAGATAAAAAATCCTCTGGAATTTTGTGGTGTGATAGGTTTGTTGTAACTTTGCAACACTTATTCGTTATATGTACAGAAACAGAATTTTAAGATAAAAAATTATAAGTAGATGACTAAGAAAGTGTTCAATACTGCATCCCCAACATTCCGTCGCCTACCCGTAGCCTTTCTGCTGGCTGTCCTGACATTGACGGCTTTCTCACAATGTACATCAACAACGGCAGAAAACACCCCCGGCTGGCTGTGGAAAATAAGCGGCAATGGGCTACGACAGAAATCCTATCTTCTCGGCACTTGTCACGGAGGCGGACACAGCTTCACGTATGAGGACGTGTTTGGCTTTAATGGTGTCGATGAGGCATTGTCGAATGTGAATACAATTTACTTCGAGACAGACTTAACCGTGGCGATGCGTTTGGCTGCCAAGGAGATGAGCATAGCGGAGTGGCTGGGATGTCCGAATGATGCCACAGAGGATGATTTGATGCCCGAGGGCGTGACCTACGAGAGCCTCTTCGACAGCGTAGCGCAGTATCAGGAGGTGCATCAATTCCTGACCCAAAAGATAGGCGATGCGGAGTATTGGAAAAAGACCCCGTACTATTGGTTCAATCATCTTTCCGGCTATGATTTGGCAAAGGGGTATTATGGCATTCAATCCGTAGAGGGCGTATTGTCCACAGAAGCCGTCAAGCGAGGAATTGAGATTGGTCAGTTGGAAACTACGGAGCAACACGCACAATGGTCTGGTCGTCCCCGAACACAACGACAGCGCCTTGACATTCCGCTGAAAACTCAAGCCTGGATGCTTTATATAGGCATACACAATGATAACGACCAGGTACCTGAGCCTATCCGACAAATTGCTGTAGCCTACTTGGAGAATGACACGTGCGCCGTCCACAACGTATTAAAGAGTTTGGCAAATAATTCCACGCTCAACAAAGAAGTTCTGCCTACTTCCGCCATGAACCAAGCATGGTGTCCTGTCATCGAGCAGAACCTTGCTAAAGGTCCCTGCATGATAGCCGTGGGTGCCCGTCATCTGCTGGGCAACGACGGACTGATTGCCATGCTGCGTAGGAAAGGATATACTGTTGAACCTGTAAAAAGATAAGTGAGGATGAGGAAAACATTGAAGGGAAACCATCAATAAACTAAAACGTAAATCACACTGAATTTCGACATGCGATTAATAAAGGTTTTTTGGAAAATATAGAAGGATGGGACTCTGTTTTCAACTTATGTGATGCTGTTTGTATAGAAGGCCCCAAATTATTTCGTCTATACAAAAGCAAAGTACAATTATTGCTGTTGGTATAGCCCATCTTATACCAACAAAATATGATAAGGGAATTCTACAAAGATTAAAAGAGTAGGGATATAATGTAACGCCATATAAGGTGGAAACGATTGATTATTAACTATTTGCAAATTCAAACACCAATCTCACCATGAAACAGCCACAGCTGTGCAACTTGCTATATAAAAGGCTGAAAAAATATATACAGCACGGAAGGGACAGAAAATAATTAAAAGAAAACGAACACGAATCTCTCGAATTTCACGAATAAAAAAGATTCGTGTGATTAGTGAGATTAGTGTTCAAAAATTTCAAATCTTTCTGTGTTTTCTGTGATTTCTGTGTGAAATATAAATGTGTTTTCTGTGTGAAAAAGTGACTCATTGCTACCTCCTTTTGTTTTTCGTACAACAATTCCGAGTTTTGTATTCTTTATATGAAAGAAAAGTCTTATTTTTGCAAACGAATAACAATATAGAACAACAATATTAAAAGAAAATGAAGATGAATAGGATTCTGTTATTATGTATGGTTGCATTGGCAGCGATGGTTGGCAACGCTCAGTCGAACACGCCAGGTCTTGTGAAAGTGACTGGGGGCATGATTCAAGGTGTCGTCGAAGATGGCATGATGATTTTCAAGGGCATTCCGTTTGCTGCTCCCCCTGTGGGAGAACTGCGATGGAAGGCACCACAGCCCGTCATTCCGTGGGAGGGTGTGCGTAATGCTGACAAGTTCGGTCCCAGCCCGATGTCGAGTATGGGAATGCAACGTGATGCCAGCGAGGATTGCCTTTATCTGAATGTGTGGACACCTGCCAAATCTGCCAAGGAGAAGCTGCCTGTGATGGTTTGGATATATGGTGGCGGTTTCTCTATGGGTACTTCCTCCACTTTCAATGGTGCTCCGATTGCCCGTGAGGGGGTGGTGCTGGTCACCATCAACTACCGTGTGGGTAAACTGGGTTACTTTGCCCATCCTGCCTTGAGTGCAGAGAATCCCGAGCATGTGTCGGGCAACTATGGCATTCTGGATCAGATTGCTGCACTCCGATGGGTGAAGGATAATATAGCTGCATTTGGTGGCGACCCTGCAAAGGTGACCATCTTCGGAGAATCGGCTGGTGGCATCTCCGTGAGTATGCTGTGCGCTTCACCTTTGGCGAAGGGATTGTTCCGTGGCGCGATTTCACAAAGCGGCAGTTCGTTTGGACCTATCAGAGCCAAATCATCTCCAGGAGAAAATATGAAGTCGTTGGCTCAGTCAGAGAGGGAGGGTGTTGAATATGCTGAATCGGTCGGAGCCAAGACAGCGGAGGAACTCCGTGCGCTGAATCCTGCAGAACTGAGCCGTCAAACGATGGTGACTGGGGGAGCCTGGCCTATTGTGGATGGGTATGTAATCCCTGACGATCAGTACAAGATGTATGAAGCAGGGAACTACAACGATGTGGCGCTGCTGATTGGCTACAACTCAGATGAGGGCGACAGTTTCGGATTCACAGAAGATCCTGCCCAGCATATTGCTTCCGTGCGTGAACGTTATGAGGATTTTGCAGATCAACTGCTGGAGGTTTATCCGCTCGTAGATGGTAAGGTGGTCAAGGCGACACGCGATTTGGGACGTGACTCAGCTTTTGGTTGGGGTACTTGGACTTGGGGAAGACTGCAAAATAAGACGGGAAGGAAGCCTGTGTATATGTATTATTTCGATCAGGATCCTATGTATCGTCAGGGAGACCGCCGCTATGGGCATCGCTCACCACACGGACAGGACGTTGACTTTGTTTTCCAGAGCCTTCGTCCCAACACGAACAATCCCACTGATCAGGCACTTGCGAAGTACATGCTGAAATACTGGACAAACTTTGCCAAGTATTGTGACCCCAACGGCAAGAAGGATGATCCCGAACTCCCAGTGTGGCCGCTGTTCAAGAACGAGCAGTCACAGGTGATGGTTCTTACAGGAGAGGGACCACATCCTGCACCCGTTGCATCTGAAGATGCCATGTGGGTGCTCGATAAATACTTTGCCTGGAGACGCTCACAGGAATAATCGCCTCTCTCTCTTCTTGTGCTTATTCCACCACGTATGCCTTGACGATGCGGACTTCCTTGAGGGGAACTTCTTGGGCGTTGGTCTTGATTTTCTGGATGGCTTCGACCACCTTCATGCCTTCGACGACTTCGCCAAAGACGGTGTATTCATTGTCGAGCCAGGGGGCACCACCTCGGATGCCATAGCTGCGACGCAAGTCATTGGGGTAGGTGATGGGTGGGTTCTCGGACACTTCCCACTTGGCTTGGTCGAGCAGCTTCTCCAAGAGGTTGCTGACGCCAGTGCGGTCACGTGCCTGACGCAGGGCTTCGAGCTTTTCCTGGTTCGCCAACTGCTTCTTGCGGTAGAGAATTTCTGTGTCGCGCTGCACCCTTGCCAGTTCGTAGGCATCCATGTCGGCCTCCTGACAGGTTCTGCCCGTCACGATGTAGAACTGGAACTTGTCGCTGGCGCGGTCGGGGTTCTCCTCGTCAGCATCTCGGGCTGCTGCCAAGACGCCCCGCTTGTTGAAGTGCTTGGGCCACACAATCTCGGCAGGAATCCGCTCTGTGATGGTGTCGCCCTCGGGTGTCAGCTTCACGTCGTACCCTTCGGGACGGGTCTTGGGGTCGCCTGTCTGAATCATGAAGTCACGCACCACGCGATGGAACGTCACCCCCGTGTACATCCCCTCCTTCACGTTCTTCACGAAATTGTCACGATGTCCAGGTGTGTCATCGTAGAGCTTCACCCGAATGTTTCCAGCAGTGGTTTCCAGCACCACCTCTGTCTCCTTATCCCCCTCTGTGCATCCCAGGCACACGAGGCAGCAAGTCCAAAGCAATATGGCAATAATATTCTTCATTTGAATCGTTTGGTTTTTATTTTAGCACACAAAGGTAGGCATAACCTCCCATAATACCAAAGAAAAAACAAAAAAAGTATTTCTTTTATTTTGTATTGTCTAAAATTTGCACTACCGTTGGATAAGGTAGGCTGCATTTTAACAATAAAACTAAAAATTCCCACTTTTATTTTGTATTGTCTAAAATTTGCACTACCTTTGCACCCGATTTAAGAGAATCGGGAAGTAGCGCAGTTGGTTAGCGTACGCGTCTGGGGGGCGCGTGGTCGCCGGTTCGAGTCCGGTCTTCCCGACCAAGACAACAAGGAGGGTTATAATTAGCCCTTCTTGTTTGATTTTAAGGGAGTTATGAACCTTAAAATCTATTTAGAGCCGTTAATAATCTCATTTGGAAAAAGACCAAAATTGCACATTTGTTTGCATAATCGATTATTTTTGCATCACTAAGACGCAGGAATAATGCAAATAACAATGCTTGTCTAACAGAACAATGAGATAATTATGGCGAAAACAAATCATCTTTACCCAGCCCAGGCATCCATTCTTCTGAATGGAGCAACTTTTGTGTGCAATGTGTGCAATCATAATGCAGAAAAAACCTCAAATTGTAAACTCCGAGTTTACAAAATGGGCAAAAAAAAACGTGAATCTCTGATTCGGAGATAAAAAAATCTCCTTTTCAGAGATACACGATTTTTATTTGTGCGCTTTGTGCGTATTCCATAATTTTGCCCCGAATTAATTTATGTTTCACGCTTAATACTATTAGAATTATGATTACATCATTACCCCCTCAGGTGACCAAAGAGGCCATCTACACATCTCAGGAAGCATGCCAAATCCTTGGCATCCATCGTAACTCATTGCGTAAATATGTAATGAAAGATCTTTTGCACCCGAAAAGAGACAAGTTGAGCGGTCGAAGGGTATTCGAGGGACGAGAACTCTCACGATTCTGGTACGCGCGAATCAATTAGTATATATAATAATGGCAACTCTGAACTACTGGTTAGATACAAGGTCCGCCAGAGCTGATGGCACCTATGCACTCCGGCTGTCCGTAAATACGAGGCAAGGCAACTTCCTCGTTACGACAGGTGTATACCTAAGGAAAGACTGCTGGAATAAGGGGCTACGGTGTGTTGTAAAAGATCCTCGAAGGCTATTTTTAAATGATTATCTACGAGAAATGCTGATTCGCCTTGACAATACCCTGTTGGACGAGCAACGAAGGAGCCTACATGCGTTGTCGTTTACACAGATAAAGCAGATAGCTAATGAGGTGTTCCACGGCAAAAGCAACGACGAGAGGACTGTGGCTGTCATGTTCCAAAAGATTCAACTGGATGTCAGTCGAAGCCCCCGAACAAGGGAGATGTATAAGACTACGTGGCACAAGATAGAAGCCTATATAGGCGAAGAGGCAGCTCAACGGCTACTCTTTGAAGACATCACTCCTGGTTGGCTCAGTCATTTCGATACTTGGATGGCTACGGACTGCCCCCAAGCCAATGCCAGAGCCATACACATGAGAAATCTACGTTCAGTCTTCAATCAAGCGATCAACGATGAGATAACTACCAATTACCCTTTCAGAAAGTTTCAGATAAAGAAGGAAGCGACACGCAAGCGTGCCTTGACGGTGGAGCAACTGAGATGGCTACACCAATGCCCATTAGAGGACTGGCAAAAAAAGTACATCGATACGTTCTTCTTAATGTTCTACCTCATGGGCATCAATGCAATAGATCTGCTGACCGCTAAGCCATCACAGGTTGTGGATGGGCGACTGGAGTACCAGCGAGCCAAGACGGGCACTCTCTACTCGGTTAAACTGGAGCCTGAAGCATTAGAAATAATAGAGAGATATAAGGGCAAAAAGTACCTCCTGAACTTCTGCGATCGATACAAGAACTACAAGGACTTTATGGCTAAAATGAATAATTGCCTGGACAGTCTAATCCCGGGCTGCACAAGCTACTACGCACGTCATTCTGTTGCCACAATAGCGTCAGAGCTAGATATTCCTCTCGATACGATAGCGAGAATGTTGGGACATACAGACCCCTCGCGCCGTATAACTCTAATATACGTCGATTTCGATCAGACGAAAGTCGATGATGCCAACCGTAAGGTGATCAATTACACATTATATAATTTAAAAGAGAAATGATTATGAGAAAATTGGACGAAACAAAAAAAAGAAAGAAGGGCTCATATCCTCGCAGACTTGAGACTTCCCTAACTCTTTTATATCTATGTCATAAAAATACGATGCAAAGATAGGAAATTTCCACTAATTGTATCGTATTTGGGAGATGATTTAATAGTTTTTAACTAAAAAAGATATAATTATGGAAACAATAAATTTGTATAAGGACAGTTTAATCGCACTGGCAACGCCAGAACCTTACAAACAATGCATGTTCATCGAGGTGTCAGGGCAGATCCGCAAATTATCTACAGTTTTTCGTGCAGACGGCAAAACTGAAGAAATATACGTTCCCTGGTCTCTCGAAAGCATTTACAGAAAATATGGGAAGGACTTTACCAAGGAGAAGATTATCAAGGAGATGCCTCAGCTGGATGGAGAGGACTGTGTACCGGATCACATCAATTATCAATTAGTCAATGGTCGTTACCTAAATACCTATCATCCCTTAAAGTACCAGCCCATGGAAGGGTGCGATTGGAATCATATCGAAAGCCTTTTCCGACATATCTTTGGCGAGCAATATGAGCTGGGACTGGACTATTGGCAGCTACTGTACCTGCGTCCCATGCAGAAGCTTCCACTTCTGCTTCTTGTCAGCTCTGAGAACAACACGGGAAAATCGACGCTTTGCAATTTTGCCTCGAGGTTCTTCGACGCTAACGTGACTGGTATGAACAGCGATGGCCTGCGTAATCGATTCTCATCCACCTGGATGAATAAGCTCATTGTATATGTCGAGGAGAAACTGCTTGACAAAGATGGGGATGGTGAGCTCCTCAAGAATCTAGTAACAGCTTTTAGGGGGCAAAGTGAGTCGAAAGGTAAGGATAGGGTAGAGGTTCCGTTGTTCGCCAAGTTGATCATGACCTCGAATAACGAAAACAATCCTATCATCATCCATGAGGATGATACCCGTGTGTGGGTAAGAAAGGTACCACCATTGCCCAATGGCGTTCAGACGGATTTTTTGTCCGAATGCGAAAAAGAGATACCGTATTTCATGCAATACCTCGCGAACAGAGAACTTTCAACGCCTGGCACTGACCGCTTATGGTTTCCACATTCCTTGATTGAGACGGATGCGTGGCGTAGGATAGTGAATTATTGCAGAAGCAGCATCGAAAAATTGACATGCGAACTTCTGCTTGATATCATGGAGAATTGTGGAGTAGATGTACTTAGGTACAGCCAGACTGATCTTGTCCGGCTACTAAGGTATGATGACGTGAAGACGGACAGAACTGCAATAAAACAACTCCTAAAGGAGAGGTGGCGATTGCTACCTTCATCCAAGGTAGAGCGTTATGACCGCTACTTGCAGGATGGCAGTTGCTCGCAGGGCTATAGTCCGACTTCCACGACGGGAATTTATTTCGAGTTTAGGAAAGGTTTTTTACAAAAATTAATAGTATGATTTTTGATACTACGAAAAAATACTTAACAATCTTAACATTCTTAACAACCCCTGTAAATAGAGGGGTTCCCGATGTTAGGTTTTGTTAAGTTTGTTAAGTTTTTTTCGTGGGTTAAAGAAATCTTGCGAAAAACTTAACAAGTTAACAAGTTTTTTAACAAGATTAATAAATTGAATGTCAATCAGTTGAATATGAGATGTAAAAATGTTAAGTTTTAAAAGTCACTTACCCGTCTTTTTTTGGCGTTTGGAAATTAAATACGTAATTTGGTATAATTTTTAACAATTATGAATGCAAAACAAATAAAGGAAAAATACACCTGCATAGACTATATAAAGTCTTTGCCAGGTGAAAGGAAAATCCGTAGGATGTCAACAGGATATCTTACGAGTTGTCCATGGAGAGATGACAATAATCCATCCTTAACTATATCTCTGGATGGTAAAGGATGGAAAGACATGGCTACGGGTGATAGAGGTAACATTATAGACCTTGTAATGAAAACGATGAATACGAGAGATTTGGGTGTAGTTTGTAGAGGGTTCGGCGATGTAACCACCTATACAAATAACTCCTCCCTTGCTACGTCAAAAGATCTTGACAAAGCAAAGGAGGACAGATCTGAGGTCTTTACGTCTTTCGAGGTTGTGCCACTTCGCTCTCGTGGCCTCTATGCCTACCTCGCGTCGAGGCGCATTTCTACGGCCATCGCCCAACAGTTCTTGCAGGAGGCTCACTACAGCTTCCAGCAGCGTGCGGATGGCAGTTACCTGTATTCTCTGGCGTATCAGAACGACAAGGGCGGATATGAGCTTCGTGGTGCCCCATACCAGGGCAATAAAAAAGGAAGTAAATTAAGTAAGAGACCGAAGGCCATAACCACCCATTTCACTCTTCAGATCGCACCAGTGGTGGTTTTTGAGGGTTTTATGGATATGCTCAGCTTTGCTACCATGTGTGGTAGTGTGAAGCACAACTACCTTGTCCTCAACTCCTGCGCACTCAAAGATGCAGCTATCGAGGTACTGAAAGAGTATAAAGGTGAGATCTCTCTCTGTCTGGACAATGACGATGCTGGCCGTGAGACAACGCAAGAGATGCTTGCCGCGCTGCCTCATGCCAAAGACCTTAGCTATAGGTATGCACCATACAAAGATATAAACGACTATCTCATGAAGTCGAATAAATAACTCAATTTATTAATTATTTAAAAATTAACGATTATGAAACTACGTGAATTTATGATGTCGATGGACAAGGTGAAAACCTCCATCGAGCAAAGTGCCAATGAATGCTTTACGCTTGACACGGAATCCACAGATCCCAAAGTGGAAGTAGACATGTCCTTTTGTATGCAGATGTCGGACGACGACGGGAACGTGGTCGCCAAATTATCTGACGCACGCAAATTAGGAAGCATACGCGTCATCCTGGACAATGATTTTTGCAGCACTCTTTATGGAATGAAGAAATTCCTTGAAGAAATGGATGTGAAGCCCAAAGAACAGGGCGAACCTTTCGCTTATGAAACAATGATGATGGATAACGGAAAAGACGGAAAACCCATCATAGAACTTTTCCTCGATGCAGAAAGGATGTTTGAGAAATTTGGATGAGCAAAGAAGGGTGGGGAGTTTTTTCTCCTCACCTTTTAATACTATTCTTCTTTTCATCAGTTAGTGTACTCGATATGTTAAATCGTCCGAAAGACTTGTGCATGTCGTTTTAATGATATATTTTTGCAGCATGACAGCAGGAAGACCACATAACAGCAAGACCCCATTATGGCGCAACAAGGCAGCAATGAAGGTGCGTGCCTATCGCTGGATGGAGAGGGAGAACGCGACCAGATCTGGTTGCGCCAAAGTGATGGGCATATCTCGACATACCGCCATTAAGTGGTGGGACAGGATGGCATGGTCTGATGAAGACTACAAGGCATTTACGGCAGTGAGACACAGCGAATGTATTGTTAACGAGACAGCTTGCACCCGCTGTGCCGAAGAACTGGGGCTATCCCTTGATTGTGTCCTCCTGAATGTAGCTATTTATCATGAATTATTCCCTAAACATCTTTTATAGGTCTCAGTCTGTTAAAAATAATTAAATCAAACCTGTGCAATTTAATTATTTCAGGGCAAAATTTTGACCTCCATATAAGTAATCATTAGATAGGACTTTTACAAGGTCGATTTGGAGTGTATACAAATAAATTGTACCTTTGCAGCGGAAGAATCACTTTGAGGATGTACGCGCCCCTGTACAGCGGACTCAGACATTAGTGCCGGCTGCTTGTATAGTCCTTGGCTTAGGTCTGATAAGCCAGAAGCGATTTCGGCCCGCTTCCAATAGTGATGTCATGGATTCTTGGATGTTTGCACTTGAGGCCAAAGGTGCCTCCATAGACAACCATTCAAGAGCCGTGAAGGAGGAACTTACATTGGATCGTGCGGAAACGTGTTCTTCGACGATGGCAGTTCCACCTAACGCCACCTCAGCGAAATTGATTCGCTGTTGGCGACACCTCGCAGGAATGAGGCTGATAAGGCCAGATCTGTGGGGATTAGAACAAACAGCCATGTGGTGAACATACCACCTTTGGTAGTGAGTTCGTGGCAGGAAGTCTCCACCGGTGAATTTCGCCAGAAACGACTAATCCAGAAGACGACCTGCCATTTTTCTTGAAATTTGATTGACAATTAAAATAAAATGATTACCTTTGCACCAATAAAAGAAAGGTGCCTGACCAGTAAATTTCGCCAAAATTCACCCACGGGCACACAGTTCAGCAACTCACATGGTGAGCTGCCTGTCTGTGTTGGAAGGGCGTTTGGCGATGCCTACTGGTGCACAGGCGGTGGCTCACCTTTCATTAGATAACAGCTTCCTTGTGCCATCAGAAGCACCAGTAAATTCGCCATTATGAAGAAGTATGTTTTCTTCGCGCTGCTCTTAGCAGCCAACAGTGCATTTGCACAACAAGTGACAGTCACAGAACCAGAGTTCATCAACAGTTTTTCTCTCTTGACTTCTGACTCCACGCTGGCTACTCTCCCCAAGGAGAACGGCACTATAGGCCAACATTCCAGCAAGACGAAAAAGCTTGCAAAATGGGCAGGAAAGGTGGCCAGTGCGGTAGGGGCAGCAGGAATGATCGGGATGCACACTTCCGTCAGGACCGGCAACTTGTCAGGTTTGTCCAAAAGCCTGAACATGACCACAACCGCATGGGACGTGGAGAATGCAGCGTCGGCTGTGAGTGGTTTGGCTGGATCTGACGGAATGGACATCATTTTCTCTGGAAGAAGTTCGTCTTTCTCCATCCCTGCCAGTGGTGATATCCGTATTCTTGTCAAAGGAGAAAAGAATGACGCGGATCCTGCGGACATATACCGCATCGTGCGCTTCTCTGCCTCTAAAAAGGAACGCCGTATCCAGTGGATGGAGTTCTCGGCTAATCTCATCGGCTCGGCCGAGGTGAAAAAAGGTGGCTATGTAAGTTTTGCGGGAAAGAAGTATGGTGTTTCATCTTACATCCTGACTATTCCTGCCAGCGAGGTCACTCCTGGCGAATACGGCATCTTTTACACTTCCATCATCAGTGCTACCACTATACCAGTGGGCACATTTAGTGTGAAGTGACACAACCGTCCATGCCAGAGATAACGTTTCGGACGTCATCCTCAGGGGACGTAGTAATACGGACATCTGCGACTCTGGTTGACGGTAACAAGAATGGGACGTTCCGCCTCAGCGGAATTGGACCGCTGTCGAGTTCGTCCCATTCTCTCTTTGAAAATTTGTCACATCATAGCAAAGGCTTTGAGGCTGTATATGGAGTTCCGGGGATTTCGGTCTGTCTGGGCATCTCTGAGGAAGTTCTTTCCGATAATGAGTGGAAAACAGTTCTCCAAGCCTACCCATGGGGACTGTCATTAGAACTGTGTGCGGTTAAGTCCGTGTCGCCTTGAGCATTTACGAGTTCTCAACTTTGACAGTTTCCATCAAATGCCACGTCAGCGAGATTGATTCGCTGTTGGCTTCAGAATGAGGGCGAGCCACCTCAGCGGGATTGGCCGGCTGTTGAGCTCGCCCCGTTCTTCTTTGAAACAAAGGCTTAGAATCCGAACAGATTTCCAAGCCTGCCGTCGAAGAACGTGATAACGGTTCCTGTATTTGTTTCCTCTGGAACACGATTCCTTTGTGCGACATTTACAGGTTAAGACGTGAGCTTGGGGGCGTTCATGGAACGAGCATCAACCACACGTGAAGACGGTAAGTTCTCTTCGCTAAGGATAACGTTTTGGACGTAGAGACTCGGGGACGTGGAAACACGGGCATCGGTCCCCTTAGATGGCGAGAACAAGAATGAGGGCGTTCCACCTCGGCGGAATTGGACCGCAGTTGAGTTCGCCCCATTCTTCTTTAAAGAATTGGTTGAGGTCATTGCCAAAGGTCGATTGCTGACATAATTGTCACCCATGGAAGGCGCATCAATCAATTCTATTGAACACTGAAGATGGCAGTGCCTTTGAAAGAGGATTCTTCCTCCAGTAGCACGGTCTTCAGTGCTCTTTCGAGGCAAAAGTTCAGACGAATTGATACCGAGCCAGGCAGACTGATTGTCAGTCATAGTAGGTCTGTTCGAATCGTTAAAGGAAACTGACTTTCCGATCTGCGCTGTCGGATGCAGACTGAACTTCTTCTTTTTTGTCCCCATAGAAACATTTAACTCAGAACTGTGTGATGGATATATTCTCTTTTCCGCTAGCCAAAGGAATTGTCGTATCAGGTGACATCCATGGCGACTTCAAGCAACTTGTACACAAGTGCTGCATCCAGTATGGGATGACAGACACGCTTATCATCGTTGCTGGAGATTGCGGTTTTGGTTTTCATTCCCCAGATTATTACGAGAACATATATCTGAAATGCCATTCCCGACTGGCCACGGCCAACAACTGGATTGTGTTTGTCAGGGGCAACCACGACAACCCTACATACTTTGATGGAAAGACAGTGAACCGAAGTCGATGGAAGGCTGTGCCAGACTATTCGGTTCTGAAGGCATGTGGTCGCACCATTCTATGTGTGGGTGGTGCAGTTTCTATTGACAGGTGCCTGAGAATGTACGATAATTATTGGCCTAATGAGCGGCCTGTGTATGATCAAGTCAAGCTCGATGCCATCAACGGTGCCTGTGCCATTGATGTGGTCGTCACCCACACAGCTCCATCATTCTGTGAGAAGATGTCACAGTCCGACATCCAGGACTGGCTCGTGAAGGATGAAAAGTTGCTCAATGATATCAAGCATGAACGTCAGGTGATGGATGACATCCACACATACCTCCGTGCCCATAACCATCCCCTGCAGGAATGGTATTACGGGCACTTTCATGAGAGCTGGCATCAAGAAATAGAAGGCGTGAAGTACCATATGCTTGATTGTGGAGAACTGAAAGAAATTGTTCTGAAGGCTTGATATTAGTGATTTTTCGACTTTTTCTTTGCTCAGTGAAAAAAAAGTCGTACCTTTGCAACGGGACAGTCATTGGATCGTGCGGCTACGGCCGTGTTCTTCGACGATGATTGTTCCCAACATCCGTCCATGCCAGAGATAACGTTTCAGACGTCATCCTCAGGGGACGTAGCAATACGGACATTTGCGACTCTGGCCGACGGTAACAAAGAAGTCTCGAATTATTGGTGTGCATGGGACGGATGAGGTCAGCTATACCAAGTTAATACAAGACTTCTCTAAAGAATTGATGTCATTGGCGGAGAGGCTGTTTTCGACAGAATTTCCTAAGTACCCTCTCATCAATTCTTCTGCAATAAAGCTCTGCTTTTGCTGCTGCTGCCGCGATGGGTGCGGATTGGTGGGACAGGGAAGTTCTGCTTTAATAGAGTTGCTAAGTGCATCGCTCGTTGAAGAGCCACTTTTTAGCAACTCTATTTTTGTCAGGCCACACATCCCGCATGGCCGTGAGCACAGCGAACACAGGACAGCTTCAGAATGCTTCGTAGGGCGACCAGAGGGAGGCCGTAGCGAAGACTTTCATTATCAAAATAATCATGATAGGAGAAGAGAGAACGTAACATTAAACGTATTTTATAACTTCTCTTTCTGCGATATTTTTACCAACAGAACAAAAAAATGACTTTTTCTCCAAACTTTTTGGTGATAAAGTTTGGAGGTTTCATCTATATTTACTTAATTTGCAACGTCATCAGGTAAAACCGTGACAGACATATTAGGAAGCGCGTACGCTTATTTCCTGTCTGAGAATCTGGACAATTCGCAATCAGGAAAGGTCAATGCACGAAAGACTCGTGCGGAATAGAAAGGACGTATCACGCTCCACTTCGATTGTATCATGTAAACAGTTCATGCTGTACACATATACGTCGAAGGTGTGAGCTGTATTTCAACCTATTCTTTCCGCACAGGTCAGTCCAGAACCTTCAGACAGAGAAGAGGCAAAGGCTCACACCTTTCTTTTGTGCCTTTTACTTACAACCTATTGCTAACTTTTTTTTGTTCCAATGAGCCTCACGGAACATTCAATGTAATGATTATCATACATTTTTTATAAGAACAACCCCAAAAACTAAGCCTTATGAAAAGAACACTTATCACTATCGCGCTCATGGCAACATGCTTGCTGGGGGCGTATGCACAGAAGAACAAGAAGAACAAGGAGGAGATCAATATTGATTCCGTGATGAACGCTTCGATGAAGAGATTTTTCGGCGACGTAATGGTTCTGTCTGGAGACACACAGGTAAAGACGGCCTTTGAAATCGGCAAGGCTACAACCCATTCCAACAAAGCACGTGGACTGGCTGGGAAGATCGGCAACATCGCTGGTAAAGCAGCTATGGGTGGTGCATTGATGATGGGTAAGAACATCGGAAAGGGATTGAGTATGATACATAAGGCTCAGCAGGTGGAGCAGATGGCTGACGTGGCCGACGCAGTGGCTGGAAGCAGCGCATGGGATTACACCTTCGCGGGCAACACCTCGCCTGTATCAGTTCCACTGGCTAATCAGGAGGTGAATATCACACTTCGGTTTGGCGAGAATCAGACGCTTAATCCAAAGGATATGTACCGCATCGTTCGGTTCTCTCAGGAGAAGAAAGAGCGAATCATCACATGGATGGAGTTTGACTATTCTTTGATCAAGTCTGAGAGCATCAAGGAGGGTGGATATCTTGAGTTTGGTGCTAAGAAGATTGGAGATGACCTGTATCAGCTGACAATTCCTGCTGAAGAGGCTCTGCCTGGAGAATATGGAATCTTCGTTGCACAAAGCGAAAATGTTAGCATACCTTACGCTTGCACATTCTCTATCAAATGATGGCTAATGTCACCGACGACTAATCTACTAATTACAAACAAACTAACAAACTAATTCACTAACAACTAAACAACATACAACTATGATTTGGCTTATTCTTATCATTTGCGCCTTTGCGGTGGACAGCATGGGCGACAACAAGAAGAGATATAACAAGAGACGTTCTTCTTACAACTCGTGGTACAACGAAAATTCATGGCTCGATGCAGCATGGTTCCATGATCATCACCAGAAGATGTAAGACAGGCGACTGGATGTGAACATAATTATATGTACAACCAAAATAGATTCTTCTATTTTCGGGGTGGCTGTACACCCTTGATGTGAGGGATTTTTCCACTCGCAAAATACCTGATGTTCACGACGTGAATTTTCAAGGTATATACAGCGGCTTGTCAATCCTGATGAAATCAGTATCCGATGTTCACATTTTTGTATAATTCTAATTAACTATAAAACTATAAATATACTTTTACAATAACCAACAAAACAGCAACAATATGAAAACTTCAAAACGGTTTTATCTGTTGATGGCATCGGTATTTGTCATCACAACTGTCTTTTTCTCTTCCTGTAGTAAGGATGATGAAGAAACTCCCAAGAAACCTGACACTGCGGTCGATACACCAGTAACACCTCCTGCACCATCAGGTGATACGGATGAACCTGAGCCTTCAACACCGGCAGGTACAGGACTTGGACAGGGAGTGAAGGAACGTATTGAAATCTATCTAGAAGGGAATCTCGAAAAATGGTATGTGGGTGGAAACATCACAGGTTTTACAGGAGATGAAAATCTGTATGTATCGACCGATGATTACATCTGTAACCAAAGTGGTGAAGATATAAAGTTGGTGGACATAGGTGTGGATTTTTGGGGTAAAGTGAACTTTCCTTTTATAGTTTCGCTGAAAGACAAGGGATCTTTATTCCTATCATTTTACATGACAGTTAGTAGTGTTTCGGACAGAACTGTTGCTGGGAATCTCACACTCACCGTAAAAGGCTATACTGGTGATGTGGAAACCAATTCATATACAAGAACTTTCACCCCTTACGAAACCCTGTCATTGATGTTCTATGCCAATAAGAAATTGGGGTACGATAAAGAGAACATTATTACAGAAGAGCCATATTAACCTCATATTAATAATGACCGAATAAGCGGTCTTATTGAAAAGCGCACCCCGAAAACTTTACTATAAAAACAATGGAATATAGTCACTCATAAATATAATAAAATATAAAGCAATGCAAAAAAATATTATTATATTCGCAATATTTTTATCCTTTGCCTTAAACATTAAGGCACAAAATAACACTGGATTTATAAGGCGTCCAAGGGATATTCAAATAAAAAAGAATCACCTTGAAACCTTTGGAATAGAAATAGATGGTGATGTCAATGCTTTCCAAGTGAAACTAACCAAAATATTTAATGAACAAAACGGCACGTTCTCAAAAAACGGAACAGAAACCTATTATAATATTTCTCTACCTGAATCAGAAACATCAGAAACACTTTATTTTAATAATATTTATCCGTTATACAATAGCAATGGGTTGATGTATGGTATTACTATAACAGCACTTAAGGGTTCATGGAAATCTCAAGACACATTCATGAGTCTAATAAATACTTACATTCAGAAAAAATGGGAATATGATTTACAAAAATACAGTTATATTCCAGATGAACTAACGACCATTATAGAATATTCTTTAAAAGACCATTCAAAAATTATTATTTACACAACAGCAACAGATGATGGATATTTCTATATAAGAGTTACTTTCATAGATGGCATAAACGCCACTAAATGCGGAATAGAATTACAGCCTAAAAAGACATGGTTCGAAGTAAACTGCATCTTTGTGAATGGTGTAGATAAACTTGTATATGGCCAGAATGATGAAGAAATGGAATTTCACATGACTCGTAATAATAATACCTATATTTATTTTGTCAAAGGTGATGATAAGAAAATTTTTGAGGAAATATTTTCAAGTGATAAAATCTCTCTCTCTGCAAAAAGGACTCTTTTGACAGCCTATAATAATATGGTTCTCCATGATCTCAAACAGTCTAACTCGGAGAAAAATTGTTATTATGCTTATTATGATAGGTTCGGCCAAATAGTTCGAGAAATACAAGAAGAACAAAAGAGAAGAAATGAGTCTATGACTCCTAAAGAACGTACAAAGGAACTTATGTTCCAATACATGAAGAATTTAATCTTTTCTAAAAAAGAAAGAGAAAACTTGGATTTTCTTATTTCAGAAGATGTACAGAAAGCCCTTTTCTCAATCGTAGGCAATATAGCTCTTCCTGATTCAAAATATCAGTTCATGGGTATATCTTTTTCAAGCGAAGAGGAGATGAGACGGTACAAGTACGAACAGGGTTATGACCCTTACTATTGACACAGATATATCAACATGATACAACATGACAACAAAAAATTGAAGTTCAAATGCAAGTCAACACTTGTCCTTAGGTATCTTATCGAAGACTAAGGCAAAGTCATTGGTGCTTGTTTGAGAATGTCGTCGAAATAAAGAAAATGGAAACATTTTCCAGCAAAGCAGAGAGCTTGGGATAAAGTGATATAGCACAAAAAAACACAAAGTTGGAATGGACTTTGTGCCAATTGGAACATTCACCCCAGAGAATAGGGAGATTCACTCAACATAATCGGGACATTATGTTGACTTAATAGGGACAGTGCCTTTAGGCAAATTATCGTTTGCCTAAAGGCACATGGTCATTTGGCTAAAGGCAAACGATTAAATGCCTAAAGCCAAATGAAGTTGCAAATAAGGGGAAATGATTGGTGGATGAGATTCTTAAATCTCTGTGTATATGTGTATCCTGCCGAAGCGGGAGAACTGCAGTTTGGGGTTGTCGCCATAGCACCACTTGTCGAGTTGCCTGCGGGCTGAATGATCCGTCAGACCACTATGGGCGGCAAAACTCGCGACGGTGGCATAGCCATGTTCCTTGATGCACTGCTGTAGGGCTTTCTCCAAATGTTGCTGGTTATTCAACAATCTATTGGACTGAGGTTTGCGGACATAGCGGAAACCATCTCGAACAACCGCATACTCCATATTCTTGATGAAGGATTTGGAGGGCTGAAACTCAATGCCATCCAGTTCCACATCGTCATGACTGATATCATCAGGATCGGTCACTTGGCGTTTCAGCTTCAGTTTGGGCGAGAATGTTCCGATAGGGGTCTCAATGCGGTAGCCCGCAGCAAACCATTCTGGGGCACCATCCAACATTGCCTCAAACACGCGATTCATATCACCTTGACGCAATGAGAATTTGTCATGGAACCACATTTCGAATTCACTTAGCGTTCTCACCAGTCCGCTCTGCGTCTTCACATAGAGCAATTTCTCTCCGTTTTCCGCCACTTTGGGTGACGGATGCGCTTCAAATGGCATTCCTGTTTTCTTCCTTGGCATAGCTGAAAATCTAAAAGTTGGCACAAAGATACAATACAAGACACTCGAAATGCAAACATTTCAGCATTTATTTCTAAATATTCCCTTTAACGTGATGTTAGCCTTGTTCAAAATTGCCGGCGGCAAAGCATCAAAGAGGTGCCGGCAATCCATTGCTTTGCCGCCGGCAAAAGGCCGGAGAGCCGCCGCCTCTTTAGTGAAGACCTGTCGGGTGCCAAGATTCTTGAGAAAAGAAGGTTTTTCGCAAAAACACCTAACGACCTAACATTTATATTGGAGCTCTTTTATAATCAGCAACTTACATATGTTAGGTTGTGTCCCAAGACCTAACATAGACCTAACATCGGAGATGGGAATGTTAGGTGTGCATTAGGTGTCTCAGCAAGACCTAACACATGCAATCGTTTGATATGCACATCTTTATGATTAAAACGTTAGGTTGTTAGGTTTTTTTTCAATAATGTACGAGTATTTTTCAGCAAAGGCAGGTTATTGGGCAATAGAGGTCGCTTATCTGTTTCCATAAAATGAGAAAAATTGGAAAAGTTTTTGCTGGTGTCCCCTTTTGTGCGTAACTTTGCAACATAAAATAAAGACGTGAATGTTGACAGAAAAGACCTTGGAGAAGTTGCGCATATTGGCGGAATCGGCGAAGTACGATGTGTCGTGCTCGTCAAGTGGTACTGTGCGTGGCGGTAAGCAGGGAATGGTGGGAAACACGGTGGGCGGTGTTGGTATCTGTCACTCGTTTGCTGATGATGGCCGTTGCATCTCGCTGCTGAAGGTGATGCTGACAAACTACTGCATGTATGATTGTGCGTATTGCATCAATCGTCGGAGCAATGACATCAAACGGGCTACGTTGGCGGTGCATGAGTTGGAGGAGATCGTGATGGAGTTTTACAGGAGAAACTATATCGAGGGCTTGTTTCTGAGTAGTGGGGTGGTGAGGAATCCGGACTATACGATGGAACGTCTGGTGGCGATTGCGAAGGATTTGCGGACTGTGCATCACTTCAATGGCTACATACACCTGAAAAGCATCCCAGGGGCGAGCCGTGAATTGCTGAGTGAGGCAGGACGGTATGCCGACCGAATGAGTGTGAACATTGAAATCCCCAACGAGACCTCGCTGAAGTTGCTGGCGCCTGAGAAAGACCACCAGAGTGTGTTCACGCCTATGAAATTCATTCAGCAGGGAGTCTTGGAGAACAAGGAGGACAGGAAACATCTGCGCCATGTGCCCCGTTTCGTTCCGGCAGGGCAGAGCACCCAGATGATTGTGGGGGCAACTGCCGAGACCGACAGGGACATCCTGTACATGTCGTCAGCGATGTATGGACAACCCACCATGCGACGGGTGTATTACTCTGGCTATGTGAGCGTGAACACCTACGACTCGCGTCTGCCTGTGCTGAAGCAACCTCCTTTGGTGCGAGAGAATCGGCTCTATCAGGCAGATTGGCTGATGCGGTTCTATCAGTTCAAGGTAGAGGAGATTGTGGATGAGGCGAATGCCAATCTTGATTTGGAGGTGGATCCCAAACTCGCATGGGCATTGCGGCATCCAGAGCAGTTCCCTGTCGATATCAACCGCGATGACTACGAGAAGATTCTGCGTGTGCCAGGCATTGGGGTGAAGTCGGCGCTACTCATTGTGAACTCCCGACGTTTCAATCGCATCACGTCCTACCACTTGAAGAAGATGGGGGTGGTGATGAAGAAAGCCAAGTATTTCATTACCTGTCACGAGCTGACGGATGGCTATGCCAATCCCATTGTGGGCATCAACGAACTGCATCCTGAGCGTCTCAAACCGCTCCTGATATCGAAGGCTCAGCAAAAGAAAGTTGCTGCGGAACTGCAACTGACATTGGACTTCGGGGAAGAACCAACAGAAAAAGACGAATAGACCATGCTTGTGTACGTCATAGATAGAACATTGGACGGGGTGCTCTCCGCAGTCTTCGATGCTTTCTCGCTGCATCAGCAACCAGATGCATTGGTCGGGAAGGGAGAACCTTTGCCGTTGTTTTGTGAAGAGGTGCATGAGGTGATGACGGCTGATGATCGGGCACAACGGGTGTGGGCAGGATTGGAGAAGCATGTGTCGAAGGAGGCGATGAAATTGCTGGCGGTGAGCTATCTGTCGGAATTGCCGGCGTTGGATACCCCTTTGTTTCATTATATGTGTAAGGTGTTCCGTCAGGCTGAAGGGACAAGAAGCATCGAACGGAACTTTTCTGACCCTGATGTGCTGGCTGTGACCAATATCTTTCGGAAAGTGATGCATGAACGGTTGCGGATGATGCAGTTCGTTCGTTTTCAGAAGGCGAAAGATGGGACGTACTTAGGTGTTGTGTCGCCCGACCACAATGTCCTTCCGCTCGTGGTGCATCATTTCCAAGACCGATTTGGCACCCAACCTTGGCTCCTTTATGATGCCAAGCGTCGTTATGGCTTCTACTACGACCAGCAGGAAGTCACACGCATCACATTTCAAGATGAGGAGGCATTGCCTTTCGACCTCGAAAATGGCAAACTGAACGACGAGGTGCTGAGTGAGGATGACAAGCTTTTCCAGGACCTCTGGCGCACCTACTTCAAGGCGATCTGCATTCGCGAACGCATGAATCCCAAGAAACAACTGAATGACATGCCTCGAAGGTATTGGAAATATATGACGGAGAAGCAGTGAAAGTTGACAATTGACAGTTGATAGTTGACAGTTGACAATTGATAGTTGACAGTTGAAAAAAGTGACTAATGGATAAGATGACACCCCAACAGCGTAGCAATTGTATGCGCAGAATCAAGTCGAAGAATACTCGACCTGAGATGCTTGTGCGCCGTTTCCTGTTCAGTCATGGGTTCCGTTATCGCATCCATGCCAAGTCCTTGCCAGGCACTCCTGACTTGGCGATTGTCGGACTTCGCACTTGCATCTTCATCAATGGTTGTTTTTGGCATGGGCACGAAGGATGTTCCATGTATAAGATACCTCAAACCCATGTGGATTTCTGGTCACACAAAATCCAACGCAACAAGGAGCGTGACCACGAGAATCTTTTGGCACTCAAAGCACAAGGTTGGCACACCATCGAAATCTGGGAGTGCCAACTCAAACCTCAAGAGCGTGAACAAACACTTCAAGGACTTCTCCGCACGCTCAACTACATTGCCCTCCAAAATCAAGGCGCCAAGATGACCTACTGCTTTGATGTGGAGGAAGAAAGAAGCATCGCTGCGGAAGAGGAATAGGATGGGGCGACATAGATATCTACCATATCTTTCGGCTCTTCGACATTCGACATCAGGAGCGACATCAGAAATGCCGTTGTGTAGTGATTCGTCTCATCGCCTACCTGGGCTGCAATAGAACCACCTTGATCGGGTATTTCTATCCAATGAAGGTTGTGATTCTTACTTTGCTCAGATAACCGCTGAAATGCTGCCTTGGTTTGTTCGTAAGGTAACATGAGGTCTTTTGAATACATGGCAAAATAGATGTCTGTCTGGGGATGCCAACCACTCAGGTCGCAATGCGTTTGGAAGGTTTTCAATAGAGCCTGGACCTTGGGACTGTTCTTGTCAAGACAACAGTCGGGGGTCAGTATATCGGGGGGTAGGATCTTATCCAGTCTCAGCGATAATCCTTCTTCTTTGGAACCCGTTATGTCATAAAAGAGGGCGTCTGTTATGAGGTATTTTGCGCAAGCTTCGTAAAGGCTATAGTCTTTACCATCCAGCGTAATCTGGGTTTCGTGGAACCAGTTGTTCACGAAGTCCCTTCCTTCATAGCCTCCTAACTGTTCTGGAGAGAAAGCCGATGGATAGGATATAATAATTGGAAAATTGTACTGAAGGATTTCAGCATGTGAACAGATGTGTTCGTAAAATGCGGAATTGTCCATAGGCCCCTCGCCCGTGAAGACTGATTGTAAGCGTACGGCCTGACGGAACCACTCGGGGGCTTCCGTTTCATACCATTTGGTAAAGACAATTGGTACAACTGCCGTCTGTGAACTTCCCCAGAGGGTGGAATGCCCATCGTCAGCAAGCGTTACACCATGTTGACGCATGATCTCAAGTGCAGCCATCACACAATCAGCCATCTGTTGTGCCTGAGTCACAGGTGAACAGCCTGAGTCAATCTCACGTCCAAAGTTGATACCCCAACACTGGAAGTCCGGTTCTATGACAGCCGAATTCCACAAAGAACGCATGGACATGAACATGAGGCTTTCAGATGGTGCCCATTCTGGATCCACGAGTGCCTGATGTGAGTGCAACGAGAGTGTCTTCACCTTGTGTGGGGTATCGCTTGCTGTATTGTTGGGAAAGGTCACACGACCAGACATGACCTGCTCGCGTCCATCCACAGTATGACTGAGATAGCTGAAAGTATAGCTCTCAAAACGCCAACGACGACTGCCATCAGTTTCTGTCCCTACTTCCTGTGCAAATATCTTGTCCAGCGTTGGCAAGTGGGACTGCATCTTTATCTTGGCATAACTCATTGCAATGGGCTTTGCTTGCGGATAGATGTCGTCTATTCTATGGGCAAGGTCGTGCGAACCTAAATGCTCTATAAATTCTTCGGGCGTATAAGCCTCTGCCGTCAGCACGCTGACCAGTGTCTGCTCCTGTTGCTCTATGCCCTCTTCCTGTGTCTGGGACTGCTCTTGGGAGTCGTCTGTATCATTACAACAGGAGGTCATCAGCCCAATGCCACAAAAAAATGTGGCTACCATGATGAGTGATTTGCTATACTTTCTCATAATATTCTGTTACTTTTCTTTTTGTGGGTTAGAGTAAAATATCATTGTATTCCATTCATGTTTAATGTGTCAGTTTGTTAGTGGGTGAAACTTGCGTTTTTACCTGTTTTATGATGCAAAGATACACTTTTATTTCCAATAATAATCATACTCAAATGATATTTGTGCATTTTTAATACTTGATACTCGACTGTCTATTTGCTTTCGAGTATGATTATTTGAAACTTCAAGTATCATTTATAACAATACTTAAAGTTATAATCATACATATATATATAAAATATTTTGTGTATTTGTATTTTTTTTATACCTTTGTGCGATATTTATAATTCACAAGCCCCTCCTAACCTCCCCAAGGGGAGGAGTCTCATCCGGGCGGTTCTTTCCCCTTGGGGGAAACGAGGGGGCTTAACTTCAAACTCCTTTTGTGTATTTGATAAAAAATGATAATGACGCTTTTCATGAAAAATAATGGTAGAATACTTGTATTGGCGATGTCTGTCATAGGCATCATGCTATTCATGTATGCATGCTCGAAAGATGGTGAGACTATCTATGAATTCAATCCTGACGAGCCGCAGGCTGTGAAGGCTCCGATAGTAACGGTTATATATAGTGCTAAAGCACTTGGCGATCGCCAGTCTAATGACTTAATCTATAAGGGAGTGGAGCAGGCGGCCGTGCAATATGGCGTTGATGTCCGGCAGTTTTCGCCGGAAAGTTATGATGAGGGGATGGCTTATCTTCGCACCATGTTCAACTATGTGAGTTCGTCGAAGAATGATACTCCCCGTCAGCTTTATATCGTCTGTGCTACTGAATACGATGAGTATATCAGAGAGAATAGCCATGTCTTTGCTGAGAATCCCAATGCAGAACTGCTCTATGTGAATACATCCGTGCCGCTGGAGGAGGGATGCGGCTCCACACTTTATATGCCCTATTACGGGGTGATGTACGAGGCAGGGGCGCTTACGTCTGCAGTTTTTAATAAGGAAGAGGTTTTTATCGTGGGTGCAAATCCTGTAGATGAAGCTGTAAAGGAGGCAATAGACGGTTATACAGACGGCTTCGATTCCGAGTATTATGAATTTGAAGGCGATTGGTTAGCCGAAAGGGGATACTACGTCCATTACCTCGGGGAGAATTCGGGTGAGGGCTATCATATTCCGGATTCCACTGCAGCCCATTTGCTGGTCTATCCATTCCAGGAATTGTCGTTTTATGATGTGCCGGTATATGTGCCTGTTTGCGGAGGCTCGGCAAACAAGATGAACTATCTGATGGATGTTTTGGGAGGAGCGTATTATGTGTTGGGGGTAGATGTAGATTTGCACAAAACGAATTCTCCGTTGGCTGCCGTAAGACATTTGGACAGGGCTATGATACTTTGCGTAGGACAATGGCTTTCGTCAGATGGTCTGCCTCATCACCAGACCCTTGGTCTTGCCTCAGGATATACAGAAACAGTGATTCATCTTGATTACACTCTCGGGGCAAAGGATTACTTCGAGATTTTGGTTTCTGACGAGTTGCTCAGGCAAATCCACGCAGATGCCGTGAGAAAGGAGGAAGAGTATGGTAGGTAAGATCGCCGATAAGAGATGGCTGCAGACAGTCGCAGCCCGTTTTGTGCCGCTCATGCTGCTTTTCAGTTCCTGTCAGCAGCAGGAAGACACTATAGTGTATCAGGACAGTCACCGATGGGTGGACAAGACGATAGCTGTGGTCGCCCCGTTGAGCGATGCTGCCAATAAGGGAAGGTTAGAGAGAACCGCCAAGTGGATGCATGAAAACTTCCAGAAAGCCCAGCTTTCAGGAGACGTGTGCATCCGATTGAACCTGCAGTGGTATGATGAAGACAGCGAGAATGCAGAAACTCTGGCCGAGCTGTTGGCAAACGACAACAGCGTGGCTGCCATTGTGGGCCCCTTCAGCAGCGAGGACGTGGAGGTGTTTGCTGCAAAATGTCAGAAAACCGAGAAACCGCTGATTACCCCAACGGCAACCAGCGAGGAAGTTATTCGACGCTATGCTGTTCCCACCCAGAATGGCCGGAACGAAGCAAAACCATTCCTCTGGTCGCTTACGGAAACAGACGTGTCCTTCACCGAAGTGTGCTTGTCGGCATACGCCAGCTATTCGCAGTTCTACACCAACAGTGATGTGACCCGCAACTACATTTCGATGTTCTCACCCGAAAACATGTATGGCAAGACATTCTTCAACTGGGTTCCGTTCCAGGCCGAGAATCTCGGTTTGAGCGTCAGGCACAACAGGCAGTTCATAACGCCTGAAGAGCTGAGAACCATGATGACAGAATACTTCGAGGACAAAGAAGACCATCCTCTGTCAGAAGGGATGTGTTGTGTTGTTGAAAACACACAGGAGATGTTGGAAGTGGAGCGTGCGCGTTTTGATGTTTGTTACGACCGGTTTCTGGATGAGGACGAATACGAACAGTCCTTCACCGACCCCTCCTATTCCTGGTATCGAAGAGACCTTGAGTCCAATTACCCGGTTTATTTTGCTTTCACCGGCATATCGCAGGAATCAATCAACGCCCTGAGTGACAGAGAAAAGTTGGAAGTTGAGTCTTTGCAGGGCTTTACACCTTATGCTGACCCCACTACAGGATTTGAGATGAGCTACGAAGGACGTTTCGATGTAAAGCCTACATACGAGGAATGCAAGTTTTATGACGGTCTGCTGCTGACTGCCTTTGCCTCCTATAAGCAAGCACTGGAGGACAGCCAGGATGACCTTGGAACCGTGGACAGGAATCGCGCCTTTAATGAAGTTATCTACGAATTGTGTTTCCCCAATCTGGAAGGTGCTGTAAGTGCTTCGGTTTGGAGTGCGTCGTCCATGGAACTTTACCTCGCAGCTCTGCGGGAAGGCAGACAGCCGCAGTTCCGAGGTGCTTCGGGCAAGATCAGTTTCGACCCTGAGACGTGCACCCCTGCAACAGGTTCGTGCTATATGCATTGGCAAATTATCAACGGCAAGATGCAGTGTCTGAACTATTTCAGTTCTGCCGACAACGAACGGGTAGGGAATGCGACAGCGGCATGGCGCTATCTATACGATGAGAATGAAACAGCAAAGCGTTTCGCCTCCATAGCCAAGGACGAAGAAGTTGGCATAGACTACGGTACGCTGAAAGACCAGTATGCAGTACTCGTACATGCCAGCACCGGATTTGCCAACTACCGTCATCTGTCGGACGTGCTAAACGTCTATCAGCATTTGCGCCGTGGCGGATTTGACGATGACCATATCATTCTCATTGCCGACCGTTCGGTTGCCGACAGCAACAGGAACCCCGAACAGGGTGTGGTCCGTACGAGTGTGGGCGGTCAGGACCTGATGCAGGGAGCGCAGATAGACTATGATGCCTCCAAACTGTCCGTTGCTGACATTGCTGACATACTCAAGGGGCAAGGCAGCGACCGCCTGCCTGTAGTATTGCCTGCCGATGCCGGCAATAATGTGATGTTGTACTGGAGCGGTCACGGACACAGTATAGATGACGGAGGATTCAATGAATTCGAGTGGCGCGACGAGCCTGCAGGAAAAGGCTTCACCAGCCAACTCATGCAGCAGACGGTCAGCCAGATGCAACAGGCCGGAGCTTTCCGTAAGTTGCTCATTGTTGCCGAACCATGCTATGCCGAGGCTGTAGTGAATGCTGCCCGAGGCGTGCCTGGTGTGCTTGCCATGACCGGTGCGAATGCCAAGGAACAGTCCTGGGCCGACCACTGGAACAAGTCGGGCCAGTTCTGGATGTGCGACCGCTTTACCAGTAACCTGGCTGACGCACTGAGTGCCAACCCGCAAATCACATATCGTGACTTATACCTGCATTGTGCTCAACACACCCTGGGTTCTCATGCCTGCATCATCAATGCAGAGAATTTCGGAAACCTGTATCATAGCGGTCCGGATGAGTTCGTAATAAAAAAGAAATAATAATGTCAGTTATGAACATGAACAAGAAATTTATACTGCTTGCGCTATCCGTGGCTTTTCCAGGAGCTCCTGTAACTCTGTCTTATGCCGGTTCACTTGCAAATCACATTACAGCCCAGATTGCATGGACCAACCACGTGAAAGGGATCTTGAAGAATTTAGAATAATTACGATGTTGGGAATTTTTAGAATTAAAACAATCTCCCCATTCTTACGGGCAGCACCTTTAACTTCGTGGCCGTCGTTGGCGCACTCGGACTGGTGGGCATGATGCTCAAAAACGGCATAGTCCTGGTCGATGAGATACGCTTGCAGCTTGACAGGTCTCAGGACTACAATGAAGCCATCATCGAAGCTTCAAAGTCACGTATGCGTCCGGTGATGTTGGCGTCGCTCACGACAGTTCTCGGAATGGTTCCCCTGCTGTTCGACGATATGTTCTCGTCTATGGCCTCCACCATCATGGGCGGCCTGGTTGCAGGCACCTTCATCGTCTTGATAATCATTCCGGTGCTTTATTCGTTATGCTTTTTTCCTACAAAAAATAAAATGATAAATCTATGAATAAATTTTTCTTGTTGTCATTGTTTGCAGTGATGTTTGTAGCCTGCAGTGATTCCTCGGACGAGGAAGACTGTCTGATGTCGGCTCCCAGGTTGGTGAATGTCACCCACATGGAATATATCGACCCGGACAAACTCTGTTCTGAAATCATTTCTGTTTCTTCATTGGACAATCAGGTTCTGAAAACTATCCGACCGGCGTTTGACCCTCTTTTCCAGCGTATAAACAGTGAACAGCGCAAGGCTATGGATAAAATCTTCAATGCTGAGGTAGGCGGCAGTTCTGACGGAGAGAAGAACTGGTGGATTGAAAAATGCACTTTTACTTTCCGTACCAAGTCGGCAAGTGGTGAGGACATTGTACTCACAGGCAGTGTCATTTACCCTAACAACACGAACAGGAAGATATCCCATGAACTGAAATCGCTGACCTTAAGTTCCAAAGGCGCAGGGAGTTTCACCAGTACCGGTGATAATGACCCTGCTGAAGTTCTGATGGAAGCGTTGCGCACCTTTTTCAATTCAGCAATTATCATCCCTGAGTATCAAGGACTGAGACACGATTCGGGAAAACATTTCTATTGCTTTGTATCCTCGAAGGTCTTGGCACGTCAGATGGCAGACTGTGTTCTGGCGGCAATGGAGGTGTTGGAGAGTAACGGTGTGACTCTTGCTCCTGATGGCTACACGCTCAACGAGGGAAGTTCGCAAGTCGGCGTTATTCCCCTGGCATTTGCCAAGTGGTATGAGACGGAAGCTCCCCGGAAAATCCGTGAGAAGATGAAGATGAAATACACTGTTTCTTATACCGGTCCCATCGATTTTGCCAGTGTGATGAGTTATTTCAGCGAGCATCCCGACTTCGATGCCATGCTCTGCAAGGGTATGGTGACATCGCTTGGAGCCCTGTCGGAAGAAAAGTTGGATGGTTATCAGCCCGAAGAATTCATGGCGAATGTGTTTCACACAACCAAGGTGAATATCAATGGTAAGGATATGACTTACTATGAGGCAATGGGTAAATATTCGTACAATGTGCTGGGAACCAAGTCAGATGTGCCCAAGACATCAAAGTTAAGCGATATACTTGCAGCAGATATGCTGACTGCCAACGGCCGTCTGAATCCTCAAAGCCCCAAAACTCAAGTGATGCTTCGCCTGTTCAAGGAGGAAAACGATGTCTTCGACTGGCAACCAACCTTGCCCGTTTATATCATGCATTGTAAGGAAGATAACAATATCCCCTACGAGGTCTCATATAATTATTATGACAAGCTGAGCGTTCATGGCACCAATCCCAATGTACATTGGGGCGACATACCACTTCCTGCCGGTTCCGATTTGCTTGTAAAACAGTTCCCTACGTTATCCCATGTGTTATCAACCTTAGTGATCAGATTTAGAGTTATAACAAAAGAGTACCCTGAAGAATTCCTCGAAAAATGGGAACATTGATGTGTCAGATAACTCCATTCACACAAATAGTATAAGATAAATCAGAATGAAAACAAGAATATACAGCTGGTGTCTGATGACAGCCATACTTATGCTAAGTATAGCATGCTCGGATAGTGACAGCACTCAATCCGACAGCGAACAGACGGGCGGGACAACTGCCGAAGACAGGCAGGTCAGGGAGAACAGCACACTGGTCTCAGTACTGAAGTCTGCATCTTATTCGCCCCAGGAATTTGTGGACAACATAGGTACCCCTTCATATTATAATTTGATGAATTACTTATCTCCGCATTTTTCTGAAGGCATAAAGGCATTTGACCGTATAAAATTGCAGACGCATCTGCCTCAACTCGACAGGGACTTTGCTGCCGAGGTCGGTACCGAACCAGACGGTAGTCGTAGATGGAAAATAGAAACGTATTCATTTACCTATCGTAGCCACACGGTAGCCGGTGAGGAATGTGTCATGTCGGGTCGTGTGACCTTCCCGAACAACACTGTTGACGGGACATCGCATCAGGTGAAAACTCTTTCGCTATGTTCACGTCAGGCGCTCTCAGGTAATGATTGGGCAGCGTCAGAGAGTATGTTTCGCATGCCTATACGTGCATTGTGGAATTCGGCTGTCATTGAGCCTGATTTCCAGAATTACGGGATAAATTTTGCTCAGGTACCCGAAGGTGCAGCTTCACCAAAGGTGTTGGCACGCCAATTGGCCGATTGTTTGCTTGCTGCACTTGAACTGATGCGTCAGCATGGTGTCAGTCTGGCTCCCGACGGTTATACTACAAACTGGGCTAGTTCGCAGTCGTGTGCAGTGCCGCTTATGTTTGCAAAATATTATGAAACAGAGGCTCCTGACTGGTTCCGTAATGCAGTGAAGCTACACTCCACCTTTACAGGTGAAGGACCATTGTATTTGCCTGATGCATTTTTATATCTCTTTAAACACATGGAAATGGCCAATGAGTTTTATGCCTATCCTTGCAGTTATATTTCTGCTTTTACTCCCGAACAACTTGGCGGATATACTTTCCATGAATTTGTGGCCCCGTGGTTTACAAATACGTATGTAAAAGTAGATGAGAAAGAATATACGGTTGCAGATGCTACATCCAAGATGATATTACCTTGGGATTTTTTACCTCCCTCGGATTTTACGCGTTTGGATCAGATATTGTCACCAGACATGGTAACGGCAGATGGCAATATCGACATGGAATCTGAAAAGACCAAGGCTGTCTTCGGGATTCTGGAAGAACATGGAGACATGAGCGGATGGACACCGCAGCATCCCATATATATAGCACATAGTGAAGAAGATGCACTGTTCCCGTATGAATTGGCCTACGAGCATTATCTGAGGTTGAGTAATCAAGGACAGAACCCGCTGGTTCATTTCGTCACAGTGCCACCAATAGAATCCATTGTCTCACCTCTTATTAATACGATTGGAGTTTCGTATAGTTATTCTTACATTCATACATTAGTATCTTTTATTATGCAGTTTTATATGTCAGATGTTGAAAAACCTGAGGACATGGAAAAAATCTATGCAGGGAAATAATATAAAAGGATAAATTATACAATGTTATTTATGAGATATTTTATATATTTTGCTATGATCTTCTTGCTGTTTTTGACGGCAGGGTGCTCTGATGGTGATTCACAATCGGCGAAGAATGGCAAATCCAATCTGCTGGTAGATGTGATTAAGGGTGAGAAGTATAGTCCAGAAGAGTTTATGAAAGTAGTGTCGCCAAAAGAACAGTTCAAAGAACTTCACGAACTGTTTCCTGATTTGCATCCAATGATCGAGACCACTATGCGTATAAAGATGCTGTCTCGCCTTGTAACACTCGATGCCCTGTTTCAGCTTGAGGTAGGCTGCAACAGCAAACACCAGCGTCAGTGGCAAATGGAGAGCTACGTC
>Ga0310786_10001127_pt1 | contig 42936 bp, 34 predicted proteins | sample AusTroGonzalo_MG_FD_203881 | JGI IMG/M metagenome (GOLD analysis project Ga0310786, IMG submission 203881) | Bovine rumen microbial communities from tropical cattle in Woodstock, Queensland, Australia - Gonzalo_03 (v2) (version 2) | ecosystem: Host-associated > Mammals > Digestive system >...
TGTGGGCCTTGTCACGCAAGTACATCGAGCAGTGGTTCTTCTGGATAGTGGTCGATGTGGTTTGCTGCATCCTCTATGTGCAGAAGGGCATCCCGTTCAAGGCTGGCCTCTATGGCCTGTATGTGGTTATCGCCGTCTTCGGCTATTTCAAGTGGAGAGAATTAATGAAGAAAGAGTGAAACTAACGAAGCCTTAATTTTCAAAGTTCGTGCAAGGCGAGCGCAATGTCAAGCTTGCTTGGGCATTGCCGAGCCGCCACCGAACTTCAAAACGAAGTTTTAATTTTCAATTCTCAATTTTCAATTCTCAATTCTCAATTCTCAATTCTCAATTATGAATATCGTACTTGCCAACGGGGAATACCCGAAAAATGAAATTCTCTTGGACATGCTGGAAGAAGCTGACCAGGTGATATGCTGCGATGGGGCAGTCAATGCCTACATCCGTCATACGGGGAAAATCCCCACAGCCGTAGTAGGCGATGGCGACTCGATAAAGCCAAGCCACCGCATGTTGCTCCACAAGGTAGAGGAGCAGGAAACCAACGACCTGACCAAGGCCATGCATTACCTGAAGGAGCAGGGCGTATGGCAGATAGATATACTGGGGGCCACGGGAAAGCGTGAAGACCACACGCTGGGCAATATCTCCCTGCTCATAGAGTACCTGCGCGAGGGTTTCGATGTGCGCATGTTCACTGATGACGGTGTGTTCATACCCTGTCACGACAAGTCCGAAATAGAAAGTATCGACTCAGGACAGCCTATCTCCATCTTCAATTTCGGAGCAACCGGCTTTCAGGCTGAGGGGCTGAAATATCCCGTTTACGACTTTACCAACTGGTGGCAGGGCACACTCAACGAAGCCGTGGAATGTAATGTCACCATCCGTGCGAACGGCTATTTCTTGATTTATCTGCCCTATTATTAGACCGGGCGAAAGAGATATTATCCAAAAATCAAAAAAACTGAAAAAAAAGTTGGATTTTTGATGCAAGGTTTTTGAATTTTTGGATTTAATGGGTGGAAGAAGTTTCTTCCTACAAATTTTATTATTACCAATATCTCTCGTGAAGGCTCGGAAATGTTGCTTGGAAACTTGCAAAATTCCGAGCCTTGCACTAACTTAACGTGTTTCGCCTGTGAAGAATTGTAAATATATTTGCATTTTCTCTCAGCTTGCACTAATTTCGCACCCGAATTAGAAAAGCGATAGTATGATACAACTTATGACAATATTTGAAACAGAAAAGGCGGCCGAAGCAGTCGCCAACGAAGTAGGTCACATGAACGACGTATTCTCCCAGATAATAGATTGGTGCGTGAATATGGGTGGAAATATCTTGGCCGCCTTCTTCATATACATCATCGGACGTTTCATCATCCGACTGATCAAGCGGATAGTCAACGGGTTCTTGGAGCGTCGCAACATAGAGCCGACGGTCAAGAACTTTGTGAAAAGCATGGTCAATATCTCACTGACCGTACTGCTCATCATAGCCATTATCAGCAAGCTGGGCATTGAAACGACATCGTTTGCCGCCTTGCTGGCTTCGGCTGGTGTGGCCATCGGTATGGCTTTCAGTGGAAACCTGCAGAACTTTGCCGGTGGTGTGATATTGCTGTTGCTCCGCCCGTTCAAGATAGGCGACTACATCATAGCGCAGGGCGTAGAGGGCACCGTGAAAGAGATTCAGATTTTCCATACCGTACTGACGACCATTGACAACAAGACCATCTATGTGGCCAATGGAGCGCTGAGCAGCGGGGTGATAACCAACGTGAGCCAACTGGAACGCCGAAGGGTGGACTGGACCGTGAGTGTGGAATACGGGGCAGACTTTGAAAAGGTGAAGGAAGTGTTGCTGCGCATCATCAACGAGAATCCGAAAATCATCCAAGACCCGGTCCCCTTTGTGGAACTGAAAGAACTGAACTCCAGTTCGGTGGATATCCTCATCCGTGTGTGGGTAATGACGGCCGACTATTGGGAGGTGTATTTCGGCCTGCGCAAAGAGGTGTATGAGACCTTCAACAAGGAGGGTATCGGCTTCCCATTCCCGCAGATTACGGTGCATCAAGGGAAGTAACTTCCGCGCTTTTTTACGAAATCGTGAAAACGGGGTGCGTTTCGGAAATTCTCAAGCGAGCTTGGAATTTCACAAAACTTCCGCGCTTTTTTCTCATTTTTGCAAATTCGCTTGTATAATATGCGGCATTTTTCGTACTTTTGTGCGATTAATGCATAGAAGTGCGAAGCAATGAGTGTCGTAGAACAAATAAACAGGCGGAAAAGTACTGCCTTCTCCATAGAACTGCTGCCCCCCTTGAAAGGGAAGGGTGTGGAAAGGCTGTATGCCGACTTGGAGCAGTTGCTGGCGTTTGAACCCAGCTTCGTGAACATCACCACCCACCGCAGTGAGTATGTGTATCGGGAACTGGAAAACGGACTGTTTGAGCGTCGCAGGCTGTACAGCCGACCGGGTACCGTGGCCGTATCTGCCGCCATACACAACAGGTATGGGCTGACGGTGGTGCCGCATGTGATATGCAGCGGATTCACCCGTGAGAGTACCGAGTATGAATTGCTCGACCTGCAGTTTCTGGGCATTACCGACCTGCTGGTGCTGCGCGGCGACAAAGCCAAGGACGAATCTATCTTCAAGCCCGAAACAGGCGGTCATTCCCATGCCATACAGCTGCAACGGCAAATCAACGACTTCAACGAAGGCATCTTTGTGGATGGCAGTGAGATGATCAAGACCAAGACCCCATTTCATTATGGAGTGGCCTGCTATCCCGAGAAACATGAGGAAGCGCCCAACATGGAGAGCGACCTCTACTGGCTGAAGCAGAAACAGGATGCAGGCGCCGAGTATGCCGTGACGCAACTCTTCTATGACAATGAGAAATACTTCAGTTTCGTGAAACGCGCCCGAGAGGCTGGCATCACCATCCCGCTGATTCCAGGCTTGAAGCCGTTCAAGAAGCTGAGTCAGTTGTCGGTGATTCCCAAGACCTTCAAAGTGGATCTGCCTCCGGCATTGGCTTCAGAGGCACTGAAGTTGAAGACCGATGAGGAAGCACGGGCGTTGGGCATCGAGTGGTGCGTGGAGCAGTGCAAGGAACTGATAAAGAACGGTGTGCCCTGTCTGCATTTCTATACCATCGGAGCCGTGGACAGTGTGAAGGCGATAGCGGAACAGATTTATTGAGATAGCGTGTTTAGTTTTAAGACCGTCATAGGACAGGAAGCGCTGAAAGAGAAACTGCGCAAGGAAGTGGATGAGGGGCATATCCCCCATGCACAACTCTTCTGTGGTCCTGTAGGCGTGGGAAAACTGCCTTTGGCACTGGCATACGCCCGATATCTCTGCTGCACACAGCGGACTGACGGAGAAGCCTGCGGACATTGTCAGAGCTGCAAGCAATGGGAGTCATTGGTACACCCCGATGTGCATTTCATGTTCCCCATCGTGAGCAACGAAAAGAAGAAAAAGACGGTCTGTACCGACTACCTGCCCGAATGGCGTGAACTGCTGCTCAACTCGCCCTATTTCAGCTATAGCCACTGGATGGAGGCGATAGATGTTGAAAACAGGCAGGCCATCATCTATGAGAAAGAAAGCGACGAGATAACCAAGGAGCTGAACCTGAAAGCCGTGCAGGGCGACTATAAGGTGACCATCATCTGGCTTCCCGAGAAGATGCACGAGGCCTGTGCCAACAAGATGCTGAAGCTGCTGGAAGAGCCTCCTGCAAATACCATTTTCCTGCTTTGCAGCGAAGAGCCCGATAAGATACTGCCCACGATCCTGAGCCGCACACAGCGTATCAACCTGCCCCGACTCACGGAGCAGGAGATAGCCGAAGCCTTGCAAATCCGCTATGGTGTGCAGCCCACAGACAGTCAGACCTTGGCTCACCTGGCGGGCGGAAGTTTTGTGAAAGCACTCGATGCCATCCATCTGAATGAGGATAACGACCGGTACCTGGAACTGTTTATCAGCCTGATGCGACTGGCATACGCCCGAAAGATAAAGGAGATGAAAGTCTGGAGCGAGGACGTGGCCGCCCTGGGCAGGGAACGGCAGAAAGACCTGCTGGCCTATTGCCAGCGCATGATCAGGGAGAGTTTCATGGCCAATTTCCATCAGCCGGAGATGAACTACATGAACCGTGAAGAACAGCAGTTTGCCAGTCGTTTCGCCCCGTTTGTCAATGAGAAGAATGCCATGGACATCATGTACGAGCTCAGTGAGGCACAGGTACATGTGGAACAGAACGTAAATGCCAGGATGGTGTTTTTTGACTTGGCCCTGAAAATGATAGTACTATTGAAAAGAAATACATAATTCGGATATTATGAATATAGAAAAACATACAGCTTGTGGGTCTTTGTGCTGTCGAGGATGCGGCAAAAGCGACAAGCAACTGAATACTTACGACTGGCTGGCCGACATACCAGGCAACAGCCAGGAAACGGAATACGTGGAAGTGCAGTTCAAGAATACCCGTAAGGGTTTCTTCAAGAACTCCTACAACATTCCCCTGGTAAAAGGTGACATCGTGGCTGTGGAAGCCACGCCCGGACATGACATCGGAGAAGTGACGCTTACAGGAAGACTCGTGCTACTCCAGATGAAGAAAGCCAACCTGCGTTCGTTGACCGACATCAAGCGCATCTACCGCAAGGCCAGACCCGTAGATATGGAAAAATATTATGAAGCCAAGAAGCGCGAGCACAAGACGATGATTGAGAGCCGACAGATAGCTGCCGGACTCAACCTGCAGATGAAAATAGGCGATGTGGAATACCAGGGCGATGGCGGAAAAGCCATCTTCTACTACATCGCTGACGAACGTGTGGATTTCCGCGAACTGATCAAGGTGCTGGCCGATGTATTCCATGTGCGCATTGAAATGAAGCAGATTGGCGCTCGTCAGGAAGCGGGACGTATCGGAGGCATAGGCCCTTGCGGACGTGAACTATGCTGCGCCACATGGATGACCAGTTTCATCTCCGTATCGACCAATGCAGCCCGTTTCCAGGACATCTCGCTCAATCCGCAGAAACTGGCTGGTCTCTGTGCCAAACTGAAATGCTGTCTCAACTATGAAGTGGATAGCTATGTGGAAGCCCAGAAACGCATCCCTTCGAAAGAGATAGAACTGGAAACCAAAGACGGGACATACTACTTCTTCAAGGCCGACATTTTGGCTAATACGGTTTCATACAGCACCGACAAGCAGATTTCTGCCAACTTGGTAACCATCAGTAGCAAGCGGGCGTTTGAAATCATTGGCATGAACCGTAGGGGACAGAAGCCCGATTCGCTGAATGCCGACGGTGACTTAGGCAGTGCCAGCCGTCCGACAGATTTGCTGGAGCAGGATAGCTTGACCCGCTTTGACCGTAGCAAGAAGGAAAAGAACAAGAAGAAGAAACGTAAGCCCAAAGACGATGGGCCTAATGGACGTGAACGGTCGATGAACAACGAACGAGGCAATGCTCCTGCAGAAAACAGACCAGTCAAAGAAGAAGCAGGCATGCAAGAACAACCTCAGCAGAGAGACAGGGAACGTAACGGGCAACCGGAAAGACCGCCCAGAGAGCGTGAACGTAACAATCCGTCAGAAAGACCTCAGCAGAGAGACCGTGAACGTTACGGGCAACCGGAAAGACCGCCTAGAGACCATGAGCGCAATGAGCAACCGGAAAGACAACCCAGAGACCGTGAACGCAATGGGCAACAGGGTAGGCCCAGACCCCCGAAACCGCACCGCAGGCCTCAGGGTGAACAACGGCCAAGGCCCGAACCATCTTCCAACGCGCAGAGAGCGAACGGGAACAACGGAGATAATGTAAAAGAGTAAAACGATGAAGCAGGAAGGGAGATGGGGGATTATTACCCTAAAAGTCAAAGGGACAGTGCTTATCGCATTGCTTCTTTTACTTGCTTCCTGTGAATCATCTACCATTTACCATCAATTCCGACTATTGCCCGACAACCAGTGGAGCTCGACAGATACCCTTTGTTTTGAACCCCAACTTCCCGATTCATCAGTTACCTACCAACTGGAGATTGGATTGCGCATCCTGCAAGAGTGTGTCTGTCAGGAGATGAAGATCGGGTATCGGTATCTTTCCCCTACAGGGGAGGTCCTGCTTACCGACCAGTTTACGATGACTGTAGCCGATGAGAACCTTGACAAAACGGGTAAAGGAGTGGGGGGTATCTACGAATATGTTCAGAGCATCCGTCCGCTTCCGGTCACTGAATCGGGCAACTACCAAGTCCTTGTCTTTCTCCTTCAAGAGGAAAAACTTGCAGGCATTCATGACATCGGCGTGAAATGCTCCCGGTTACCTTAGGTTTGCATGACGCTTACGGCTGGCATCAATGCGCAGGAAGATGAACAGCAAGATGGTAAAGCCCCAGAGCGATGAGCCTCCGTAGCTGAAAAAAGGAAGAGGGATGCCTATCACTGGCGTAAGACCGGTGACCATACCCACGTTAATAAACAGGTGGAAGAGCAAGATGCTGAGTACCGAATACCCATAGACTCTGCCAAAGGCAGACGGCTGACGTTCGGCTACATAAACCAATCGTAATATCAGGGTGAGGAACATCAGCAAGACGAAGGAAGAACCGAGGAAACCCTGTTCTTCGCCTATAGTACAGAAAATGAAGTCTGTATCCTGTTCAGGCACATACTTCAGCTTGGTCTGCGTGCCGTTGAGAAATCCCTTTCCTGTGAGTCCCCCCGAGCCGATAGCTATCATCGACTGGTTGACATTGTACCCCGTTCCGGCTCGGTCTTCTTCCATGCCCAACGTCACTTTGATGCGCTCACGCTGATAGTCTTTCAATACATCGTTGAAGAAATAGTCACAGGAATACAGGAACACTACCGACCCGATTGTAAACAGGCTGACCAAAAAATACACGGACTTGTTCTTCACCAACGAGATGGCCGTGAGGTAAATTACCGTCAGACCACAGAGTCCCAATACCGCCCAGATCAGTTCAAAAGCAAATATATATTTGCTTACGATGTATGCTACCAGCAAGACTACGACAGCAACAACCAGTATATTACGGGTGGGCTTCCATTGCTGTGTGTAGTTCCAAACCAAGAATGCGGTAAAAATGATTATCATCAGTAAGACGGAGAAACGACCTGTAGAAGCGGAGACTTCCCCCAAAGGAATATCGCCAAACTTGATGCCAACCACAAAGAAAAGTACGGCACAGACAGCACTGTATAAGACAAAGCCTGGCATGCCCTCCCTGTAGAGAACCAATAAGAAAGCCGTATAGACCAAAGCAGAGCCCGTTTCCTTCTGCATGACAATCAAAACAAACGGCAACAGGATGATGGCAGCCACTCGGACAGCATTCTTCCACTGACGGAGTACAAAATTGTAGGAACCCATGAATTTGGCCAGGCACAATGCCGTGGCAAACTTGGCAAATTCGGCGGGCTGCAGGCTCACAGGACCGAAAATGAGCCAAGAACGGGAACCTTTGGTATCGGGAGCTACGAAAATGGTGACTATGAGCAACAGGATAAGCCCCGTATAGATGAGATAGGCGAACACACGGTACAGATCATTATCAAGCATCAGGATGATGAATGCAATGCCAAACGAACAAAGCATCCATACTAACTGTTTGCCTGCCCTGGAGGAGAAACTCAGGAAATCGACATCTCCGAAGTCATAGCTGGCTCCGCACACACTCATCCACCCCATGGCCAGCAGGCACAGGTAGATGAGAATGGTAAACCAGTCTATCGATTTCCATATACTGTCTCTTTCTTTCAAAGCAGTTTCCCTTTCTTTCGTTTATCGGGCTTCATTCCCGTAGAATATTTCACGGCTTGCTATCTGTTCGGCCAAAGCTTCGTTGGTAGGGGACAGTTCTCCGTGCAGGTACATATCCATCATGATGCCTCCGATGGGCACGCCAAATGTAGCTCCGAAACCACCGTTTTCCACATATACGGCAATAGCAATTTCGGGATTGTCCATTGGGGCAAAGCCCATGAAAACCGAATGGTCTTTTCCTCGGTTCTGGGCTGTACCCGTCTTTCCGCAAGCAGTAACGCCGGGCAGAATGCTTTGCAACGAACGACAGGTTCCTCCCAGCACTGCCATGCGCATACCCTGCACAACCTCATTGTAGTAAGTTCGTTCTATGTTGGTATAGTGACGATTTACATAAGTGCTGTCCAAAGGATTGTCCTGTATTTCCTTAACCACATGTGGGGTATAGAAATAGCCTCGGTTGGCAATGGTTGCTCCCAAGTTGGCTATCTGCAAAGGTGTAGCCAAGATTTCTCCTTGTCCGATGGAGATGCTGATAATGCTCAGTCCGTTCCATCGATTGCCTAAAGCCTTGGTGTAGAATGCTGAGTTGGGGATGAAACCACGTGACTCTCCTGGAAGGTCAGTTCCGAGCTTGTAGCCGAATCCCTGATCCACCATGTGGTCTTTCCATACGGTAAGTGCTTCCTGTGGATTCTCGTACTTGCTGTTGCCCAACATTCGATAGAGTCCCCAGCAGAAGTAACCGTTGCACGAGGTGGCTATGGCTGGGATGAGTGAGAGCGGTGAACCGTGACTATGGCATCCTACTCGTAAACCGCCAAACACGAAACCATTATAACAAGGGTAGAGTGTCGTTTCCGGATCAATGATTCCTTCTTCCAGGAACGTGAGGGCTTGTGCCGTCTTGAAAGTGGATCCTGGAGGATAGGCACCCATGATGGCACGATTGAGCAAAGGCTTCCGATTGTCTTTGGCTAAGTTTGAATGATTCTGTCCATACTGTCTGCCAATGAGAAGCTGGGGGTCATATGAGGGAGCAGAAACCATGCAGAGAATCTCGCCCGTTGAGGGTTGGATGGCTACGATGGCACCGATTTTTCCTTGCATGAGCCGTTCGCCCAATTGCTGCAGTTTCATGTCAATGCCCAAGGTAAGGTTCTTCCCGGGGATGGCAGGAGAGTCCATTTCCCCGTTCATGTAATGTCCTTGAATACGTCCATGGGCATCACGGAGCAAAATCTGCACGCCTTTTTCGCCTCTGAGGTATTTTTCGTAGGATTTTTCCACGCCCTGTTTGCCTATCAGGTCGCCTCGGATGTAGTAGTCATCAGCTTCCATGTCTCTGGGCGAAACCTCGGCCACGTTGCCTAACAGGTGGGCCGCAGAGTTGTAGTTGTATTTACGTACTGTACGCCGCTGTACCTCAAAGCCAGGAAACTTGAACAGCTTTTCCTGGAAAAAGCCAGTCTCTTCCTGTGTCAGTTGGGTAAGGAAAATCTGTCGGGTGTATTGAGAATAGCCGGGATTCTTCCTTCGGTCTCTGACATCTGCCATACGTTTGTGAAACTGCCCCAAGTCGATGTTCAAGGTCTGGCAAAGGTCGAGCGTGTCAATGTCTTTTGCTTGACTTGGAATGAACGTGATGTCGTAGGATGGCTCATCGAAGACAACCAAATCTCCATTACGGTCATAGATAGTACCACGGGCAGGATATTGCAGACTGCGCAGGAAAGCGTTGCTGTCGGCATAGCGCTTATAGTCGTCTTGCAACAGTTGGAGTACGCAAAGACGTATGATAAAGACCCCAACCACTAAAATGGCAGAGGCAACTATGATATACTTACGTTTGGCATATTCATACTGTTGTTTCATCTCCCTAATCGGTTATTTTATCTACAGCCACTATCAAACATATAGTAAGCAAGGTACTGCTTCCGATCTTCAGCAAGGTCTGTAATAATCCCACGTAAGTGAAATACTCCAACACATACAACGTTGTATGATGCACCAGCACACACAGCAGTACATACTTTAGAAAAGACATAAGACCCAACTGATTTATGGTAGGGCAGAGGGTTTCATCGGAATCACGGGGGGCAAACAAACGCAGGAAGAAGGGTTGCAAGAATGCCAACAGCACCGTAGCAGAGGCGTTGATGCCTGGTGTGTGGGTAAAGAGATCTATGCTCAATCCCAAGGCAAAACCGATGAGAAGTCCCCGCCAGCGAGGTGTGCCTATGCCCAGACTCACAATAAGGTAGATATAAAAGAAGGGAGTGGCATAGCCGAAGATATTCACTTTGTTCAGCACCAGTACCTGTATCAGCACGAGTAAGACAAAGCCTGAAATCTTTTTCAATCCATTTGCTGACATACACTCCTCCTCTTATTTTACCAGTAAGTTCTCATTGGCTTCCAGTTCCTCCCGTTCTAGCTTGTTACGTGTGGCTATCACCTGCACTTGGGTCAGTGCCGCTAAGTTTGCAGAGAGTTTCACTTTGAGCACGAAGGAGAGCCCATCGTTCGAATCGGTGATATCATCTACCGTACCAACCATCAACCCTTCGGGAAAGACCGTGGAGAAACCGCTGGTCACGATGGTATCACCCAACGTAAACTCGGCATGTCGGGGCAGGTCTTTCATCGAAGCTATTCGGGAGTCACCTCCCTCCCAGTTCAGGTAGCCGAAATACTCCGTTCCTTTGACCTTGCAGCTCAGGTTCATCTTGCTGTTTAGCAGGGAAATGGCCAATGCATAGTTAGGAGATACTTTATAGACTATTCCGACCACACCTTGCCCGTCGATTATTCCCATATCTGGTTCTATACCTTGGGCGCGCCCCTTGTTCAACGTGAAGAAATTATCCTGCTTGTTTAGCGAATTGTTAATGACTCTCGCAGGGAAGGACGTAAATAACTCCCCTGCAGTTTCCTTATTGCTTAGTGAGTCCGTCAGTAGGTTGCTAATCCGCTCCTCATAGTAGCCAAGCTTTCTCTCCAGTTGGGTATTCCTGTTCAGAAGTTCCTCGTTCGTTTCACGCAAGTTTAGGTAGCTGTTCACCCAGCCTTCTATTTCGTAAACACGGCCTACCACTTCTCCCGTCGTGGTAAAGATAAAACTCTGCTGGTAGTTGTTGTATCTGAATACAAGTATCAAGCTGGCTACTTCCAAGGCGATGAAAAGCAGCCAGTGATAATACTTGAACAGAAACTCCAGCAGTCTGCGCATTATCTCATCAAGAATGAGAACTTGTCCACATTCTTCAAAGCTACACCGGTTCCCTTGGCTACACAGAGCAATGGATCCTCAGCCACGTGGAACGGGATGTTGATCTTATCGCTCAGACGTTTGTCAAGGCCACGCAGCAAAGCACCGCCTCCTGCCAGCCAAATGCCCTTGTGTACGATGTCTGCATACAGTTCAGGAGGGGTATCTTCCAAAGCGTTGAGGATGGCAGTCTCTATCTTCACGAGGCTTTTGTCCAAGCAGTGGGCAATTTCCTGATAGTTCACAGGTATGGACATAGGCAGGGCCGTGATGCGGTTAGGTCCGTCAACCACAAAGTCTTCTGGAGTTTGATCTTCAGGCAGGACGGGAAGCGCAGCACCTACATTAATCTTGATGCGTTCAGCCATACGTTCACTCACCTTCACATTGTGCTGGCGACCCATATATTCCTGAATATCTGAGGTAAAGTCATCACCAGCTACACGGATGGAATTGTTTTTCACAATACCTCCCAGGGAGATGACTGCGATTTCGGTCGTACCACCGCCTATATCCACTACCATGCTGCCCTCAGGGGCTTCCACATCGAGTCCGATACCGATGGCAGCAGCCATAGGTTCGAAAATCAGATAGACATCGCGTCCGCCGGCGTGTTCGGCAGAATCACGCACGGCACGCAGTTCCACTTCCGTACTTCCCGAAGGTACACCGATGACCATGCGGAGCGAGGGAGAGAAGAAGCTGCGCTTCCCCACCAATCTGATGAGTCCCCTGATCATCTGCTCACAGGCGTAGAAATCGGCAATCACACCATTTCTCAATGGTCGGATGGTACGGATGTTTGCATGTTCCTTACCGTTCATGGCCTTGGCCTTGTCACCCACGGCTATCATCTTGTCAGACCTACGGTCGAGGGCCACCATAGAAGGCTGGTCAACTACAATTTTCCCGTCACTTAGGATGATGGTATTGGCTGTACCCAAATCCATCGCAATATCTTGTTGGAAAGAAAAGAATCCCATAATAAAAAACGATTAAATGATCAATTATTCACGGCAGCGCCGTATGTTTCAATGTTTAAAGTGCCTGAATCCGGTAGTTACCATGCTGAGTCCATGTGCATTGGCACAATCTACACTTTCCTTGTCACGGATGCTTCCACCAGGCTGAATCACAGCAGTAATGCCTTCCTGGGCAGCCAGTTCCACACAGTCGGGGAAGGGGAAGAATGCATCGCTGGCCATGACGGCTCCATGCAGGTCGAATCCGAATCCTTTGGCTTTCTCGATGGCTTGCTTTAAGGCGTCCACACGACTGGTCTGTCCCACGCCACTTGCCAGCAGCTGCTTGCCCTTGGCCAGCACGATGGCGTTTGACTTGCTCTGCTTTACAATCTTGTTGGCAAAAAGCATGTCTTCTACCTCGGTAGCAGTAGCTTGCTTCTCGGTAACTGGGGTCAGGTCATCGGGAGTTTCCTGCTTCAAGTCACGGTCTTGCACCAATACGCCGTTCAGGGTAGAGCGGAACTGCATCTTAGGCATCTCAAGCGGTTTGCGTACCAAGATGATACGGTTCTTCTTCTGGTCGAGTATTTCAAGGGCATCCACATCGTAGTCAGGAGCAATGATGACTTCAAAGAAAATCTTGTTGATTTCCTCGGCTGCAGCACGGTCTATCACACCGTTGGTCACCAGCACGCCACCAAAAGCAGAAACAGGGTCGCCTGCCAAGGCATCTTTCCAAGCCTCCAAAACGGTAGAGCGTGAAGCCAGACCACAGGCATTGTTGTGCTTTAAGATGGCAAAGGTCAACTCGTCGTCATATTCATCGATGAGTTCTATGGCGGCAGCTATGTCCTGCAAGTTGTTGTAGCTGATTTCCTTGCCGTGAATCTGGTCAAACAAGGCATCCAGATTACCGAAGAAGTAACCTTTCTGATGGGGATTCTCACCATAGCGGAGAACCTTACGCTGTGAAACGGCACAACGGAAGGCACTGGTTTCATCATCGTCGAAGTAATTGAAAATGGCAGAATCGTAGTTGGAACTTACACCGAAAGCTTCCTTGGCCAGCCACTTGCGCTCGGCCAGTGTAGTCGTAGCTCCATGTTCCATCAGCATGTCGAGCAGGGGTTGATACTGTTGCTTGCTGGCTACAATAGCCACGTCCTTAAAGTTCTTGGCAGCAGCACGGATGAGGCTGATACCGCCTATGTCAATCTTCTCAATGATGTCTTGTTCGGAAGCTCCACTGCTTACGGTCTCCTCAAACGGATAAAGGTCCACAATCACCAGATCGATTTCAGGAATCTCGTATTGTTCCATCTGCTCTCGGTCCTGCTCCACGTCACGACGAGCCAGGATTCCACCGAACACTTTCGGATGCAGGGTCTTTACTCTGCCTCCCAAGATGCTGGGATAAGTGGTAAGATCTTCTACTGCCTCACAGGGGCAACCTAAACTTTCGATAAACTGACGAGTTCCGCCTGTAGAGAGGAACTTTACACCTTCTTCGTGCAGTTTAGTGATAATTTCATCCAGTCCATCCTTGTGATAAACGGATATCAATGCTGTCTTAATGCGCTTAGTCTCAGACATGATAATCTATCTTTTTATATTTACATTTACGTTCACGTACAATCTCGTGCAAAATTACGCATTTTTCAGCACATTCTTTCCTTTTCTTTCAAATTTCACCTTATTATTTTTAGGATTATTGTTTTTTAACATAGAAAGGCTCCCCCAATTTGTCTGGGAGAGCCTTCTTGACTGTTGACCAATGACCGTTAGTGACCAGCAATCACCACACGTTCACGCGCTTTTCCTTGGGCAGATACATCTTATCGCCTTCCTTCACGCCAAATGCCTCGTACCACGCATCAATCTGAGGCAGGGCACCATCTACACGCCACTTGCCCAGTGAGTGAGAATCGCTCTTGGTGCGGTTGAGGATTTCCTCTGGAGTGATGTTCTGACCCCATACGGTAGCGTATGCCAGGAAGAAACGCTGCTCTGGAGTGAAACCGTCCTTCTCGGGCAGTGGGTTGTCCTTTGTGGCATTCTTGAATGCCTGGAAAGCAACCTTCAGACCGCCGTGGTCGGCTATGTTCTCACCCTGAGTCAGGCTACCGTTGCCGAACACGCCTGGAGCCACCTCGATGGCTGAGAAGAAGTCAACCATCACTTGGGCACGCTTGTTGAATTCGGCTGCATCTTCTTCTGTCCACCAGTCTTTCAGGTTACCGTCCTTGTCGTACTGGCGACCCTGATCGTCGAATCCATGGGTCATTTCATGACCGATTACCACACCGATAGCACCGTAGTTGAAGGCATCGTCGGCTTCCATGTCGAAGAACGGATACTGGAGGATACCGGCAGGGAAGCAGATTTCGTTGGTAGTCGGGTTGTAGTAGGCATTCACGGTCTGTGGGGTCATGAACCATTCATCGATATCCACAGGCTGACCGAACTTGCTCATGCGGTAGGCAGCGTTCCACTTGCTGGCACGCTTCATGTTGGCCCAGTAAGAGTCGTTGGCAATCTCCAGTTCGCTATAGTCTCTCCACTTGTCAGGATAACCGATCTTCACGTAGAAGGTAGAAAGCTTTTCCAAAGCCTTGGCCTTGGTTTCAGGACCCATCCACTCCAAGCTCTCGATGCGCTCGCCCAGAGCGGTCTGCAGGTTGGCTACCAGTGTCTTCATGCGCTCCTTGGCTGCTGCAGGGAAGTACTTCTCCACGTACATCTGACCTACGGCCTCGCCCAGGGTAGAACCAACGGTACCTACGGCACGACGCCAGCGGGGCTGCTGCTCTGTAGTACCACGCATCACGCGGCTGTTGAAGTCGAAGTTCTCGGCCACGATGTCATCGCTCAGCGTACCGGCGGCAGCATCGATAAGCTTCCACTGCAGGTAGAGCTTCTGCTGGTCGGCTGGCAGGGTGTTGATGATATCGGCAGCTTCCTTCAGGGAGTTGGGCTGACCTACGATGATTTCCTTCACCCCGTTCAGGCCGACTTCACTGAGATAAGTGTCCCACTCGAAGGTAGGATACTGCTTCTTCAGGTCATCCAAGCTGATTTTGTTGTAGTTGGCCTCTGGGTCACGCATCTCCACGCGAGAGCGGAAAGCTTTGGCCAGACGGGTCTCTACGTCCATCACGATGTCACGGGTCTTCTCAGCCTTTGCCTGATCGAAGCCACAGAGCTGCAGCATCTTCACCACGTGGCTCTTGAAAGCCTCGCGGATGCGCACGGTAGCCTCGTCGTTTTCCAGGTAGTAATCACGCTGTCCCATGCTCAAGCCACTTTGGCTCATCTGCACGGCATTTACCTTGCTATCCTTGTCGTCGGCACTTACGCCCAGCCCGAAGTAGGTGCGCACACCTATCTGGCTCAGCTGGGCCAACTTCTGGTAGAGTGACTTGCGGTCGGTGAAGTTGTTGATGTCTTCCAGGTCGGCCTTGATAGGCTCGTAGCCGTCACGGTTCAGCTTCACGCTGTCCATGATTACATTGTAGAGCGTACCGATTTTCTGGGCCACCGAACCAGCGGGATTCTCCTGTGCAGACAGTTCCTCAATGATGCCACGAATGCGTACATTGTTGTCTTCGGCCAACTTGTCGAAGGAGCCGAAACGTGAGTAGGCTGCTGGCAGTGGATTGTTCTTCTGCCATCCACCTGTAGCAAACTGATAGAAATCATTGCCAGGGGTTTCTGTAGTGTCAAAGTTCTCCAAATGCAAGCCAGAGGTCAGACCTTTGTCCCCACTGGTGCAGCTTGCTACCATCATACCCAATGCAGCAAGCGGTAAAAATAATCTCATTTTCATTGCTTATGTTATTAAAATCTTTATATTCGAGTTACATAAAGTTGTTCTCCATTTTCAGCTTTTCAAGTTCTTCCGAGAAACGTTCCCATTCTTCCACCGTTTCGTCCAGTTTCTGCTTGAGTTTTCCATGCTTCTCGTAGAGACTCACGTCGCTGGCTCCATCGGGGGTGGCAAGTCTGGCTTCAAGGATGGCGATAGCCGATTCCAATTCAGTGATGGCCTGCTCGCAATCAGCCACTTGACGTTCCGCCTTTTTCAGGCGCTTGTTGTATTCTTTCTGTTCCAGGTAGCTTTTCTTGCCTTCGGATGTTTCCTTAGGCTGAGCTCCCATGGGATGGGGCTGTTGGGAAGTGAAAAGTGAATCAAGCCTTTCCACGTCAGCCGACTCGGCCTTCTTGTTTTGCAGGAAGTCATAGATGCCGCCCAAGTGCTCCTTCACCCGTCCGCCGCCGAACTCATAGACCTTGGTCACCAGTCCGTCGAGGAAGTCACGGTCGTGGCTTACCACGATGACCGTTCCCTCAAAGTCGCGGATGGCTTCTTTCAGCACGTCTTTGGAGCGCATGTCCAGATGGTTGGTCGGCTCGTCGAGGATGAGGAAGTTCACTGGTTCCAAGAGCAGTTTGATCATGGCCAATCGGGTGCGTTCGCCTCCGCTCAACACTTTCACCTTCTTGTCCGACGCTTCTCCTCCGAACATGAATGCTCCCAGGATATCACGTATCTTGAGGCGCATGTCTCCTACAGCCGCATTGTCTATCGTTTCAAACACGGTGCGGCTCTCGTCCAAGAGTTGTGCCTGGTTCTGTGCGAAATAGCCTATCTTCACGTTGTGTCCCAGGGTGAGCTTGCCTGTGTAGTCGGTGATTTGTTGCATGATACATTTTACAAGTGTAGTCTTGCCCTCACCGTTCTTTCCCACGAAGGCCACTTTCTCCCCTCTTTCGATGGTAAGGTTCACGTCGTGGAACACTACATGACTGCCAAAGGCTTTCCTTACCTCCTCGCAGATCACAGGGTAGCTTCCGCTGCGGTCGGTACACGTGAATTTGAGACGCAGGCGGGAGTTGTCCACTTCGTCTATCTCGATGGGTACCACTTTTTCCAACTGCTTGATGCGGCTCTGTACCTGCACGGCTTTCGTGGCCTTGTAGCGGAAGCGTTCGATAAACTCAGTGGTATCCTGTATCATCTTCTGTTGGTTCTCATAGGCTCTGAGCTGCTGGGCACGTCGCTCCTCACGTAGCTTCACAAACTCATCGTAGCCCACCTTGTAGTCGTACAGCCGCCCTACGGAGATTTCCATCGTGCGCGTACACACGTTGTTGAGGAAGGCTCGGTCGTGGCTCACCAGCATCACAGCACCCGGATTCTGTGCCAGGAAGTTCTCCAGCCATTGAATACTCTCTATGTCCAGATGGTTGGTAGGTTCGTCGAGCAGCAGCACGTCGGGATGCTGCAACAGCAGTTTGGCCAGTTCGATGCGCATGCGCCAGCCTCCCGAAAACTCACTGGTAGGACGGTCGAAGTCCGAGCGCTCAAAGCCCAGACCCATCAGGGTGCGTTCCAGTTCGGCTTCATAGCCTGCTCCCCCCACCAGCTGCAGGTGTTCTTGCAGGTGAGTGCTCTGTTCTATCAACTTGGCGTAGGCCTCGCTCTCGTAGTCGGTCCGTTCCGCCAGTTCCAGGTTGAGCCGTTCCACTTCGGCCTGTATCTCTCGTAGGCTGGCAAAAGCCAGTTCGGTTTCCTGGCGCACGGTACGCTCGTCGGTGAGAATCATCACCTGGGGCAGATAGCCCACAGTACAGTCCTTGGGCATGGACACGGCACCGCTGGTAGGATGCTGTTGTCCGGCCAGAATCTTGAGCAACGTACTTTTACCCGCCCCGTTCTTACCGACAAGAGCTATGCGGTCACGCTTGTTGACCACAAAGCTCATGTCGCTGAACAGGGGGGTACTGTTGAACTCTACCCTCAGACTGTCTGCAGAAATCATGTGTATTTCCTTCTGTTACTCCACCATACGGTCCGCTGCCTGTGAAGCGGTCATATCCTTGATCTTGGCCTGCGTCTCGATGAAGTGAGGCAAGTCTCGGTGCTTGGTAGAAGCGTCCTGATCCTTCCAGATTTCCAGCAACAGCAGGGTGTCGTCCTTGGTCAGACTCTTGTAATAGTCGTACAGCACGCAGCCTTCTTCCTTGTTTGACTCTGTGATGGCCCACTGTACAGCCTCGATATAAGCATCGCGCTGAGCGGTGGTCTTCAGGATGTTCAGGCGGAAAGGCTTGGCAGGATCCAGGTTCACTTCCTTAGGCTGGTTGATCTGCTTTATGCCCAGGTTGCCCAGCTGCTGAATCTGTGGAACCAAGGTGGTGAAATGCTTGGAAGCCATGTGCTTGTCAAGAGAAGCCTGGTCTTTCCAAGTCTCGAAAATCAGGAGCTGACCTGGACGAGAAGTACTCTCCATAATATCGTAGGCTATCACACCCTCGTCGTTGAGAGAAGCGGCTACCAGCTGTTTGCCCAGCTCCACCACTTGGTCGTGGTTGGCCTCGCTCACGGTCAGGTCGCAGTTCATGCGGATGAATGCCAATTCTTCACTTGCTGCAGCTTCAGCAGGAGCAGCTTCTTGTTTGGCCTTATTACCTGTGCAAGCGGCCAACATTGCAGTCATTACGACTGCCATCATCATAATTTTTTTCATAATACCTATTTTATTTTTAGAAATCGGCTGCAAATATAATGCAAGGCGAGAGAAATAACAAATTTATTTGATTATTTCCGAGCCGCAGCTTATCTTCACGAGCGCAGCGAGTAAAGATAGTGCTTCACAACACCACCCACGCCACAGCCTTTGCCAGCTGCAATACTACGAAGATGATGCCGAAGATCTTCGTAGATTTGTTGTCACGCTCATAGCAGCGCTCAAACCATTCACGACTCTCCCAGTGATGCGACAGCCAAGCCAGTGAACGTCCGTTCTGCCCCATGGCCAGCATGGAAAAGAAGAAGAGCAACCCTATCAGATTCAGGTCGTTGATCATCATGAGCAGGATGACGATGACAATATATAGCACCCACTTCTGCTTCACGGAGTGGCACAGCACAAAGAACTGCGGAAACAGGCAGGCCACCCAGTCCCATTTTTCAATGCCCGCTGGTATCAATGGGTCTTTCTTGCTTCGTGTCAGTATGTCCCATGCCGAGAAGTTGTGCCCATAGAAGTATTCCGCGTTTTTGTCCAACAGCTCCGGATGGTCTTGCAGGTAAGTGTCGGCCAGCTGTTCATAATCCTTTTTTCCCTTCAAGGTCAGGATCTTGAACTCCCCATCAGGCATCTTGTAGAAAAGGAATTCTTCTTTCTCTTCTGACTTGAAGAGGCGGGGGAACAACAGCCCGTATTTCTCGGCCAGCATGGCTTGGAAGTCATCATAGTCATTGATGTCCACCACCCAATAGATCACCTTGTTCAAGTAGCCGTGCTGCACGCACTGGTCAAACTCCCAGAGGAAATTGTCCGTCATGTTGATGCGTTGCAATATCACGGGAGACTTCTCTTGCAGATCAGTCACCACCTCTTTCCATGATTCGCCCACATAGATGCGCTTGGCTCCTTGGGGGGGCAACAGCACATCTGGCTTGCCTATGGCGTATGGATGGAAGAGTTTCGACAAACTCTTCATAAGCTTCTCCTCATTCTTCTCGTACTTCTCATCGTCCTTGAAGCTGCGCAGGAAAAGGATGAAGTACTTGAGGTAGCTGGCATGGTATTCGTTGTAGAAAGGCGTTTGCCGCAATCCCTTGTGTGCCAACTGATAGGCAGGGACCAACAGCAGTATGGATATGACGAACGAGTGAATCATATCACGTGCGTAGATCCAGGGGTTGGCTGAGCCCTCAGGCCATAGGTTCTTGAACAGTACCTGATAAATCAGGCCGCCTATCATGAACAGCAAGATGATATTGGCCCAGTTCCTGCAACGGGCGATGGTGTTGTAGTTCCTGCTTCGTGTTGCAATCATCTTCAGCGGCCAGGTAAGCACGATGAACATCAGCAGGAAGAAGGGAGCCATGATGAAGGTTTCCAACCACACTTGTCCGAAGCGTCCGAGGAAGTCCCTTACACTATCAAGCCACAAGATCATTCCTATGTGCGTATAAGCAATCATAGCAGCTTAGTCTTGGTATTTGGTGAAATCATATTTTGCACGCAAAACAGCTTTCGTTTCAGGGGTCTGTGCCTTGAAATAAGCCTTGAATCCAGGGCAGAAATTGATATGCCATCTCCAAAAGCGGCCTAATGCCGATTTCGGATTCTTATCGTAGTGTGCACGAAACATGCACGTTTCACAGGGGTATGCCATAGTCTTATCTTTTAAATTTGCTTGTAAAGATAGTGCAAGGCGAGCGAAAAAGCAAATTTATTTGACTTTTTCCGAGCCGCAGCCTATTTTCACGAGCGAAGGTTTTTCGATTAAACATGATAGGGCTTCAGGGTTGCGCGCATTCCTTGCCGCCCTATATAGGTAATTTACAAAATCGGAGAGGCGTTGTCAATACTCTGGTCTTACTTTAATGTTTTTTAGGGAATGTAATGACTTGGAATCATAGGTTTTCTCGGTTTTACGACATGCATTTTCTGAGGTGCTGGGAAGTCGGTTATGAGATGATTCATCATAAAGCGAAAAAAGGCTATCTTCACAGACAGCCTTTCCTTTATTTCCCACGCTGGGAAATTGCCTATTATTCTAAAGTTCACATACGATTGTATGTAGCTCAAAGAGGACACAAATGTAAACAAAATTTTCTTACCAACCAAAAAAAACTGATATTTCTTTCAGAAAAACATTGAATATTCAGTCGTCATGCCTTCTTAGCTCCCCTTATGCGCTGATGTGCCCGTTTCAACGCTCGCGTGAGGAAAAATTATCTTCCTCGTGAGGGAGGTAAATTTCACGCACTACAAGTGACAAATCTCACCAGCTTTCGAGTGGATAATCTTTCATTTTACGGCCTCAAATGTTGGATGATGAAACAGAAGAATGATTTTTCTACAATGGTTCAATTAGGTTCAATTAGTTCAATAAATTTTGTGCATATAGTTAAATGAGATGAAACCTGCGCACAAATTTTTATATTATATATATATAATATAAATATAAAATAATAATAAAATCAGTAGAAGAAGCTCCGCCAAGAGGGGGTGCTTGGATTTATTGAACTAATTGAACCTAATTGAACCTCCCTTGCCATTTTGCTTATAAAGATGCGCCATTGTTTTGAATAAATATGTATCTTTGCATCGATAAAACGAAGCATGAAGGATATGAGAACTTTACGACTTTACGGTAACATACTGTTGGCTATGCTGATGGCTTTGAGCATGGCTTCGTGTGGAGGTGACGACGACCCTGCCTCGCAGGGAGGAGAGAAGCCTATCCCTGCGCCTGTGCAGGGCAAGATAGATATCCCTGCCACGGAAAACACCCAACCCCTGATGGCACAGACGGGAGGTACGGCTACCGTGACCTTCACGGCCAACGGAGCCTGGACTGCCTCTACTTCGGCCGGGTGGTGTATGCCTACTCCCGCAAGCGGACAGGCGGGTACAGTGACCCTCACCCTCACTGCCCTGCAAAACGGAACCTACGACGACCGAGTGGCCACCATCACGCTGAAATGCGGCAATGCCAGTCAGACCATCACCGTGTCGCAGGTGCAGAAGGATGCCATCATCGTGGCCTTGCAAAAGCATGAGGTGGACTACAAGACCACCACCCTGAGCTTTGAGGTGCAGCACAATGTGCCTTTCCAAGTCACGATAAGCGACGATGCCAAAGACTGGATAAGCCAGACAGAGACCCGCGCCCTGCAAACAGATAAGCTGACCTTCAGCCTTGCTCCCAACGAGGGGACAGCCGAACGCACTGGCGTGATCACCGTAGAGGGAAGCGGACTGACGCAGACCGTGAAGGTGGTGCAGAACTTCGACTACCTGGCTGCCGAACGCGCTGCCCTGATGGATCTCTATCACGCCACCAACGGAGACAACTGGAAGGACAACACCAACTGGGGAAGCGAACTGGACTTTGGCCAGTGGGTAGGCGTGAGCACAGACAAGAAAGGGCACGTCATAGATATCGTCTTGTCTGATAACAACCTGGAAGGCACCTTGCCGGAAAACCTGCCCAACCTGCCCTATCTCACCCAGCTCTGGCTGCCCATGAACAAGCTGACGGGCGAAATACCTGAAAGCATAGGAGGGCTGAAGAACCTGACGTCACTGAGTCTGGCATACAACCAGCTCACAGGGGAGATACCCGAGAGTATGGGCTACCTCACTGAACTGAACTATGCACTGCGCATCAACGACAACATGCTCACGGGCAACATCCCCCTGTCGTTTCTGAACCTCGTGAAACATCCCATCATCGATGTGAGCAACAACTGCCTGGATGGTGACCTGCCGCGAGAACTCGTGGAATCCGACTGGTGGAAGAAGACCAGGATAAGCTATCACCAGCAGGAGGGCTACCAGCTGAGAAACCCCGCTTACTACAACTCTTCCGACTTCTCACAAGACAGAAAGGTGGAACAGTTTTACAAACATGGCAAAGGAAAGGGCATCAAGCTGGTCATTACAGGAGATGCCTACTCCGACCGGAATATTGCCGACGGCACCTTCAGAAACGATGTGATGAGGGCCATAGCCGCTTTCTTCAGCGTGGAACCCTACAACACCTTCAAGAACTATTTCGATATCTATGCTGTCACTGCGGTGTCGACCAACGAAATACTCGGCGCCGATCTGGCGTTTAAGACAGAGAACCCTTCCAGTGGGTTGAAATATAACTTTGTGAAAGTGATGGAGTATGTGAGCTTAGTGGCCGATGACCCGAATGACCTGTCGGACATCACCACCATCGTCTTGCTGAACACCAATGAAAGCATACGCGTTTACAGCCAGAACTGGTCTAACGGCTTTACCATAGGTCTCTGTACCACTGGCGATGACTTGACCTATGAGGTGACGCACGAGATAGGCGGACACGGCTTCGGACTGTTGGGCGATGAATACGTGGACGACGATGTGACGGAAAACGACCAACCGGATGATGTGATGCATGCGCTTGTGAACCTTTCGCACAATGAAGGCGAAGACTTGAACCTGGATTACCACAAGAACCTGCAGGAGATACTCTGGGCAGACTTCATCAGCAATCCCGACTACGACGTGGAACACTTGGGCGCTTACGAAGGAGGGTGGGTGAGATACCCCTACGGCATCTACCGCCCGACGAAGACCAGCATCATGCGGGAATTCCCCGATCCGCAGAATCCCTGGACGATGGAGTACAATGCTCCCAGCCGCTGGGCCATCTACCAGCGTCTGATGAAATTGGCAGGGGAGAATTGTGTTTATGAGGAATTCCTATCCTACGACAAGAGGAACCTGAACCGCTTTGCCAGCGGGGCCTACACCCGTAGCTACGTGGAGCAGCCTGCCCAGCGCAGGAGTCCGGGCAGTGTGGAGACTTCACCTGTGAGGCATGACTATCCGGCTAAGGTCAGGTAGCTGCATCATCTCTCCGAAAGGGGGTAGGGGGCTTTTATTTCTTATAGACAATCCGCTTGTTTGCCCAATACACTCCGGCCAGGATGAGGAAGCAGCCGAGGAAGGCCAGGGAGGTGACAGGCTCATCGAGGAAGAGGGCAGAGCCTATCATGGTGGTCACGGGGTTGAGGTAAATGTAGTTGGAGGCTGCAATGGTGCCAATTTTCTCCAACGCCACGTTCCACAAGTAGAAACAGCCGAAAGAAGCGATGAAGCCGAGGAAAGCAAGGTTCATCCACACGGCTGGATCCTTGAAGCCTTCCAAAGGGAACTGCCAGGGCGAGATGAAGAAGACGGGAATCATGGTTATCAACCCGTAGAAGAACACTTTGCGGGTGATGAAGACAATGTTGTACTTGCCCGTGAACCGCTTGATGAGCAGGCTGTAGACAGACCAGCAGAAGGCAGCTGCCAAAGCCAGGAAATCACCCAGAGGGTTGAGGTGCAGCACAAAACTGCCGTTGTAGATCACCAAGGCCACACCGATAAGGGCCACGATGGAACCCCAGATGAGTTGCTTGGTGGCCTTGAGGCTGCGTAGCACCAGGATGCTGATAAAGGTGGTGATAAGGGGGTTGGAGCAGAGGATGAACGATACGTTGTTGACATACGTGATACCTATCGCAGTGTTTTCTGCCAGGAAATAGAGGGAACCACCCGTGAGGCCCAATATCAGCATGAGCAGTTCGTCTTTCCAATTGTCGGCAAACAGTCTTCGGGGAGAGATAAACCACAAACAGGCATAGCCGATGAGGAAACGCAACTGGAAGATCTCATGTGGAGTAAGACCATGCAATAAGAGCACCTTGGAGTTGATGAAGGTCACTCCCCAGATGCCCACAATCACGATAGCCAAAAGATGATATGCCCAGTTGGATTTCATTCGGGGTTTGTTATGTCATTACGGTCATTTGTCAATAGTCAAGAAGAGGGTGCCAAAAACTGACACCCTCTTCTCCTTATCTATTATTTAGGCAGGTTGAACGCCACAGACATCTCCTTCATCTGCGCATCGCTCATGCCATCGGGCTCAAAGCCCATGCACTTGGCCTTCACGTAGATATCGGCACTCTTCACCAGCACGTCGATCTGGTCGAAGGCATCCATCACATCGAGTCCCTTGGCGAACACGCCGTGCTTCTCCCAAAGCACTACATCGTAGTCTTCCAGCTCACGCATGGTGGCATTGGCCAAAGCCTCGGAGCTTGGCAACTCGTAAGGCACTATACCTAAGCCTAGTGGGCAGAAAGCCTTGGTCTCGGGAATCATGCTCCAGAGCAGGCGGGTGAGCACATCTTTCTCCAAGAACTTCTTAGTGTGGCTCATGGCCACCAGTTCGATGGGGTGTGTATGCACGGTGGCGTTATAGGGAGAACCGACCTCCAGCATACGGTTGTGTACAGCCAGGTGTGAAGGCAGTTCACTGGTAGGCTGCACGGGCTCGTCGGCTATGATGACGTAGGAGGCGCAATCGTCCAGAATGCGGATGATAGAGCCATGCTGCATGGGCCATCGAGCCAGGTCACGCATACGCTTGCCTGTGCCTTTGCAATAGAAATAGCCACCCTTGAGGTAAGGCAGGGTGATGCCGATCTGTTTCACATCACTGATGGCAGGCATAGCCTTGATCTCATCGTCCACGAATCGGGTGACGTTCACGGTGATGTTTCCACCGTTACGCTCAGCCCAGCCTTTCTGCCACAGATATCCAGCCACTTCGGCCACTTTGGCCACCTCGGCCGCTAATTCAGGTCTGTTATCTAAGATACTCATTTTTCAGTTATTTTAAAAGTTCAGGTACGAAGGTTGAAACTATCAGTACCACAATGCCAATGACCAACACGGTGATGGTCTTGCTACTGCAACCCTTCCACTCCTTGAGGATAATGCCCCATACGTTGGAGAACACCACGTTGAGTGCCATGAGAATGCAGAAAGCAAAGGTGGTGAGTGTGGGGCTTTCGGTGAGGAAACCCTTACCCAGCGACAGTCCGAAGAACTGGCTGTACCACAACAGACCGGCCAACGCGCAGAAGAGGATGTTGTTCCCCCAGAGGCTGCCCTTGGAGTAGTCGCTCCATGTGCAGTTCTTGCTGTTTTGATAGAAGCAATATACGGCATTGGTGCAGAAACCGCCTAAGGTCACAAGCAAGGTGGCAGGAAGGGTGCTGTACATCGGGTCGGTAAGATCTCCGAAATGGATGTCCTTGCCAAACTCCAAGCCCACGTTGAAGCATCCGCTCATGAAGCCGGCCAACAAGGCTATGAGGATGCCCTTCGGGAAGTTAAAGTCCTTCACGGCCTTCTTCTTCTCCTCTTCGCTGAGGCTCTGTGCCTTCATGTGACCAGCCAAACCGATGATGGCTATACCTATCAGGGTGACTACCACGCCGATGATGACAGCAGCCGTGAGGCTCTCCAACGGTTTCTGCTCAGGGAAATAGACATTGAGCAGCACAGGCCCCATGATGGTACCCAAGCCAGCGCAGGTGCCCAAGGCGATGCTCTGTCCCAAAGCCACACCCAAATAGCGCATGGACAGGCCGAAAGTAAGGCCGCCCACACCCCAGAGGACTCCGAAGAACACCGTCATCCATACATTGAATGACGGAGCCTGGGCGAACAGCTCCATGAGGCTATGCCCCGACGGAACTGCCAGCAAGGCACCTAGGAAGGGGAAGATGAGCCAGGCAAACACGCCTTGCACGATCCAATAGCTCTCCCAACTCCATTCCTTGATCTTGTTGATAGGTACGTAGCAACTGCTTTGGCAGAACGCTCCTATCGCTATAATCAGTAATCCGATGATGATGCTCATATTATCTGCAAACTACGTCACACTCGATGTTGAAAATCTTGGCCACCTTGAGGATGGTATCGATATGATGACCTACGGCAGCAGCCATGTGGTGTGTAGGCCCAGCCTCACTCCACTTGTTGACAAACTCACGGCAACTGAGTGAGAACTTGGTGCGCATATTGGTATCACCAAACATGAAGATAGGACCTTCTTCGTTGATACCTTCTGCCACTACGAATTTGAACACACCGTTCTTGTCTTGTGTGATAGCCAGATAGGTCACAGGACCTGTAGGAGGATAGAACTGGGTGAGGTAACCACCACCTGTCTTTCCGTGGAACACAGGCACAATCTTCATGGTAGGCTTCTTGGCCTGGGAAATGTCGAAATCGCCCGAGCCTGAGTGACCGATGATGCAAATGTCCTTGGGGAAGTCTATGCTGTACATCTCAGCCAGTGTGCCTGTGCCAGAGATGGTCTTCAGAATAGACATAGCCATAGCCACCTTCATGTCGCCCTCTACGGCACAAGCCGTATGCTGCTTGATAAGCATGGAGAAAGCTGGGATAAGCATAGAATCGAGCTTGCCTGCCACACCTTGGGCAAATCCTGCATAATGGCTGGCTATCATGCCGAGTTTCTCATCCTTCACCCACTGTTCGAAAGCTACCACATACTTGGCCATCTCCCAAACTTTCTCGATAGTTCCGCCACCCTCAATATCAAAGGTGTCGAGGATATCCTGAGCCTTGGCACGGATGGCATCTTCATCGGTGATATTGTCGGCTATGGCCCACATCTGTTCCCAGTCGAACTGCTTGGTATATACAAACATGCGATGGTACAGGTTGGTCTCATCAATATAGAGGTCCATCATACCTGGATACGGGCGGCCTATCTGTGCGATGTTGGTGTCACGGAAGCGACGGCGCACCTGGGCTGCACGGCACCAGTCTTCGATCTCGGCCTGCACTCCTGGGTCACCGCCTTCCACCACACCGGTAATCACAGCCGAGCGCTTGCCTGCACGGTTCAGGTCGGCCACCATTTCTCCGATGGCACCACAGGCGTATAGCTCGCCAAGCCAGGTGGGGATGTCGGTCTTGTCGTAATCAGGAGCCAATTTCTTCTGCACATTGACAATTACCACAGGTACATCAAGGTCACGCACGGCAGGAAGCATATTATAAGAGGTGCAATAAGTGAGCATCTGTAGGATGACGAGATCCACATCGGCAGCACGGAACTTGTCGCCTGCTGCCATAGATTGCTCCTTGGTGGTCACCATGCCTCCGTCGATAATCTCTACCGTATCGGGTAATGTCTTTTTAAATGCCTCGTACTGGGCTTCAAACTCAGGAACGAGCTGTGGGAACTGTGGGAGGTATGCCCCAAGTGCAATGGAAAACACGCCTACCCTTGCTTTTGTTTCAACTAATGGCTTCATAGCTTTTCTTTTTTAATTGTTAATAATTGGTTTTGTTTCGTTTTAAAGGCATTCACTGATTGTTAATATTTGTAGGCTTATTTTATTCTTTCTACGGCTACATCCCAGTTTTCTGAGAACTGAGGATTATAGGTTGTGAGCGGGATGCTCTTATGTATCAACATTCGCATGGACTTAATATCCTTGGCCATACCAGCTGCAATGGCCTGTACCATCACATTGCCTAAAGCGGTAGCCTCCACAGGTCCTGCAATCACAGGAATACCCAGTGCGTTGGCAGTCCATTGGTTAAGCATGGTGTTTTGACAGCCTCCGCCGATCATATGCAGGACTTCCAGGCGGTAAGGAGTAAGGTCGCGCAGCATATAGTAAACCTGACGATAGCGCAGGGCCAGGCTCTCGTAGATGCAACGGGTAATCTGACCGCGGGTCTGAGGCACAGGTTCACCGTGCTTGTGACAATAACGTTTGATGGCCTCCTCCATATCTTCAGGATTGACAAACTCAGGCGCGTCGGGATTGATCACACTACGGAAAGGTTCTGAAGCTGCAGCCTCAGCATTGATTTCTGCATAAGGCGGATTACCCCATTTGAGTCGGCAACGCTCCAACAGCCACATGCCACAGATGTTCTTCAGCACACGGATATTGCGCTCCACACCTCCTTCGTTGGTGAAGTTGAGTCGTTCGGTCATATCGTTAATCACTGGCTGAGGCGACTCGATTCCCATGAGCGACCAGGTACCACTACTCAGGTAGGCAAAGCCTGTGTTGGTGGCAGGCACAGCTGCTACAGCCGAAGCCGTGTCGTGACCACCTACGGCCACTACAGGCACAGGACCCAGTCCGGTGATTTGTTGTATCTCTTTGGTAAGCGTTCCGATGGTCTCGCCCGGATAGACAAACTTGCCGAAAGAGCGCTCGGTTAGTCCCAGAGCCATCACCAGCTCTGTATCGAGCTTACGTGTCTTGGCATTGACCAACTGAGAGGTAGTTGCTACGGTATATTCACACACTTTCTCTCCGGTGAGCATATAGCTCAAAGCGTCGGGGATGAAGAGTACCTTGTCCACCAACTCCATCGCACTGTCGTACTTGCGACGCATAGTATCAAGCTGGAAAAGCGAGTTAAAATTCATCACCTGTATGCCTGTGATGTTATAAACACGCTTCTGGGGTATTTTGGCAAAGAAATACTTGGGTGCGCCTTCGGTTTGTGGGTCACGGTAAGAGTAAGGCAGACGCAAGAAACTGCCGTCACGGGCCAAAAGCACAAAATCACAACCCCAGGTATCAATGCCGATGGATTCTATCTCAACCCCTCGATTAGCCACTATCTTCAACCCTTCCAAAATGTTTCGGTAGAGTTCGAAAATATCCCAATAGAAATGTTCCCTCATCTGGATCAGGTGATTGGGAAAACGATTCAGGACCTCCTGTTCAAAGCCCTCGTCAGACACGGTGGTCAGCAAGGTACGTCCGCTGGTAGCTCCTAAATCGACAGCAAAAAATGTCTTTTTCATAAGCAATAGTTCTATTTTGTGCCAAAAATAGTAAAAATATCGGTAATCTGCCTGCTAAAACAGAGATTTTTTTTATTTATGAGAAAAATGAATATATATTCACTATTTTGAATTTATAGTAAGATTTTTACTTCATTTTGGTTATTTTTCTATATAAAAATGAATAATATTTCAAAAATTGTAGTAATTTTGCCCCCGATTTACGAATAAATATGCAGAGATGACCAAGAAAACAGAACGATTGGATGCCATCAAGATGGCTGTTTCCAGCCGAGAAATCAGTTCTCAGGTGGAGTTAATCGAAATACTGAAGAATGAAGGGATTGAAGTGGCTCAGGCCACCCTTTCCCGAGATATGAAGCAGCTCAAGATTGCCAAGGCTGCCAATGGCTCAGGCAATTATGTGTTTGTGTTGCCCAATGACATTATGTATCATCGTCAGCCTTCTATGAAAGCGGTGACGAAGATGCAGATGAATACAGGGTTTCTCTCACTCAACTTTTCAAAGAACCTGGCTGTGATTCGTACGCGTCCGGGCTATGCCAGTGGTATCGCCTACGACATAGACAATGGAAATTATACTGGTATATTGGGTACCATTGCAGGAGACGATACCATTTTGTTAGTGCTGGCAGAGGGGGAAACAAAAACAAATGTTAAGAATTTTTTAAAATCAATCATTCCTGGTGTATAATCAGGGAATAAAGAAAAATCAAAAACATGGAAGAAAGACAAATTGATGTAATGGTGGCTGATGCCAGTCATGAGGTCTATGTGGATGAGATTTTGAAAACCATCAGTGATGCAGCTAAGGTACGTGGAACAGGTATTGCTGAACGTACTCATGAGTATTTGGCTACGAAAATCAAAGAGGGTAAGGCTGTGATAGCCTTGTGTGGAAACGAGTTTGTGGGTTTCTCCTATATTGAGAGCTGGGGTAACAAGCAGTTTGTGGCTACCTCGGGTCTCATCGTGCATCCTGCCTATCGTGGGTTGGGTGTTTCCAAGCGTATCAAGGCTGCTACATTCAGACTGGCCCGTCTGCGTTGGCCGTGGGCCAAGATTTTTAGCCTCACCAGTGGTGGAGCCGTGATGAAGATGAATACAGAATTGGGCTATGTGCCTGTGCCTTTCGTGGAACTGACCGACGATGATGCCTTCTGGAAAGGTTGTGAGGGTTGTGTGAATCATCACATTCTCATGGAGAAAGAACGTAAGTTCTGCATCTGCACTGCCATGCTTTATGACCCTGCAAAACATCCGGAGGACAGACTTTAATAATTGAACATTGAGAATTGAACATTGAACATTGAGAATTGAACATTGAACATTGAGAATTGAACATTGAACATTGAGAATTGAACATTGAACATTGAGAATTGAACATTGAACATTGAAAATAATAATTACTTATGGATAAGAAAAAAGTAGTTGTTGCATTCAGTGGTGGACTTGACACATCGTTCACCGTGATGTATCTGACCAAAGAAAAAGGTTACGAAGTATATGCTGCCTGTGCCAATACAGGTGGATTCAGTGAGGAACAACTGAAAAAGAACGAAGAAAACGCCTACAAGCTGGGTGCAGTGAAATATGTGACGCTTGATGTGACACATGAATATTATGAGAAGAGTCTGAAATATATGGTATATGGTAATGTGCTGCGTAATGGTACTTACCCCATTTCCGTGAGTTCGGAACGTATCTTTCAGGCATTGGCTATTGCACGCTATGCCAACGAGATAGGTGCTGATGCTATTGCACATGGCTCTACAGGAGCAGGCAATGATCAGGTGCGCTTCGACATGACCTTCTTGGTGATGGCTCCTGGCAAGGAGATTATCACCCTGACACGTGATATGGCACTGAGCCGTCAGGAGGAAATTGACTATCTGAACCAACATGGCTTTGCAGCCGATTTTGCTAAACTGAAATATTCCTATAATGTGGGTATCTGGGGTACCTCTATCTGTGGAGGAGAGATTTTGGACTCTGCCCAGGGTTTGCCTGAGACTGCTTACCTGAAACATGCGACCAAGACAGGGACCGAGCAACTTCGTCTTACGTTCAAGCAGGGTGAATTGAAAGCCGTAAACGATGTGGAGTACGACGACCCCATCAAGGCTATCCAGAAGGTAGAGGAGATTGGTGCATCATATGGTATAGGACGTGACATGCACGTGGGTGATACTATCATAGGTATCAAGGGGCGTGTTGGCTTCGAGGCTGCAGCCCCTATGCTCATCATTGGTGCCCACCGCTTTTTAGAGAAATATACGCTGAGCAAATGGCAGCAGTATTGGAAAGACCAAGTAGCCAACTGGTACGGCATGTTCTTGCATGAGAGTGAATACCTGGAACCTGTGATGCGTGACATTGAGGCCATGCTTACCAGTTCTCAGCGCAATGTGAACGGTACTGCCATTTTGGAGCTTCGTCCGCTTTCGTTCTCTACCGTAGGTGTGGAGAGTGAGGATGACCTTGTGAAGAACAAGTTTGGCGAATATGGCGAAATGCAGAAAGGCTGGACTGCCGAAGATGCCAAGGGCTTCATAAAGGTTTCGTCTACGGCTTTGCGTGCATACTACAGTGTACATGGTGATGAAATGAAGAACAATGAAGATTAAATAATTACTATGATTAAAGTAGGAATTATAGGAGGTGCAGGATATACTGCCGGTGAATTGATAAGGCTACTCATCAACCATCCGGATGCGGAAATCATATTTGTGAATAGTACCAGCAATGCTGGCAATTTGATAGCCGACATACACGAGGGACTCTATGGTGAGACGGATTTGCATTTTATCGACCAACTTCCTCTCGACCAGATTGATGTGCTCTTCTTCTGCACTGCCCATGGAGATACGAAGAAGTTCTTGGAAAGTCATGAGATACCTGCCAACTTGAAAATCATTGACCTTTCTCAAGACTATCGTCTCAAGGCTGAGGGCAATGACTTTGTGTATGGCTTGCCTGAACTGAACCGTCGTGCCACCTGTAAGGCTCAATACGTGGCTAACCCTGGTTGTTTTGCCACAGCCATCCAGTTGGGCTTGCTTCCATTGGCCAAGCATCATCTACTCGAAGGTTCCGTATCGGTAAATGCTATCACGGGTAGCACAGGAGCAGGCGTAAAGCCCAGTGCTACCAGTCATTTCAGTTGGCGTGACAACAACCTCAGTGTATATAAGGTGTTTCAACATCAGCACCTGCATGAAATCAGACAGTCGATTCTACAGTTGCAGCCAGAGTTTGACGGTGATATCGACTTCATTCCTTACCGGGGCAGTTTCCCGAGAGGCATTTTCGTTACTTTGGTTGTGCGTACGCCTGTGCCTATTGAGGAACTGGTGAAGATGTACAAGGATTACTATGCCGAAGATTCTTTCACGCATGTGGTAGAACGAAATATTGACTTGAAACAGGTGGTTAACACCAACAAATGCCTGCTGCATTTAGAGAAGTATGATGACAAGCTCGTCATTATCTCTTGCATCGACAACTTGCTCAAGGGTGCCAGTGGTACAGCGGTCCACAACATGAATCTCATGTTCGGCCTGGAAGAAACAACTGGATTGAAATTAAAGCCATCAGCTTTTTAAATTGAAAAACAAAAGAAATGAAACTATTTGACGTTTATCCACTTTTCGATATCAACATTGTAAAAGGACTTGGTTGTCATGTATGGGACGATCAAGGGACAGAGTATCTTGACCTCTATGGCGGTCATGCGGTGATTTCCATAGGCCATTGCCATCCACACTACGTAGATATGATGACTAAGCAGCTCAATACCTTGGGCTTCTACTCCAATTCGGTCATCAACAAGTTGCAAGTACAGGTAGCAGAACGCTTGGGCAAAATCTCAGGCTACGATGACTACGCACTCTTCCTTATTAATAGTGGTGCAGAAGCTAATGAAAATGCACTGAAGCTGGCTTCGTTCCACAATGGCCGTACCCGTGTGCTCTCTGCCGAGAAAGCATTTCACGGACGAACCTCTTTGGCTGTGGAGGTGACCAACAATCCCAAGATCATTGCCCCCATCAACGATGGTGGTCATGTGACCTACCTGCCTCTCAACGATTTGAAGGCTTGGGAAGACGAGTTAGCCAAGGGTGATGTATGTGCAGTGATTCTGGAATGTATCCAGGGCGTAGGAGGCATCAAGCTGGTGACCAAGGAGTTTGCGCAAGGATTGGCTAAAGCCTGCAAGAAATATGACACCGTACTTATCTGCGATGAGATACAATGTGGCTACGGACGTAGTGGCAAGTTCTTTGCCCACCAGTGGTTCGACATTCAGCCAGACCTCATCACGGTAGCCAAAGGCATAGGCAATGGCTTCCCGATGGCAGCCTTACTCATCAGTCCAATGTTCACTCCTGTCTATGGTCAGTTGGGTACCACTTTTGGAGGTAACCATCTGGCTTGTACAGCTGCTTTGGCTGTGATGGATGTGATGGAGCAGGAAGGATTGGTGCAGAATGCCTTGGAAGTGGGCAACTACCTGCTTGATGAACTCAAGAAGTTCAAGGGCATCAAAGAAGTTCGTGGACGTGGTCTGATGATTGGCATGGAGTTTGATGAACCCATCAAGGCGCTTCGCCTCCAACTGCTTAAGGAACAGCATGTGTTCACGGGCGTGAGCGGTACGAACGTTATCCGCTTGCTTCCTCCACTTTGCCTGAGCAAAGACGACGCCAGTCTGTTCCTGGAACGCTTCCAGCACATCATTGGTTAAAATAAGTCGACGATTAAAATAAAAGTTATGAAGATAGCAATCATTGGTGTAGGAAATATGGGAGGAGCAGTTTGTGAAGGGCTCTTCAACAAAGGCATGGATGCACACTATCAGATTACCGCTTCCGATGCTTCTATGGAAAAGCTGGAAATGCTGAAGCAGCGTTTCGAGAAACTGGAGATTACCACAGACAACTATAAGGCTGCTCAAGGTGCAGATTTGGTAATCGTGGCTGTGAAACCTTGGTTGGTGAAGCCTGTGGTGGGAGAACTGCACATGTCTGAAAACCAGATCTACATTTCCATTGCAGCGGGTGTGGATTTTGCACAACTGCAGAGCTTTACAGGACTGGAGCATCAGCCCATGTTCCGTGTGATACCTAATACAGCTATTAGTGACCAACAGAGCATGACCCTCATTTGCAAGTGCAATAATACACCAGAGCAGGAAGCATTGGTGACTTCTTTGTTTGCTTGCATGGGACAGGTCCTTTATATCCCTGAAAGTAAGATGGCTGCAGGCACAGCCATTGCTTCGTGTGGCATTGCCTATGCGTTGAAATACATAGAAGCTTGCATTCAAGCAGGCATTGAATTGGGGCTCACGGCCAAGGAAGCCCGTCAGCTTACCAATCAGACCCTCATTGGAGCCACCACCCTGCTCAATGAGCACGGGGAACATCCTGCCGTAGAGATTGAGAAAGTCTGCACCCCTGGTGGCATTACCATTAAGGGCATCAACCAGTTGGAGCACAGCGGATTCACATCGGCTGTGATTAATGCCATGAAAGCAAGTAAGTGATAACATGTTAACTTTATACCTTAGTTTATTATGAGAAACTTTGTATTTCTATTCTGTCTGTTGTTGTGCACTTCAGGTATGGCTCAGAAAAAAGCTTTAGACCACGATGCCTACGATGGATGGAAACATGTGGAATCGAGCAAGATTTCCGCTAAGGGTAACTATTCCCTCATCCAGATAGATCCTCAGGAGGGTGATGGTGTGCTTACGTTCAGAAGATTGAAGAACGACCAAGAACTGAGCATTGAGCGTGGCTACAATGCCTCCATACTGCCCAATGAGCAATTTGCTGTTTGCCTGATTAAACCGTTCTTCCAGGATACTCGTCAGGCGAAGATTGCCAAGAAAAAAGCTGATGATATGCCTAAGGATACTTTGGCTATCATCCGTCTGTCTGATTTCCAAGTGACCAAGATAGCTCAGGTGGCTTCTTACAAACTGGGTGACAACGGGGATATGGCTTTGGCTTATATCTCTACCGATACTACGGGCATTGACAAGAAAGCCAAGGGAGGCAAACCGCTCTTGATTTATCATTTCGATACAGCTAATACTGATACCATACAGAAAGTGGATAAGTATGGTTTTGACCGTAGTGGACAGCTATTGGCCTTTACTACCGATGATGGGAAGAAGCATCCTACAGTGGGTGTTTACAACGTAGCTACGGCTACCGTCACACAGTTGGGTACTGACCACCGTTTCTACACTCTTCCTACATTCGATGCACAGGGCAAGCAACTGCTCTTCTTGGCATCTGCTGATACATTGGATTCTGGTAGCAAGCATTGCGACCTATATTATTATAAGGTGGGAGAGGCTGCTTCCAAGAAACTCGTTGACAGTAGTTACAAGCAGAATCTGCCTGATGGTTGGGGAATAAATCAGTATAGCAATCCGTTCTTCAGTGAGAATGGAGAGGTCATCTTCACTGGGGTAGCTGAGCACATTGCTCCCAAAGACACTACTTTGGTGCCTTTTGAGACGGCAGGACTTGATATCTGGACGTGGAATGCCCCTGAAACTCCTCCTACTGAGTTGAAAAACATCAACCGTGTGCGTGAACGCGTATGCCTTAGTGTAGTACATCCGCAGAGCAATTCACTCACAATGCTCACTAACAGCGTGTTCGACCGCATTCTGCTGCCCGACCAGGGTAATGCTGGTTATGCTGTGAGTATCGACCGTACCAACCACATGGTGGAAAGTCAGTGGACCTATCAGTTACCTCAAGAGGTGGCATTGATTGATCTTCAGACTGGCAAGCGCACACCGCTAATCACGTGTGTTTTTGGTTCATTCACTTCTTCTCCTACAGGAAAATACCTCATTTGGTACGACTATGAGCAAAAAGCTTGGTTTACTTATCATACGCAAAGCAAGCAGATCTCCAATATCTCAGCCAAGGCAGGAGTGAATTTCTGGGATGAACTCAATGATACCCCCAGCTATCCTAGTCCTTACGGCATAGCAGCTTGGACCGAGAATGATGCGCAGGTGCTTGTTTATGACCGTTACGACATTTGGCAGCTGAATCCCGACGGCACAGAGGCCACTAACCTTACGGTTGGAAATGGACGTACCAACAACCTAACCTACCGTTACGTGCGTACTAAAGATATTCCAAGAATTTCTGGCAACTTTGGAGCAAGCGGCCGTGCTGAAGCGCTCAACTTGAAGGAGTCGGTATATCTGAGTATTTTTGATAATAATACTAAGCAGTATGGATATGCTACGCTGAAGGGTGTGCGTGCTGCTGTCCCTACTACTTTGGTCAAGGGCGATTTCATGTACACAGCCTTAACCAAGGCACGCGATGCGGAGGCCTATCTTTATCAAAAGCAGAACTTCCAGCATTGTGCTGATGTATATTACACTGCCAACTGGAAGGGAGAGCGCCGCTTGAGTGATGCCAATCCACAGCAGGCCGATTACCTATGGGGTACAGCAGAATTGTTTAAGTGGAACGCTTACGACGGTACACCTTTGGAGGGACTGCTTTATAAGCCTGAGAATTTCGATGAAAGCAAGAAATATCCCGTGATGATCTATTTCTACGAGCGTAGGTCTGAGAATCTCTTCGCTTACTACGAGCCTGCTCCTAGCCGTAGTACGGTCAACATCAGTTTCTACACCAGTCGTGGTTATGTGTGCTTTGTGCCAGATATTGTCTATACAGCTGGACTCCCTGGCGAGAGTGCATACAACTGCATTTGTGCGGGTGCCGAGGCTTTGACCACCTATCCTTGGATTGACAAGGATAACATGGCTATTCAGGGACAGAGCTGGGGTGGATATCAGACTTCCTACCTTATTACCCGAACCAATATGTTCAAGGCTGCCGGCTCAGGTGCTCCTGTTTCCAATATGACGAGTGCTTACGGTGGTATTCGTTGGGAAAGTGGTAACAGCCGTCAGGGTCAGTACGAACACGGACAGAGCCGCATTGGCCGAAATCTGTGGGAAGCTCCTGAGTTGTACATCTCTAACTCAGCCCTCTTCAAAGCCGACAAGATCGAGACACCTGTGCTCATCATGCACAACGATGCCGATGGTGCAGTACCATGGTATCAGGGTATCGAGTTCTTCATGGCTTTACGTCGGCTGGGTAAACCTGCTTGGTTGCTGCAATACAATAACGAGGCCCATAACTTGGTGGAACGTCGTAATCGTAAAGACCTCTCCATCCGTTTGCAGCAGTTCTTCGACCACTACCTTAAGGGCGCTCCTGCTCCTGCTTGGATGACCAACGGTGTACCAAGCATCAAGAAAGGGGAATACTTCGGGTTTGAAACGGAATAAATGAAGATACAAAAAAAGGAGGGTAAATCCCTCCTTTTTTTATTTCGCAAATACACTATCCATATATGTATAGAACTCAGGGTCTTCGCCCATTACGATTTTCATGATTTTGCCATTCTCATCGAGCAAGATTTTCCAGGGATAACCTTCTACTTCATACTGTTTGGCCACATCACCCTCCCCACCGGGGTTATACACATGCAACCAAGGAATTTGATATTTCTCCACACCAGCCCGCCATTTTTCTTCACTCTCACGGCAGTCGATACTTAGGAATTCTACCTTATCTTTGTACTTCTCATAAGTAGCTTTCATCTGAGGCAGACCGCGAATGCACCAGATACACCAGCTTCCCCAAAAATCAAGTAGGGTGTATTTGCCTTTTCCATAGAGGGAAGACAACTTGAAATCATTGCCCTGTAAATCCTTGAGGGTGAAATCAGGGGCCTGAACTCCCTCTTTGATAATCTCTTTTGTGGTGTTGAGTCTATTCACCTGACCAACACCACCTTCATTAATACTTGCTTTTGCACTCCCAGAGAGCAACACCACGCTTGTTAATACCATCAAATACTTTTTCATAATCGATATCTCTTTATTATTTCAATTTCAACAGATTCTTCTTCTCTCAAAGAATCTCCTTGTAGCCAGGAAAAACAACAAAACCCCAGTGCCGTTCACAACACTCACCGTCCAGAAAGCGGCTGAATAGCCAAGTAATTCGGCCAATACGCCTCCCACCAAAATACCTAAGCCCATGCCAGCATCCCAGGCAATGAGGATGCTGCTGTTGGCTGTGCCACGCTCGTTGTGATGAGCTACACTCACAAACATATTGAGGAAGGCAGGGTACATATGCCCGTTGCCTAAGCCTATGAGGATGGCAGATCCGTAATAACCCACCATATTTGGACAAGCCACAAACAGCGTATAGCCGATAAACGAAATTATCATACCCTCGGCAGCATTGTGCGTGAGTTTTCCCTCTCGTAACGATTTGGCTCCTTGCAGTCGGGACACAAACAGGCCGATGGAAAGGAGCATGAAATAGGTGCCTGTGCCACTGGTGATACCCATCACCTCTTTCCCATAGATGGCCAAGTAGTTGCTCAATACTCCGAAACAGAATGCAAAAAGCATAATGTTGATGGCCATGAGCCACGAACGGGTGAGAAAGAAGCGGTCGAGTGACAGCTTCTCCTTGTTCTTCACAATCTCTTTGGTTGGCACTTTCACCGTTTGATCTACTGCCAAGCCGATGCCAGCAACCAGCAATGCCAGCCAGAACAGCAAGGAGAAGTTGCCTGTCTGGTGATAGATGTATAGACCTACGGTCGGTGCCAGTGCCATCGACAGGTTGTTGCTTAGTCCATAGTAGCCTATACCTTCACTTCTGCGTGAGGCTGGCAGCACATCAATAGCAACTGTACTGTTGGCCACTGTGAGTGCGCCGAATGGCATACCGTGCAGGGTGCGCACTATGGCAAACAACAGCAGGGTGCTGGCAGCAAGATAGCCGGCAAAGAAAGCAAAGAAGAAAAAGAAACACACCATAAGCACCCGCTTACGGTCAAAACTATCAACAACAAACCCACTGAATGGTCTGATAATTAGCGCAGCAATGGTATAACCTGACAGCACGATACCAATCACATCCTTGGTGGCTCCAAACTTTTCACTGAGGTAAAGTGGGAGTAAGGGTGTGAGCAGGTAAAAGGCGAAGAACAATGCGAAGTTCGCCACCATCACCTTGATGTAGTTTCTATTCCAGAGCTGTTCCAATTTTCAATTAACAATTAACTACGTTGATTTTTGTCACGACTCAGCCAGATCGATGCGAGCATCATTTGACTCTCGCTGTTCCAAAAATTAATATTCATACATTTTCACCCTAAACGCCGTAACCGTTCCTACAGGTATCGAGCCCCCCACGCCAGCATAGGCCACTTCGTCGCCATTGATACGATGATAATATTCCTTGCCGTTTTTATCGAAGCGAATCTCATCTACCGATAGGAATGCTGCAGCGTTGGCCTTGCTCTTGCTGCCTTTCGAGAAGGTCAGACTGGCACCACCCAGTCCGCCAGCTACAATGAAGTCTCCCTCGTCTATCTGAATGACGAGTGCTCCTGAAGTCTCCATGTTCACCACACCGACCTTGTTGGCGCCAGTTCCGAAGAGCGCTTCGGCAGCTGCTGTGCTAAATCGGGTCATTGTGATGCGGTAGTTACCCATCTCAACACTATCTGTGTCCCGTCCTTTGGTAAGATATAGTCCGTTACACTTGTCTGTGCCGATATGCTCTTTTAGGTAAGGCATCAGTCTCTCAAGCAGTTGGTAGGTTTCGCCATAGTACCAAGGGTCGAAGTCAGGCTCATCCGTCAGACCACCGCCGTCGATGCCGAAAGGTGCATAGCAAAGGGCACCATACTTACCAATGGTGTAGAAAGCGCGTGACGCTCCGTCGATGTCTTTCGTAGTCTCAGGGATAAAGAGCGGGTTGCCGCTCAGGGTGTAGTCCTCCAGAATCGTGTCGAAGATATCTATGGCATAGATATCTGGAGCGATGAAGTCAATGCTGGGAGCACCAGCCCTCCAGATATCTATAAGGTGTGCCTCGGGACCACCGCTCGGATAGATGCCTGGTTCGGTCTGAGCAGGTGCTTTCATCCAGGCATTCACATACATAGGCAGAGCCATTTCCGCTTTGCCTGCCTTGACTACTTGCTCCACATAAGTGGCATAGTTCCAGGCATTGAAGATTTCTTCAGTGAGGTAGCTGAAAGAGGTGTGCCAGTCACCCTCTACTTTCTTACCTACACCAAATACCTCTTCCCAGGTACCCTTTTCCTTGTTTCCATTGGCATCCCAGGCATTCAGAATGGCTGGGTGCAAGGTCTTCTTGTGTGCCTTCAGATAACTGATAAGTTGCTGTGGCACATCACTCGTGTAAGCCTTGTTGGCCAGTTCGTTGAAGTCGCGCATGGCATCGTTGGGCAGTCCTTGGAAAGTAGCCCTCATGTTCACGGTACCAATCTCGTTCTCCACTTGCATCATAATAATGGTGTGGTCATGATCTACCTCCTTGATGTGTCGCATCAGGTGCGCGAAAGCATTGGCATCGGCCTGGACGGTCGCTTTGCCCAGCGTTGAGAGGGTGATGGTTTCGTCTCCTCCTTTTAGCTTAGTACGTGGGAAGCGTTTGGTATCTTTCTTCACCCAGGCAGGCGCGTAAGTACTCTCACCGTTTTTCCAGCTGCCAAACCAAAGCACCATCAGTTTGAGGTTTTCCTTACGTGCTCCTTCTATCATCTTGTCCACAATGGTATAGTCGAACTGCCCCTCCACAGGTTCCAGCAATTCCCAACTCATAGGCGCTATCACTGTGTTGAGATGCATGTCTTTCATACGTTTCCACACATTGTCCATATATTCCACACTGCCTGTAGTAGAGTTGTGTAACTCGCCACTCAGGGCAATAAAAGTTTTTCCATCTACCAGCAATTGGGTACGTCCGTCCTTGGATGTAGCTAATCTTGGCAATTCCTGAGCAGCTAAGCAAGTGCCCATAAATAGGATCAAGCTAACTAAAATTGTTCTCATATTTCATGATGTTAAAAATATTAATTGCTACAAAGTTAGCTACTTTTATGAAAAGAATCAAAGAAGATGATGCTTTTTTATTTACTCTCTGTCTTAAAATGAAGTAATCTCTAACTAACTTCGTAAAAAAATGTCGAAAAGTTTGGTAGTTTCAAACGAATGCTTTAACTTTGCAGTCACTAAATTAAAATAGCAAATGCGGAAATAGCTCAGTTGGTAGAGCACAACCTTGCCAAGGTTGGGGTCGCGAGTCCGAGTCTCGTTTTCCGCTCTCCCTCAAGAAGGCCGCCCGGATGGTGGAATCGGTAGACACGAGGGACTTAAAATCCCTTGGCCATTGCGGCTGTGTGGGTTCAAGTCCCACTCCGGGTACCTGGGAAGGACTACAGGAAGCTGTAAATCTTTGATTTACGGCTTTTTGTTTTTGGGACCTCGTCTTAGCTTGTATGCGAAAACGAGTCCTTTTTATTAATATTTCTCTGTTCCCTACCCCATTTCGTATTTTTCCGTATCTAAGAAGTATAATTTTTGTAAAAAAATGCGTACATTTGTACCATTATTATCTAATCATTGTTAGGCGTATGATAAAGAGACTATATTTTTTGATGTTTGCCTCATTGCTGATGCTTGGCTTTACCACTGCTAAGGCACAAGAGGAAATAGAGATGGTTGAGGTCGCAGAATCTGTGCAGGTTCCTGTATCTGAACTGACCTCTGCACCTGAGCAGACCGCTGAGGTATTGGAGAACACGGAAATTGATTCTAACGTTGGTGAAGGATATGCCATTCCCCCCAAGATTGGCTTATCGCTCTATTCGTTCAACGCATTAGCTCGCTCAAGCTCCGCTTCCAGTGGCTTTACAAGTCCTCTTTCCAATCCTCCTTACCGCATGACCTTTCTTCGCACCAATCCAGGGGTGGAACCTTATAAGGCGCTTGATGACCTCACGTTTGTAGGTATCCCCATCTTTACGGCAGGTATGATTGCCAAAAGCGAGAAGAAATCGTTCCGCCAAAACAGTCCTGGCAACAATCACACGCTTCTCACCTCTTTCAAAACACATATCGATGACTATTCGCAGTTCTTCGGACCAGTAGTTACCACAGGCCTGAAGCTGGCTGGCGTTGAGGGACGCAGCGACTGGGGTCGCTACCTGGCTTCTGCAGCTATGTCGTATGGCTTCATGGGTATCTTCGTCAATAGTATCAAATATACCGCCAAGGAGATGAGACCCGATGGAAGTACGGCTAATTCATGGCCTTCGGGACATACTGCAACCGCTTTCGTGGGTGCCACCATTCTGCACAAGGAGTTTGGACTCACTCGTTCGCCTTGGTTCTCTGTGGCAGGCTTTAGTGTGGCCACTGCTACAGGTATCATGCGTGTGCTCAACAATCGCCACTGGGTGAGTGATGTGCTCAGTGGTGCGGGCATTGGCATCATGTCCACAGAGTTGGCATATGCCATGAGTGATCTCATCTTCAAGGGCAAGGGCTTGTTGCGTGGTCCGCTCGACAATGGCAGGAACATCATCTATAATCCATCGTTCTTCTCCGTATCCATGGGTATGGGCTTTGGTTCCAAGAACCTGGATTTCGACATGAAGAATTTTGAGCTTGACGGCTTCGGTGACGGTGATTTGGATTTGAACCTTCGCTTCGGAACCTCCACGGCTGTGGGTGTGGAAGGTGCCTATTTCTTC
>Ga0310786_10001128_pt1 | contig 42886 bp, 32 predicted proteins | sample AusTroGonzalo_MG_FD_203881 | JGI IMG/M metagenome (GOLD analysis project Ga0310786, IMG submission 203881) | Bovine rumen microbial communities from tropical cattle in Woodstock, Queensland, Australia - Gonzalo_03 (v2) (version 2) | ecosystem: Host-associated > Mammals > Digestive system >...
GTTCTTCGGTGAACAGTTCCGCTCTGTCAAAGATTTTGAGGAAAAACTCAAGGAATACATTTGCTATTTCAACACAGAACGGATATCTTTAAAGAGGAAGGGTATGAGTCCAGTTCAATGCCGAACTCATTCCCTATATCAATAACCCGTCCAAGTTTTTGGGGTCACATCAATTCGGGATCCGGGGTCGATTCGTCATCCTGGCGGACATAATCGGCGGGATCGAACGGAACGCCGGTTCCGTCCTGCAGGGAATGCGCGTCCTCGTCCGTCTGCGCCGACATGGTCCGCCGGGAGCAAAAAGGATGATGTTACTGGAGGCCTTCGAGCCATTCGACGACGGCATCGGCGGAGCCGCCCTCGGTCTTGATCTCCTCCTCGTAGACCTCGCAGATCATGGCGGAGAGGTGTTCCATGTCGATCTTCTTGCCCGAAAGCTCGCTGACGACCTTCAGGAGGTCGTGCCGGTTGAACGTGTAGTTGTTGGCGGCGACGAGGTCGGCGATCTCCTTGGCGGAAGCGGCTCGGCCGATGGCATCGCGGAATTCATCGTCGGACATCAGGCGGACACAGAAGGCTTTGGCGAGTTCGATGGACATGATAAGATCCTTTCAGAGGGGGATGTTGAATCGTTGTTCGAGTGAGATACAATAGCATGAATCATGCGAAAAATCAACGCGGAAACGGAAAATCAGCGGAAAAATGAGGTGAGCGCGCGTAGAGAGGACTTCACAGCGGATCCACGGAGCCGTCGGACGCGTGTTTCGCGAGATAGTCGCAGATGGTGCGCGCGAACTCGATGCCGATGCCGTTCACGCGGGCGGCGATTTCCTCGGGCGTGGCGTTGCGGAGCGCGCGGACGGATCCGAATTCTCGCAGGAGCGCTGCCTTTCTCGTTTCGCCGATTCCCTCGATCTCGTCGAGGAGGGAGTCGCGGATGGTCTTCAGCCGGAGTTCGCGGTGATACGTGATGGCGAAGCGGTGTGCCTCGTCACGGACGGCCTGAAGGAGCTTGACTGCGGCGCCGTCGATGGGCAGGCGGATGGATTCGGATTCGCCGGGGATGAAGACCTCCTCGTGTTTTTTTGCGAGGCCGATAACGGGGAACGGCGGGCAGTGGATGGCCACGAGGGCGTCGATGGCGCTGGAGAGCTGGCCCTTGCCGCCGTCGACCATGAGCAGGTCGGGCAGGGGGCGTCCCTCGTCCATCAGACGCGAAAAATGCCGTGTGACGGCTTCCTTCATCATCGCGAAGTCGTTCGGCCCCTCGACCGTGCGGATGCGGAAACGGCGGTATTTCTTCTTGTCCGGGCGGCCCCCGGTGAAATGGACCATGCTGGCGACCGCGAGCGTGCCGGAGATATTCGAAATGTCGAAGCACTCGATGTTGTCTGGCATGACGGGGAGGCAGAGTGCTTCGCCGAGTTCCTTCACCGCGCCGCTGCCGGTCACGAGCGAAGGGATTTGCACGTTCGCGAGGTTGCGGCGGCGTCCGACGTAGAGGCAGTCGAGGTTGTCGGCCACATCGCGCAGATTGGCGGCCTTCTCGAACTGCTGTTTCGCGGCGGCCTCGGCCATACGCTGTTTCAGGATCGCGGCGACCTCGCTGATGTGCCCGTTCAGCACGTCGATCAGCTTCTTCACGCGCTCGTCGTACTCCTCCTTCGTGACCTCGCCGACGCACGGTCGGCAGCAGTCCCGGACGGTTCCGGCGAGGCAGTGGGCGCGGTCCTCCGGCCCCGGTTCGGCGCAACGGCACACGCGGATGCCGAAATGCCGCACGAGGAAGTCGGCGGTGAGGTGGAGTGCGCTGCCTTTCGGGAACGGGCCGAAGTAGAGGCAGGAATCGTCCTTTTTGAGGCGGGCGAACTTGAGGCGCGGGAACGTCTCGGCCGGGTCGATCTTCAGCATCAGGTAGCGCTTGTCGTCCCGCATCAGCACGTTGTAGTGCGGCGCGTATTCCTTGATGAGGCGGGATTCCAGGATCAGCGCCTCGTCCTCGGTACGGACGGTGATGGTCTCCCACGTGGCGATGGAGTGGATGAGCGAACGGAGCTTCGGGTCGGCGGTGCGGATACGGGAGTCCTGGAAATACTGGCTCATGCGCCGACGCAGGTTCGCCGCTTTGCCCACATAGATGACCGTGCCGAACCGGTCGCGGTAAATATAGCAGCCGGGCTTGTCCGGGATGTCCGACGGCCTGAATTCGGGATGCAGTTTCGACATGTGCCCTCCGTGCCGTGCGCCGCTCAGATGCGCCCGGTGATCAGCATGCAGTCGCCGTAGCTGAAGAACTTCATGCGTTCCCGCACGGCGATGCGGTAGGCCTTGCGGATCGGCTCCATGCCGGCAAAAGCCGAAACGAGCATCAGGAGCGTGCTTTTCGGCAGATGGAAGTTCGTAAGGAGCATGTCGGCGGACTTGATGCGGTACGGCGGGTAGATGTAGATGGACGTTTCGCCGGTGCGGGGCGTGAAGACGCCGCGGTCGTCCACGCAGGATTCGAGCGTGCGGAGCGAGGTGGTGCCGACTGCGAGGATGCGGCCTCCGGCGGCGCGGACGCGGTTCAGTCGTTCGGCGGCCTCCGGCGAAAAGACGAAATACTCCGCGTGCATCGGGTGGTCCTCGATGTTCTCCTCGGAAACGGGCTTGAACGTGCCGGCGCCGACGTGGAGCGTGAGCTCGATCCGCTCCACTCCTTTTTCCTTCAGCGCCGCGAACGTCTTCTCCGTGAAATGGAGCCCGGCGGTCGGCGCCGCGACCGCGCCCTTGCACTGCGCGTAAATAGTCTGGTAGCGGTCGCTGTCGAGCGGCTGGTCGGGCCGCCTGATGTACGGCGGCAGCGGCAGGTGTCCGCACACGGCAAAGATCTCCTGAGGGTCGCTGCCCGTGAAGTCGATCACGCACGAGCCGTCCGGGAGTTTTCCGGCAACCGTGACGCGGTACGGGGAGAGTTCGCCGGACGAGGTGCGGAGATGCAGCACGGTGCCTTCCTTGAGACGTTTTGCCCCGCGGGCGAGGCAGATCCAGCGTCCGTCCGTGTCCGGGTTCAGGTAGAAAAGCTCGATCTCGGCCCCGGTGGATTCCTTGCGCGCGAACATGCGGGCGGGGATCACGCGGGTGTTGTTCAGCACGATCGCGTCGCCTGGGCGCAGATGGTCCGGGAGCGATTCGAACATTTCAATTGAGACATCCGAGGTCGCCGGGTCGAGCACCAGCATGCGGTCGGCGCCGCGCACCTGCGACGGCTCCTGCGCGATCAGTTCCTCCGGGAGATCGTAGTCGAAATCACTGGTGCGCATCAGCGTACATCCGCTCGTAGTTTCCGGCGGTGCGGTTCCAGGAGAAATCGGTGGTCATGGCGCGGCGGATCATCTTCCGGAAAACGGCGGGTTTGCTCTTGCGGACGTTCGCCGCCCAGGTGATCGTGTTGTTCAGCGCCATGGAGTTCAGATCCCAGAAGACGAACCCGGTCGCGGGTTCCTTGTCGTCGGTGAGGTTGATTACGGTATCGGCGAGGCCGCCGGTGCTGCGGACGATCGGCAGCGTGCCGTAACGCATGCTGTACATCTGGTTCAGGCCGCAGGGCTCGTATCGGGACGGCATGACGAAGAAGTCCGCGCCAGCTTCTGCGAGGTGCGCGGTGGCCTGGCTGGCGTAGCCGATGTACACGCCGATCTTGCCGGGGAACTTCCCGGCGAGGTAGCGGAACCAGTTCTCAAGGTACATGTCGCCGCTGCCGATGACCGCGAACTGCATGTCGAAGTTCTGCACCAGGTATTCGAGGCCGCGCGCGAAAACGTCCAGCCCCTTCTGTTCGGCGAAGCGCGAGATGGTGGCGAAGAGCGGCACGTCCGGATCCTGCTTCAGGCCGAACTGCTTCTGGAGCTCGGCCTTGCAGACCGCCTTGCCGGAAAGGTCGTCCGTCGTGAATGTGGCGGGAAGCGTCTTGTCCTTCGCGGGATCCCATTCGTCCACGTCGATGCCGTTCAGGATGCCGCGGAGCCTGCCGCGCGCGGCGACGTGGCGGAGCGAGGCGTCCAGCCCGAATCCGTATTCGGGGGAAAGGATTTCGGACGCGTAGGTCGGGCTGACCGCGTTCACCATGTCGGACGTCATGATGCCGCCGTGCAGGTAGTTGATGCAGTCGTGGAATTCCAGACAGGTGTAGTTGAAGAAGTCCCAGCCGAGCCCGGTCCAGTACAGCTTGTCCTTCGGGAAGATGCCCTGATAGCCGATATTGTGAATGGTGAGCGCGCTGCGGCAGTTCTGGAACACGGGGAGCGTGCGGTAGTAGTCGCTTTTCAGGTACACGCTGCACAGGGAGGCGTGCCAGTCGTTCACGTGCAGGATGTCCGGGTTGAGCTTCTGAAGCACGGCCACTTCCATGGCGGCGCGGCAGAAGAACGCGAACCGCTCGGCGTTGTCGCCGTATTCCTGACCGCCCCAGTCGTAGAGGCGCGGACGGTCGAAGAAGCGGTCGTATTCCAGGAACATGAACGTGAGGTTGTCGTTGATCTTCAGGATGTTGACGCCTGCCCACTCCATGCCCGCGCCGAAGGGTACGCCGATGAGGTCGAGCCGCCCGGTGAACTTGAGGTTCAGCTTTCCCATCTGCTGGCGGTAGTACGGCATGAAGACCGTGACCTGGTGGCCGCGTTTGGCGAGCGCTTCCGGCAGTGCGCCGGATACGTCGGCGAGGCCGCCGGTTTTCGCATAGGGGGTCGCTTCGCTTGTTACCCAGAGGATTTTCATTTCGGGGGGGTCCTTTCCGGTTGAATCGGGGTGGGCGGGGAAGACGTTCTGAGGTTTCAGGACCGGCGCATCTGTTCACGAGCCTGACGCAGGCGCGCGAGCTCCTGTTCGGTCAGGCTGTTGATGCCGGTCCGGGATATTTTGTCGAGCAAGTAATCCAGCTCGCGCTGGGAGACGCGTGTGCCGTTGAATCCGAAGTTCGAGTCCGTGCTGAAGTTCGGGCCGCTGTCGGCGTCCCGGTCGGGACTGCGCCGGTAGGTCCAACCGGACGCGGACGTGTTGCCGCCGTTGTTCCGCGGGGGACGGTATTTCCTGCCGTTCGCGAGTGCCGTCAGCGGGTCCCAGAGGATTTCGCGGCGGTAGAAGAGCTTGAGGAAGAGATAGCCGGAGATGAAGCCGCCGATGTGGGCGAGGTATGCCACGCCGGACTGTTCTCCGGTAATCTGGAGCAGCACGTCGATGGCGAAAAAGACGACTGCCATCGTGCGGAGCTTCACAGGAAACGGGATGAAGAGCATGAGCATCGGGGTCTCCGGGGCCATGACCGCCGCCGCAGCCAGCACGCCCATCACGCCGCCGCTCGCCCCGCAGAGCACCATGGGGATGCTGCTGTGCCACGCGCTCGCGAGCCAAAGCAGATTGCCGACCAGGCCGGACGTCAGGAAGAGCGCCAGGAACCCTCCGCCGCCGAGACGCGGCGCGACAATCCCGCCGAATACATACAGCGAGAACATGTTGAAAAAGATGTGGCCGAAGCCGCCATGCATGAACATCGCGGTCAGCGGCTGCCAGAACATCCCGTCGCGGATGCCGTCCACACTTAGCCAGAGCGTTTCGACGGTCCTCGGCGAGCCGGTCAGGATGAATGCGGCCACGTTGATCGCGATCAGCGCGAACACGCAGCTCAGGCCGGCCTGGGCCTTATTCTCCGGCCTCCGTCTCATATAGTCTCTGTCGTCCAGCATAATAATCCGCTTCTCCTGTCAAAAAGGATCGAATGGCAGTCAAATCAATAATATACCCCGGGTCGGCGTTTTTTTCAAGCAGAAAACGCCCGCGCGGGCGAAAAACGCTCGGCGGGCGGGGAGGCAAAGCCTCTGCTGCGGTTGTGCGCGGCTTCCGCTCGCACACACACGGAGTGTGATCAATAGTGTCCGGCTACGCTCGGCACACTTCGTGTGTGCTCTCGCGGAGCAGAGCACTGTATCAGCACACGCAGTGTGTGCTCTCGCGGAGCAGAGCACTGAATTGGCACACTTCGTGTGTGCTCTCGCGGAGCAGAGCACTGAATTGGCACACTTCGTGTGTCAGTTGTCCAGGATGACCTTGTATGTGTAGTTGAGCGTGAGCTTGTCGGACGCGGGCACGGTGACTTCCCACGTCAGCTTGTTTTTCTGGTTCCGCGTCCGGTTATCCGTCAGCAGCCGCGCCTTTTTCGGCTCGCCTTCGGCCTCGACGAGCTCGCCGTAGAAGACGGAATCGAAGACCACCTTGGCGGGCTTCGTGCCGTGGTTCGTTAGGACAATCTGCGCTGTGACGTCCGGGTAGTGGTACTTGTAGGTGTTGTCCCACTTCTTTTCGGTGTAATACCGGTTCAGGCTGCCGCTTTCGACCTGCGTCATGGTGGCGGTGACGGCCATGGACTTCGTGATCTTGACCGTGGCGGGCTGGTCCGTGCCGAACCACGTGCCGGTGCTCTGACCGAGGACGTTGCCGTCCTGTTCGATCTCGTACGGCGCGGAGGTGAGGGCGAACTCGAACGGATTGCGGAAGCGGATGCAGTTCCACAGCGTGGAGTCGGAGGAGGCTTCGCCAAAGGCGAACCGTTTTTCCAGAGGGGCGGTCCAGGTGGTGATGAGCTCGTACTCCGCCGAGGCGGACGCGATCGGCAGCTGGAGGACGTCGCCCTTCTTCATCGTGAGCTTCCCGGCGGACTTGTACTGCATGTCGTCCATCCCGGACGCGGTCCACAGGGAGGGCTTCTGCGCCAGATACTCCTCGTCGTCGTCCATGTCGTAATAAACCGCGCTGTTGGACATGACCGACTGGCTCATCACGCCGGCTCTGCCGCCGGAACGCAGGTAAGACGGCTCATTCGGGTTCGCGAGGTTGTTGAGGAAGCTCTGGAACGACATACCCTTCGAGAGGGCGGAGAGCGAGGAGGCGAACACCATGTTCGGGAAGCCGGAGATGAACTCGACCTCGGCATCCTCGAAGTCCTCGAGGTTGTTCATGACGGTGGCGGACGCGTCGATCGTGAGCTTGCCGTCGTCCTTGAGATTGACGCGGTAGAACGGCGACCAGGTGATGTCCTGGGAGAGGTAGCGCATGCGGACGGGACCGAGGTGATTCTTCGGCACCTCGACGACCTGCACTTCCTCGGTCGTTTTCGTCTTCTTCGCGTTGGCCGGATTCGAGCCCTTCTCGTCGGCGAATTTCTCCGCCTTGATTGCCGCGACGTCGTCCTGCCGGAGCGTGAGGTAGCCATCGTCCGTCTTCAGTGTGAGGAAGATCTGCCCGAACGGCGATTTGACCGGAGCGGCGTACGAGGATTCCGGCCGGACGATCCTGGTCGAGGAGGAGGAACGGTATGCCGAAAGCGAGTCGATGATCTCGTACGTCGGCTGATTCGCCTCGTCCGGTTCCTGCGGCGGCTGATTGCCGATCACGGTTCCGGTGTGCTTAACGCCGTCTTTGGTTTTCACCGTGACCTGCTGCCAGGCAAACGCGTCGGTGAGGTTCGTCCAGTTCGGTTGGTAACCCGGCATGTCGTTCTTCTTCGCCGCTGTGGTTTCGATCACGGTACGTTCGCGGGTGGTGCGGCGGATGATCGTTTCAGACGGCTCGAACCACAGCGTGCCGTGCCGCGGCGAGATGGCGGGTTTCAGGACCAGCGGGTCTTTCCAGTCGCGCGGCGCGATCTCCCGCGTGACGAATCCGAATCCGTTCTTGAAAAGCTGGAGTTTCACGATCGGCGCATTGTCGGGTTCCTCCGCTGCGGCTTCTGGTTTGGCCTGCGCGTTCTGCGCGGGGTCGGCTGCGACGGCGGCGAAAGCGATAGCGGCGATTGCGGCGGAACAGAAGAGGAAAGCAGTCTTTGTTTTCATGGTTCGGACTCCTGATTTCTGATCGGTTGATTTGTGATATGCAGTTGCAATGTGTTTTCAACGAATACAATAGACGCAAAAAAGGAAAAGTCAAGCATGGACGGCAGATTTGTTTACGATTCTAAAAAAGTGAAAATCCGACATGGAAACTTGATAACGCGCGCGTGACGTGGTATATTATCATGAAACTTTGAATTTCCGAACCGCATCGAAAGGACAGAACCATGTCGGAACAAAGCGCAATGTGGATTGAACGCTGCCATAAATATACCATCATCGACGGAGAATCGTCGTTTCAGATCAATTTCGCCGGAATGAATTTCGACGACGCGGACTTGCAGGCCATCGAGCCTCGTTTCGTGTCCGTCCATGCAGAAATGCAGAAGATCGAATGCGGCGAGATCAAGAACCCGGACGAACACCGCAAGGTCACGCATTTCACCGACCGTTCCGTGTACTCCGGCAGCGGCGAATTCGCCGACGTCGAGGAGTTTGCCGCCGATATCCGCGCCGGACGTCTGACCGGATCGACCGGGAAACGCTTTCAGGCCGCGATCATCAACGGCATCGGCGGGTCCGCGCTGGGGCCACAGTTGCTCCAGATGGCGCTGAACGGCCCGTACTGGAACGAGCTCAGCGAGGAACAGCGCGGCGGCAGCCTGAAGATCTATTTCCTGGACAACACGGACACGGCGGGTGCGGCGGACGCCATGCGCGTCTGCGATCTTGAGACCACGCTGGTCGTGAATATCTCGAAATCCGGCGGCACCCAGGAGACCAAGAACAATATGATCTTCTGCGAGAACGCCTATGCGAAGGCAGGACTGCCGTTCGCGAAACATGCCTGCGCCATCACCATGAAGGGCAGCGAGCTCGATCTGCATGCCTCCCGCGAAGGCTGGCTGAAGATGTTCGAAATGGCCGAATCCATCGGCGGCCGCACCAGTGTGACCAGCATCGTGGGGCATCTGCCCGCCGCGCTCGCCGGGATCGACTTCGGCGCACTGCTGGACGGCGCGTGCCACATGGACGCCCTGACCCGCAATCCCGTGCTCCTGCACAACCCCGCCTACATGATGTCCGCGCTGTGGTACATCGCAGGCGGCGGCAAGGGCGACAGGAACATGGTTATCGTGCCTTATTCCGACCGGCTGGTCCTGCTTTCCCGCTACCTGCAGCAGCTTGTGATGGAGAGCCTCGGCAAGGAACTCGACCTGGACGGAAACGTGGTCCATCAGGGGCTGAATGTCTTCGGCAACAAGGGCGGCACCGATGCCCATGCGTTCATCCAGCAGCTGAACGACGGCCGCGACGATTTCTTCATCACGTTTATCGAAGTCCTGAAGGACAGCGTGCCCGCGCCCGTTTCCGACGGCATCGACATGGGCGACTATCTGCACGGCTTCCTGACCGGGCTCTCGAACGCACTCCGCAGCCGCGGACGCAGCGTGATCGAGATGCGCATCCCGGACGTGAATGCCTTCTGCCTGGGCATGATCATCGCACTGTACGAACGTGCGGTGGCGGCATATGCCGAACTCATCCACATCAACGCGTTCCATCAGCCCGGCGTCCAGGCGTACAAGCTGGCGAGCAAAGGCGTGATCAAGCTGCTGACAGAGCTTGAAGCCGCGCTTCCCGCCGTCGCGCCGTTCTCCGGTTCCGCCGCCGAGCTCGCGCAGAAGCTCAATCTCGAAGACAACCTCTACGAACTCGAAGGCATCCTCGCCAAGCTCGCCGCGAACTCAGCCACGCGTCAGCTCCCGGTCCGCATCGGACGTTCCTGGAGCAAGGACGGCGGCTGGGTGTACGCGGTCGAGGCGAAGTGAGACATCTTCCCGGCAGGGAATAACCGATGAAAGAGTTCCTGGAACGCGTCCAGTCCTGGTTCCTGTCCGTGACCGGCATCATGAGCGCCTCGGATGAGGAGGCGATCGTGACCGCCCTGCTCCTGATCGTGGTGACCGGGCTGGTCGGCGGCGTGGTCGCGAAAAAGCTGCGGCAGCCCCTGATCCTGGGCTACATCCTTGCAGGCGTGCTGGTCGGCGTGCTTTTCAAGGCCGGGTTCGGCGACGCCGCGAACAGCGCGGTGAACTCCCTGGCGAACATCGGCGTGGCTCTCCTGCTGTTTTCCATGGGGCTGGAGTTCTCCAAAAAGGACATCCGCCCGATCTTCAAGGTCGCGGTCTTCGGCGCGCTGGCGCAGGTCCTTTTCACCTTTCTGGCAGGAACGGGCATCGCGTGGGTCCTGAGCCGGGATTCCGTCCTCAATTTCAGCGGCGAAACGAAGGTCCCGCTTTTCAGCTCGAACGTCTCGCTGTTCCTGTTCGGCATCTGTTTCGTTTCCACCAGTACCGCGGTCGTCCTGAAGACGCTTTCCAGCAAAGGATTCGAGAACTCCCTCTCCGGGCGCGTCATGATCGGCATCTCCATCGTGCAGGACCTGACCGTGATGCCGCTGATGCTGCTGGTCTGCCAGCTCGGCGCGCTTTCCTCGTCCGAAGGAGGCCTCTCCTCGCTGACGCCTCTGGTGCTCAGCGCTGTGTTCATGGCGCTGATGCTGACGGTCGGCGCACGGTACCTGCCGAAGCTCACGGAGCATGCGGCGCGCCTGGAGTCGAAGGAGCTGTTCCTGCTGTCCATCACGGGCATCGCGCTGGTATCCGGGGCGGTCTCCGTGGCGATGGAGGTGTCTTTCTCGTTCGGGGCGTTCCTGGCCGGCATCGTGCTGAGCGACAGCGCGTACGGTAAAAAGGCGCTGTCCGAGCTCTCCCCCGTGCGCGATTTCTTCGCCATGCTGTTCTTCGTTTCCATCGGCATGATGCTGGATGTCCATTACCTGGGGCGGCACTGGCTGCTTGTGGCCGTGCTCGTGATCCTGACGGGGCTTGCCCGGACGACGTTCCTCGCCGCCGTCACCTGGATCTTCAAGTACCGCAACGTGATCCCCGTGGCGATGCTTTTCGGGATGTTCCCCACCTCGGAGATCGCGTTCGTGGTGATCGGGACCGGGCTTCAAGGCGGCTTCATCACGGGCGAACTTTACTCCCTGATCCTCTGCGTGGTCGTCTGCTCCATGATCGCCGGACCGCTCGTCGATAACCTCACCGCGCCCGTCTATTCCCTGCTCCGGCGGACGGTCTGGAAGAACATACGGCGCGACGACGTGGTGCTGCCGCAGCCCGACCTGGACGGCCACATGGTGCTGGTCGGCGGCGGGCGCGTATCGCGCGTGATCGCGCACGTGCTGATCCGTCTGAAGCTGAAATACGTGATCGTCGAGCCCGTTTACGATTCGTACTGCGCGGCGCGGAACGAAGGGCTGAACGTGATCTACGGCGACCCCATGAGCGACGTGATCCTGGCGAGTGCCCGCATCGGTCATGCGAAAGTGCTGGTCCCCATGATCCCGAAGATCGAAGAGAGCCTCGCTGTCATCATGCAGGCGCGCAGACTCAATCCAGACCTCCGGACCGTGATGTGCGCACCTTCGCCCGAAACGGAAAACCGCCTCTCCGAGGAAAAAGTCGACGAGATCATCCTCTCGCATTTCGAGGTCTCTCTGGAGCTGACCCGCCGCATCCTGATGCTGAACGACGTCCCGGCCGTACAGATCCAGAACTACCTCGACTCCGTGCGCGCCAACCGCTACCGTCCCATGCACGATGACAGCCCGGCTTTCGCGCTTGCCGAGAAGATCCGGACGTTCCGCGGGCTTATCGAGCTCCACTGGACCCAGGTCCAGCCCGACAGCCCGCTCGCGGGGCGTTCCATCGGCGAATCCGACGTCCGCGCTCGTACCGGCATGTCCATCGTGGGCGTCATCCGGGACGGCGAGGTGGACGCGAACCCGCGCCCGGACACCGTGCTGCATGCCGGCGACCTCGTCGCCGCCATCGGCAACGCCGAGCAGACAGCCGCCTTTGCCGAACTGACGCACTCCGCCATGGCCGACACGCCCGAATCCGCCACGACGGTAGTAAAAATATGAAACGTGATCTTCCCGTCTTGAAAAACTGGCGGTTCGATGTATTGTAATCAAGGCGGGGTGCGCCCGCCGGAAAATAAGCTGGAGGTTGTGATAGCATGAAACATTCGTTTCAGGTCGGAGGGATGCGGTGTGCGTCCTGTCAGGCACATGTTTTGAAGGCCGTGAAGGCAGTGCCGGGTGTGCGGGAAGCCGAAGTCAATCTGGTGACCGGGCGTATGACTGCGGAGACGGACGACGCGCTGGAAATGCCGCGGAAGATCATCGATGCCGTGAAGAACGCCGGATTCACCGCCGAACTGCTCGACGAGGCCCCGGCGCCCGCCACCAGTTCGGAATATATCTTTCAGGTCGGCGGAATGCGGTGTGCGTCCTGCCAGGCGCATGTGGCGAAAGCCGTGAAGGCTGTGCCGGGCGTGCAGGATGCCGAAGTCAATCTGGTGACCGGGCGCATGACGGTGAAGGCCGGATGCGGGCCGGAGAAGATCATCGACGCCGTGAAGAACGCCGGATTCACCGCCGAGCTCGTCGAAGAGGTTTCCGCGTCGGCGCCGGAGGAAAAAGGCGCGGCGGTCCGGGCGGCGCCTCCGAAGTCCGCATCCGTCATTCCCGATCCATCCCGCGAGCTTTTTCACCAGTTCGTCTGGTCGGCCATCCTGATGCTTCCGCTCATGTATTTCGCGTTTACGTCCATGCACGGCTGGCTGAAGAATTACCCGCTGGACGCCGCCTGGCTTCAGCTCGTCTGCGTGATCCCGATGCTGTACGTGAATCGCGTGTATTTCGTCAGCGGCACGAAGCGTTTTCTGAAGCTCTCGCCGAACATGGATTCCCTGATCGCGCTCGGGTCCGGCGCCAGCGTGCTGTACAGCCTCGTCATGACCGGGGAGATGCTGCTCGGAAAGATGCAGGGCGGAGAAGCCGGCGCCGCCCGCGTCGTTGAAGCGGCGGGCAACCTGTACTTCGAGACCGCGGGCATGATCCTGCTGCTCGTGACCTTCGGAAAATTCCTGGAGGCAAGGGCGAAACGCCGCACCACGGACGCCGTGTCCCACCTGATGGACCTGTCGCCGAAGACCGCCGTGGTGGCACGCGGGGAGAAGGAAGTCGAAATCCCCGCGGACGAGCTCGCGTCGGGCGACGTCGTGGTCATCCGGCCCGGATCGTCGATCCCCGCGGACGGCGTGGTCGTGGACGGCAGCGGCGTGGTGGACGAGTCGAGCGTGACCGGCGAAAGCGTACCTGCGGGCAAGGAACCCGGCGACCGCGTGATCAGCGGTACGATGAACATAAACGGTTCGTTCCGGTTCCGTGCGGACCGCGTCGGGCGCGATTCCACGCTGTCGCGCATCATACAGCTGGTGGAAAGCGCGTCGAACTCCAGCGCGCCGATCTCGCGTTTCGCGGACCGCGTGAGCGGCGTTTTCGTGCCCGTTGTGCTTCTGGTCGCGCTTGCGGCGGGGTGCTTCTGGCTCCTCGTTGAACACCAGACCGTTTATTTCTCGCTGACGACCGCGATCGCCGTGCTGGTCATCAGCTGTCCGTGCGCGCTCGGGCTCGCCACGCCCATCGCGATCATGGTCGGCACGGGTGTCGGCTCCAAATTCGGCGTCCTCTTCAAGAACGCGACCGCGCTCGAGGAGCTTCACGACGTGAAGACCGTCGTGCTGGACAAGACCGGCACCGTGACCGAGGGGCGCCACCATGTGACCCGCGTGGCGGCATTTGCGCCGGACGGGACGGAATCGGCCGGAGCGGAAAGTGCTTTCCTGCGGATTGCCGCTCCGCTTGAAGCGAAATCGGAACACCCGTTCGCGCGCGCCGTGGTACAGTACGCGGCGGAACGCGGCATGGACGTTTCGGGCGTGGATGTCGCGGAATTCTCGGCTGCGCCCGGAATGGGCGTGTACGGTAAAGTCGGCGGCGTTCGCTATGTCTGCGGCAACGCACGCCTGATGGAACGCGAGGGGATTCCTCTGTCCGCGCAGGAAAAAATGATCCGCGAACTGGAATCGGGCGGCCACAGCCTGCTTTTCATGGCCGACCGCGACGCGAAGAGGCTATGCGCCGTCATGGCGCTCCGCGACGCCGTGAAGGAAGGCAGCGCGGACGCCCTGCATGCGCTTCATGAACTCGGGCTGAAAACTGTGCTGCTGACCGGAGACACCGAAGTCTCCGCGGCGGCAGTCGCGTCCGAACTGAAGATCGACCGCTTGATCGCCGGTGTCCTGCCGGACGGCAAGGAGGCGTGCATCCGCGAGCTTCAGCAGAACGGGAACAAGGTCGCGATGGTCGGCGATGGCATCAATGACGCCGCTGCGCTCGCCCGGGCGGACGTCGGCATCGCCATCGGCGGCGGCACGGACATCGCGCTTGAGGCCGCCGACGTGGCGCTTCTGCGCGGCGATCTGCGGGACGTGGTCACGGCGGTGCGCCTGAGCCGCGCCGTCATGCGGAACATCCGCCTGAACCTTTTCTGGGCGTTCTTCTACAACGTGCTGGGGATCCCGGTCGCGGCGGGCGCGCTGTATCCGGCGTTCGGCTGGCAGATGTCGCCCATGATCGGGACCGCGGCGATGGCGTGCAGTTCGCTTTTTGTTGTGACGAACGCCCTGCGCCTGCGGAAATTCCGCTGAGGCCGGAAATGCGGCTCGTCCGCGTCAGATGACGACGCGGTATTTTTGAGGCAGCTTGAGCAGGGCGGCGGAGATGGCGCCGATCTCCTGGATCAGTGCCGCGTAGCCGGGGTCGTCCTGGGGCATGGAACGCGCCTGTTCGATCAGCGCGGCACGTTTCCGCTTGTAGAACTCCGAGAGGATGAGCTTCATGCTCGAATTGTAGGTGTTGGCATAGAACTTGGCGCAGAGTTCTGGATCGGCGGCGGGGCCCGACGGATGGATCTCCGCGCCGCTCCCGTTCGCACGCGCTTCCAGAACGGCGTCGCGTTCCGCGCGGCGTTCCGCGGCTAGATCGATCGCCTCCACGAATTTCGAAACGTCCGCACCCTCGATCTCAAGAGAAGTCAGGATGGAGGCGGGCGCGGATTCCCATTCGCCGTTCGCGGCGGCCTGAAGCAGGGCTTCGGCGGCGCGTCCCGGGACGGAGTCGCCGAGCGAATCCGGGGGCAGGTCGTCGACTGCCCTGGTCGTGAACTCCTCGGAGTCCAGCATCAGCGCGAGCAGTTCGAAGACGGCGTTTTCGAGCGCGGTATTTCTCGGTTTCGGTTCCGGGACGGCTCCTGCGGCGCGCCGGACGGACGACGCCTGATGCCGCGCGCCGTCCACGATGCGGCGTTCCGCGACTTTTTGAATGGAAGACAGCGGCACGTTGAGCTGTTTCGCGAGCCATTCGTAGTAGAGAACGCGCGTGACCTCGTTGTCGAGCTGGAGCATCCAGTGGATGACGTCGTTTGCCGCGGCGGCCCGGCCGGCGGGGGTGGACGGATCGACGAGGGACAAAGAGTGTTCGAGCGTGAACTGGAAGAAGTCGACTGCATCGCGGACGGCTCCCGCGAGCGCATCCGCCCCGTGCTTGGACAGGGTCTCGTCGGCGTCCTTCGTGCCGGGGTAGCGCACGACCTTCACGCTGAACCCGAGCGGCAGGAGGATCGCGGCGTCCTTGAAGACCGCTTCGCGCCCGGCGTTGTCGTTGTCGGTGGCGAGGACGGCGGTGGAGGTGTAGCGTTTCAGGATGGTCGCCTGGTCGGCTGTGAACGCGGTGCCCTGAGGCGCGACGGCGTTCGTGACGCCCGCTCGGTGCATGGCGATGGCGTCGAGCTGGCCCTCGCAGAGGACCACCGCCCCGGCCTTCGGGATGGCGGTGCGGGCGAAGTTCAGGGCGTAGAGCAGGCGCCCCTTGTGGAAGATCGGGGAATCGGGCGTGTTCACGTATTTCCAGCCCTGCGGATCGGCCTCCACGGAACGCGCGCTGAACCCGACGACGCGCCCCGACTCGTTCCAGATCGGGAACATCAGGCGGTTGCGGAACCGGTCGTAGATGTGCGACTGGTTTTCGTCCCTGCTGGATACGATGCCGGACGCGCGGAGCTCGTCGTCCACGAAGCCTTTCTTGTGGGCGAACTGGATCGCGGCGTCCCAGCTGTCCGGCGAGGCGCCGATGCAGAATCGTTCCGCGACGTCGTTCGGGATGCCGCGCGTTCGGAAATACGTCGCGACGGGTCCGTCCGGGTGTTCGCGCAGATATTGACGGTAGAATTTCGCGAGCTCTTCATGCAGGGTGCAGAGGCGTTCGCGCGTGCCGTATTCGATCTGGCCGTCGAGCTTTTCGCGTCTGGCTCCGCCGGGGCCGTGGTGCGCCGGAGCTTCGGGGATGATGATGCCGTATTTGCGGGCGAGGAGTTCGGCGGACGAGGTGAAGTCGAGGTTCTCCAGCTCCATGACGAACTTGAAGACGTCGCCGCCCTTGCCGCATCCGAAGCATTTGAAGATCTGGCGGTCGGGATTGACGGTGAAGGACGGGGTCTTCTCGTGGTGGAACGGACAGCACGCTTTCCAGGTCAGGCCGGCTTTCTTGAGCGAGGGTACGTAGGCCTGCACGACGTCGATGATGTCGGCGCGCAGCCGGATCTGATCCAGCACCTCGTCTGGGATATAGCGAGGCATGGCGGGCGCTCAGCGAATGATTTCCAGGCGCGTCTGGACTTCCTTGTATTCGTCGAGGAGTTCACGGCGGTTGGCCGCCAGCCGCAGGAAGGAGTTGTAATACTGGCGCGCCTTCATGAGGTCGCCCAGATGGTAGTCGTGGAGAATGGCGTTGTTCAGGTTCAGGTACGGATTGTCCGCGTCGAGGGAAAGCGCTTTCAGGAAGAGAGCAGTGGCCTTCTTCGGCTCGCCCTTCATCACCTGAAGGACGCCCAGTTCGTTGTAAATGACCGGAGACTGGCTGAACTGGGGGATGGAAAGCAGGCGCTTGTTGAGGTTCAGGGCGTCTTCCGTGTTCAGGCGCAGCTTGGCGCGGGCGAGCAGGATCAGCGTGTTCGCGTCGTCGGGACGGAGCTCGAGGGCGCGGGTCAGCGGCTTCACGCTGCTGTCGTACTTCTGCTGGCGGCAGTAGAGACGGCCGAGCGTGTACTGAGCGATAAAGCATGACGTGTCGGCTCCGGCGCGGGTCGCGGCATTGAGCGCGTCGTCGGGACGGTTGTTGTTTTCCAATGCGATGGCGAGGAGAACGTTTGCAAGGGTGTTCCCGGGCGCTTTTTCGACCGCGTTTTCGGCCTGGTCGAGTGCGCGGCCCCATTTCGCCTCTTTTGCGGAGGCCAGTGATCTGTGCATCCATTCATCAGCCGTCGGTTCGGGGCCGCAGGCGGTCAGCAGAAAAACCGCGCAGAAGGCGGCGAAACATAATATTTGAAGCGATTTCATCGGCGGGCGTCTCCTCTTTCTTTGACCCATTTTAATGTAGTCCATTTTTCTGTTTTTTCCAGTTATTTTTCGGAAAAAATGGAGGAAACGTGACGGATTTTTGAAACGGACGGAAAGGGTATTTGCCGGGACGGGAAAAGGACCGTCTCAGGGCTTGCGGTCCAGGACGTCGCGGATGGCCTTCGTGAGCTGGGGCAGACGGTGCGGCTTGGCGATGAAACCGGCTGCGCCGTTGTCGAGCAGGTCCTGCACTGCACCTTCCTGGACGAATCCGCTGGAAAGCAGGATCTTCGCGTCGGGATTGATGGCGCGGATTTGGTAGAATGTGCCGTGTCCGCCGAGTCGCGGCATGACCATGTCGAGCAGGACCAGGTCGATCTGGCTGGGATTGTCGCGGTAGATGGAAACAGCGTCTTCGCCGTTTTCCGCAAGCAGGACGGAATATCCGAGGTTCTGCAATGCCTCGATCAGGAAATCCCATACGGTTTCCTGGTCATCCACGATCAGCAGTGTTTCGGTGCCTCTCGGCAAAGCTTCCGGTTCAGTCATTGGTCGTCCTTCCGACAAGATTAAGCAATCATAAATATTATACCCAAAAAACGGAAGAAAAACAAGGGCAAAAACGAAAAAAAACGGAAAAAAACGGAATGATGCCTCCGGGGACCGAAGACAAGCCGACGGGAACAGACTTCCCGAAGGAAGGATATGCCTCACTTGCGCCAGAAGGACGGAAGGAAGAGCACCAGGACGGTGAAAAGTTCAAGCCTGCCGATGATCATTTCGAGGGAAAGCATGAGTTTTGCCGCCGGATTCAGCCAGTCGAAGTCGGCCGCGGGGCCGATCTGACCGACACCGGGCCCGACATTGCTCAGACATGTGACCGAAGCGGAAAGCCCGGTTTCCCAGGTGGAGGCGGGACAGACGAGCGGAATCAGCAGTGCGAAAAGGAGAATGACGCCGATGTAGGCAGTGAAAAACGCAATGGTCTTCTGGATGGCCGGGGCCTTCATCCGGATGTTGTTCAGGTACACGCCGGTCACGAGCTGCGGGAAGATGTTGTGCTTGATTTCGGTCAGGCTCTGGCGCCAGACCAGGAGCGCGCGGACGCATTTGAGTCCGCCGGACGTGGAACCGCCGCAGCCGCCGATCAGGGATAGCGCCAGGATCAGTGCGACCGCGATGGACGGCCAGGAGCAGTAGTCCCCGATCGTGAACCCGGTGGAGGTCATGATGGATACGGTCTGGAACATCGCGTCGCGGAATGCGCGTCCGACGACGACCATGGATGCGATGAAGCCGCCTCCGGCTTCGACATGATACGCATCGCCTTGGAACAGCAGTGCGATGGCGATAATGCAGCCGACTCCCGCCAGGATGGAAGTATACACGCGGAATTCCTCGTCCTTGAAGTATGAGAGCGGCTTGCCGGAAAGGAACCTCACATGGAGAAAGAAATTGACGCCGGAGATGAACATGAAGAACATGACGATGAGCGTGATGGGCGTGCTGTGGAATCCGGCGATGCTGTCCTGCCGCGTGCAGAAACCTCCGGTGGAGATCGTTGTGAAGGAGTTGCAGACGGCCTCGAAGAGGTCCATTCCGGCGAACCTGAGCAGCAAGACTTCGGCTGTGGTCAGCCCGAAGTAGATCAGCCAGAGGATCTTCGCGGACGAAGTGATGCGCGGTGCGATCTGCGTGTCGGCGGACTTGAGTCCGGGCGTCTCGGCATTGTACAGCATCTGGCCGCCGCGGTTGAACATGGGCAGCACGGCGAGCGCGAGCACCACGATCCCCATGCCGCCGAGCCAGGATTCCAGTGCCCGCCAGAAGACGACGTCGCGCGGCAGGCTCTCCACGCCGTCGGGAAGGCTCATGCCGTTCGTCAGCATGTAGCCCCTGTGGATCAGTGCCACGCTGGTCGTGGTGAATCCGGAGGCGGATTCGAACAACGCGTCGTACCAGGGCATCTTCGCCACGAAGATGAAGGGGAGCGCCCCGAGGACCGAGGCGGCGAGCCATCCGAACGCGGCCACGGCGTAGCCTTCGCGCAGTCCGGCTTTCCTCTGCTGTTCGGTCCGGGGCCGGAAGGCGGCGCAGCCCGCGGCTCCGGCGAGGAGCGTGGCGGCGGCGCAGAGCAGCATGCCCGGATTGCCGGGGGTGTCGTGGCAGAGGAACGTGACGAACCCGGAAGCGGTTTCCGCCATGCCGACCGCGGCGGCGATCACGCAGATGAAGAAAAGGATGAGCCTGTGGTTCATGGGTGCGTTGGGGTTATTTCACGGGAAAGATCTTGTCGATCGTCCGCATGGTGTCCCTCGTGACGACCGCCACGACCACATCGCCTTCGAGCAGGACGGTGTCTCCGGCGGGTGCGAAGATCTCGCTGCCGCGGAAGATCAGCGCGAGAACGAGGCTGGCGGGCAGGTTTGCGGCGGAAAGGGTCTTGCCGCAGAGCGGGGAGGTGTGCGAGATGCGGAATTCGGAAATGGCCGCCTTGAAACTCTGCAGCTGGACGTCGACGCGCTTATTGCCGCCCTCGACGAGCCGGAGTACGGAGTTTGCGGCTACCAGCGTGGCGCTGAACGCGCAGTCGATGGGGCCCATTTCGCGTGCGATGCGAATATATTCGGGGCGGTGCGTGAGGCTGATGACCTTCTTCGCGCCGAGACGCTTCGCGATGATGCACGACAGGATGTTTTCCTCGTCGTCCTGCGCCAGACTGACGAAGACGTCGGACGCGGCGATCCCGGCATCGTCCAGCAGGGATTCGTCGGTCGGGTCTCCGTGCAGCACCATGATGCCGGGCGGGATCTCGTCCTGGATGCGTTCGCCGGTCTTCTCGTCGCGCACGATCATGCGGACGCCGAACCCGAGCTCATGCGCCCTGCGGGCCACGATCACGCTGGCGTCGTCGTCGCCCGCCACGATGATGCGGGACGGCTTGCCGGCGTTTTCCGGTGTCGCCCAGTCGACGAACGCCGCGATGTCCTCTTTTCGTCCGGCCACGTACACGCGGTCGCCGGGGATCAGCAGAGTGTCGCCGTGAGGAATGAGGAGCTGGCGGTCGCGGACGAGCGCGGCGAAGCGGATCTTATGGAGCAGTTCGGGACCGGGGATGTCGCGGATACGGACCCCTTGAAGAATGCTGGAACGCGTAATCTCGAGCACGAGCATGGCGGCGTCGGGATGCGTGAACGTGATGGATTCGAGCGTGATCGGGCTGGCGAGGACGGCGAGGACTTTTTCCGCCGATTCCTGGGGCGAGGAGAACGTGCGCCAGAGTCCGTACGTCGCCGGGCTGATGCCGTCGTCTTGGGAGAAGCAGTCGTCGCCGTACAGGCGGCAGACGGTATGCTTCACGCCGAGCTTGTTCGCAATCTGGCAGGCGAGGATGTTGGATGCTTCATCTCCGCTCACGGCGAGCAGGGCGTCCGCGGTTTCCGCACCGGCCTGCTTCAGGATCCGGACGCTGGAGCAGCTCCCGGAGATGGTCATGGCGTCGAGCTTGTCTGAAATACGCGCGAGTTCGTCAGCGTCGCTGTCCACGATCACGACATCGTGATCCTCCTCGCTGAGGGCCGACGCCAGAAGCCGGCCGAGTTCGCCGGCACCGATTACGATGATTTTCATGAATGGTCTCCCGCGCCGGGGTCGTTGCCGGCGGTGAACTCAGGCCTGCACATGTGGATGCTCCGCATTTCCGCCTGGCCGTTGTCAGGTGAAGTCGAATTCGGTTTCGAAGAGTTCCGCGAGTTTCTTGCAGAGCTCCTCCTCCTTTTCCCCGGTCACGGAAATCGTGACTTCCTCGCCCTTCTGAAGGCCCATGGTGAGCAGGTCGAGGATGCTGGCGAGCTTCGCTGCGCCGCGGGGGCCGGTAATCAGGATCTCATGCGTGGCGGCGTAGGGTTCTGCTGCGAACATGATGACGCTGGACGGACGGCAGTGGATGCCTGCCTTGTTGCGGATTACGACGGTTTGCTGATGCATGCGTATGCCTTCGGGATGTTAAAAGAACCAGATGGAGCTGTTGATGGCTTTCTGCGTCCAGCTGGACAAGTGCCCCTGCTCGTTGTAGTATTTGCGTCCCCAGCCGGTCAGGATGCCTTCGTCGTCGAAGAGGAAAGGCGTGCACTCGTCCTGGGTGACCATGCCGTCGTACCATTTGGGGCTCGTGTAGTAGAACCAGAGGTTGTCCGTGCTGTAAAGTTCCTTGCTGAGCGGTTCTCCGGCGATATCGACGACCTGTTCCTTGGTCATGCCGACACGGATGTCCTCCAGCTTTGTGCGCTGGTGCCTTGCCTGGAAAAAGCCGCAGGAAGCGGTCGTCACTGCCAATGCGGCGCAGACGGCTGCCAGGATCATGTGTCGTATCATTTCCGTTTCCTTTCCGGGCTTGTGGGGGGGACATTCGTTATTCAAGCAAAAACCTCATTCTATACAATATAATGCAAAACAGCCATTTTGTCAAGCACGTTCCGCCAAAAAGCCGGCCACGTCCTGCCCGAAAAGATCCCGCATCGCGTCCGGGAGCGCGCTTTCGCAGCGGATATCCTCCCCGGTCCCTGGCAAAACGAACCGGAGGCGCCAGGCATGGAGCGCCTGCGTCGGGAGCACCAGCGCGGCGCGGTCGGCATCCGTCATGGCGTCCTCCGAGAAGCGGATGAAGATCGTGTCGTCCGGACCGTAGAGCTTGTCGCCGAGCAGAGGAAATCCGCAGGACCGTAGCGTGGCCCGGATCTGATGCAGTCGGCCCGTATGCGGACGGCATTCCACGAGGCTGTATCCGCGGCGGATCTTCAGGCAGGTGAATTCCGTTGCGCAGGGTTCGGCGTCGTCCGTGCCGGGGTCGGTCTCTGTGAACCGCCGTTTCTTCCGCACCGGCGAATCCGGGTCGGACGACAGCCAGCCGTTTTTGACCACGGTTCCGGCGGGAAACGTGCCGAACACTGCCGCAAGATATGTTTTCTCCACCTGCCGCGAGGCGAAAAGACCGCTCAGCGTGCCAGCGGTCTCCTGCGTTTTCGCGAGCACGACCAGTCCGGAGGTCTCCCGGTCGAGACGGTTCACGACGAAGAGTTCTCCGTACCGTTCCTTCATCAGCATCAGAAGCGTATTCCGGAAATAGCAGCCGGAGGGATGGACCGGCAGGCAGCCCGATTTCGAAACGACCAGGAAATCGGGGCGTTCCAGCACGACCGTGTACGTCGGGTCGACTTCCGGTTCGGCGATTCCCTGCACGTTGAATGTGATCACGTCGCCTTCGTGGAGGCGGCGCGACGCCCGCACCCGGATGCCGTTTACCGCGATCCTTCCCTCGCGAATGAGCTCCTGCCATCCGGTCCGGGACTGGTAGGTGAACCTGCCGGACAGGAAATGGTCGAGGCGGACGCCTTCGAGTTCCGGACCCGCGGTGGTGGCGATGATGCGTTCGGGCATGGTTTTGAATAAAAAAGGGATGTTTTTTCCGGTTCGGGATAGACTTTTTCCATTCTTATGCTATAATATAGCACCGCCTCCATTTTTTCAAAGTGCAAGAGACCGTAAAATGTTTGAAAATTTATCCGATAAATTCCAGGATGTCTTCCGCAAGCTCCGCGGGCAGACGACCATATCCGAATCCAATATTGCCGAGGCCATGCAGGACGTCCGCGACGCCCTGATCGACGCCGACGTGAACATTGAGATCGCGGACGAGTTTGTGTCCGAAGTCCGTCAGGCGTGCCTCGGCGAAGCCGTCGTCAGGAGCGTCACGCCGGGCCAGCAGGCCGTCAAGATCGTCCACGACAAGCTAGTCGAACTCATGGGCTCCGCCGAGGCGGAACTCAATACCGGTGCCCGTCCGAACGTGATCCTCATGGTCGGTCTGCACGGTTCCGGCAAGACGACGACCAGCGCCAAGCTCGCGCTCCACCTGAAGAACAAGGGCAAAAAGGTCCTTCTCGCGGCATGCGACGTGTACCGTCCCGCCGCCATCGAACAGCTGAAGGTGCTCGGCGGCGAGATCGGCGTTCCCGTTTATGCGGAGGAAGGAGTCGGGGACGTTCCCGGCATCGCGCTCCGCGCCCTCGAACGCGCCCGCGGCGACAACGCCGATTTTCTGATCATCGACACGGCGGGCCGTCTTCAAATCGATACGGACATGGTGCAGGAACTGGTGATGGTCTCCAACCTCACGCAGGCCGGCGAGATCCTGCTCGTGGCGGACGCCGCCCTCGGCCAGCAGGCCGTTTCCGTGGCGCGCCATTTCAACGACGCCCTTCACATCACCGGCATCGTGCTCACCAAGCTCGACGGCGATGCGCGCGGCGGCGCGGCGCTTTCCATCCGCAAGGTCGCCGGATGTCCCGTCAAGTTCACAGGGGCGGGCGAAAAGATGGAGGATCTCGACGTCTTCCACCCCGACCGCATGGCGTCCCGCATCCTCGGCATGGGCGACGTGGTTTCGCTCGTGGAACGTGCCGTGGAGAAGATCGACCAGGAGGAAGCGGCGAAGTTCGAGGAGAAGATCCGCAAGAACACGTTCGACTTCGACGATTTCCTGGGGCAGCTGCGGCAGATGACGCGTCTCGGCGGCCTCGAGGCGATCCTGAAGTTCCTGCCCGGAGGCGACAAGCTTTCCGGCATTGCCGAACTTGCGCCGTCCAAATTCGCGGGCATGGAGGCCATCATCTGTTCCATGACCAAGTACGAACGCGCCAACGCCGAGCAGATTGATATGCCACGGCGCCGTCGCATCGCCAAAGGCTCGGGACGTTCCGTCGAGGAAGTCTCCCAGCTCATCAAGCAGTTCCTCCTCATGAAGAAAGTCATGAAGAACAACAGCCTGCTCGACCGGATGGCCGGCGGTATGCGCGGCGGTTTCGGCGGCATGGGCGGCATGGGCGGCATGGGCGGTATGGGCGGGTTCCGCATGCGCGGGAGCAACTACACGCCTCCGAAGAAGAAACGCCGGAAGAAATAAACAGCCGGAAACGGGAGCAATCGACCATGAGCAAGGAAAAACCGGTTGTCTGGATCATGTCCGGGGAGTCCTCCGGGGACATGTACGGCGCCCGCATCGCGCAGGAAGTGATGAAGCAGAACCCGTCCGCCGTGATCCGCGGCATGGGCGGACACCGCATGCGTGAAGCCGGAGTGGACCTTTTCGTGGATTCTTCCGAGCTTGGAGTGGTCGGAGTCGTCGAGGTCCTGGAGAAGATCGGCACGTTCATCCGCATCTTTTTCCAGTGCATCGAACTGGCGAAAACGGAACGCCCCGACGTCGTCATGGTCATCGACAATCCCGGGTTCAACATCCGCCTCGCGAAACGCCTGTGGAAGCTCGGGATCCCGGTGGTCTGGTTCGTCAGTCCCCAGGTCTGGGTGTGGCGCAAGTCCAACATCCCCCGCATCGCGAAATACTGCCGCAAGCTCGTCGTGATCTTTCCCTTCGAGACCGAAGTCTGGGCGGGGTCCGGCCTGGAGACCCATTTCGGCGGACACCCGCTGGTCGAGATCGTCCGCGAACGCACCGATCCGACCGTCAAACGCGACCCGAACCACATCCTGATCCTCCCGGGCAGTCGCGGCAGCGAAACGTCCCGTCTGCTCGAACCCTTCCTGAAGACGGTCCTGATCCTCCACAAACGCCGTCCGGAACTGCATTTCACGATCTCCCTGCCGCGGGAGAAGACTTATCTGGATGTGATGGCGGGGCTCGACCAGTTCACGCGGCATCATCCGGAGATGAACGATGTCAAGATCGAGGTCACGCAGGGGCAAACGCCCCGTGCCATGCAGCAGTGCATCGCCGGGCTCGCCGCATCCGGGACCGTTACGGTCGAATGCGCCATCGCGGGACTGCCGCTCGTTGTCGCTTACAAGCTCAATTACATCACGTTCATTCTGGCGATCATCGTCATCAGGAAACTTTTCCGGAACGCGTTCACGATGGTCGATATCATCCTGAACCGGAAGTCGTTCGAAGAGTTTCTTCAATTCCAGGTCAGGCCGTCCGTACTGGCGGACGCCATGGAACGCATCCTGCCCGGCGGGTCCCGCAGGGAGGAAGTCGAACACGATATGGCCGAACTCAGGCAGATGCTCGAGGTCGGTTCACAGAACGCCACTGCCAACGCCGCCCGGCATCTGCTTTCCACGATCGGAAGTTGATGGTTCCGATGTCTGCAGGCGTGCCGCTCCCTGCCGATCGCTCTGCATTGTCTCTCCGCGTCCCGAGCTTTCCGGCGTGGCTCCGCGGGGGACCGATCCTTGCGGAGTCTCCTGCGCCGAACTGCCGCGTCCTGCTCCGCCCTGAGTCTGCTCGCCGCGATTGAACGTCGACCGGTTCGGTGCGAACGGACGCATCACACCTCCTGCCGGCGGCATGAATCCGCCTCCCGTACTGCGTCCGATCCTCTCCTGTCTGGTTCCGGTTTGCGGTCCTGCCGGATTACCAGGATTCCGCGTGCGTGTTCTCTGCTGCGGTCCGGGATTCTGCCGTTCCGCCAGTCCGGCCCTTCCGTAATCGATTTGACGTCTGGCCTGAACGAACTGACGTCTCGCGTTCTCGATCGGCATCGCGGAACCCGTCTTCGACCAGAGCTTTCCGAGTTCATTCAGGAAATCTTCCTGCTTGTCTCCGTGATAGTCGTACAGCTCGTCCCTGATCTTCAGCGCCAGTTCCTCGAATTGCCGTCCGCCCTGATTGCGGGCGGCCGCGGTCTGCATGCGTGTCCAGGTGTCGATCATCTGCTCCAGCTGTTCCAGCTGCATGGTCAGCAGGGTTTCCTTCACCTCGTCCGGGGCGTCCGGGCTGAGATACAGGATCTCCAGCATACCCTGCAGCCGCGCCTCTTCCTTGCGCGCGGAGGTCTGGTCTCCGCTCCGTCGAAGCTGGGCGATATGAGCGTTGTAGAGCTCCACGGCGGCCGAGGCGACTTCTGGCGTGTTCGGGAATCCTGCGAGCAGGCGGTCGGCCAACGTCAGGGCTTGTTCGAGCGACTGCCTGTCCTGCGGCGCAAATCGGCCCGGCGTGCTCAGTTTCCGGCTCGTCAGGTCGACGAACGCCAGTGAAAACTCCATGCGGTCCGGGTATTGTTTCGCCAGTCTTTCCAGCAGAGCGGACGGGTTCGACGGGATGTCGCCGATCCGCTGTCCCGGGTCAGCGAACCGGGGCTGGGTTTCCAGCAGCAGGGCGTACTGGTAGAGGCAGTCCGGGTCGTTCCCGTTCTGCTGCAGCAGACTGCGGAGTTTCTCGAATGCTTCGTCGTATTCGCCCAGCGCCTGGTGGGCGCGGACAGCCTCGATGGACCCCGGATATGCGTTGATGACCTGATGCGACGTCAGGTCTGCCTGGACGGTCTTTCCCTGCTGACGGAGGGCGGAGGCGAGCTGATTCAGCGTACCTCCGTCAGGCTGGAGTTCGTACGCGCGGCGGAATGCGTTTTCCGCCAGCGGGTAGTTGCCGGACTGCATGGCGGCCGTCCCGATCATCAGGTTCATGTCCGCGATCTCCGATTGCGGCAGGTTCCGCTGTTCCGCGATGTCCTGGTAGTAGGGCATCAGGCGGGAAAGCAGCTCGCTCCCGCTCGAGGTCGGTGTGCGGTGTTCGATGTGGGCGAAGATGTCGGTGAGCGCGGTGTTTGCGGCTGCGGCGTTCCGTTCCGCCAGTTTCAGCGCGGAATTCGTGCGGATAAGGCCGACCGTCACGGCGACGGCGAACGCCAGGATCGAGGTCACGGCCAGCAGGCTCAGCGCCGCCACGGCAGGCTTGCGTTTCGACCAGAGGCGGAACCGTCGGAACACCGATGTGCTGGCCGCCGAAACCGGCTCATGGCGGAGGAAATGCTCCAGGTCTTCCGCCACCTTCTCCATGTCCGGATAACGTGTAGCCGGGTCGAAGCCGATGCAACGGTTGATGATCGCGGCCAGGTCGGGTTCGGAGCACTTCAGGGGCGGGAGCGGCGCGGCGCAAATCCGGTCGATCAGCTTCCGGGGGTCGCGTTCCGTCAGGACCGGAGCCTGCGAGATGAGTTCGTAGAGCGTCACCCCGAACGAATACTGGTCTCCGGCGAAGGAATTGATGCCGTGCCTGAGGCGTTCCGGCGACATGAAACGGATCGTCCCGCTTCGCATTCCTGTTTTTCCGTTTGCTCCGGCGGCGTCCTTCAGGACGAAAGCGAGTCCGAAGTCGCCGATGTGGAGTTCGCCGTGCGTGTCCAGCAGCAGGTTCGCAGGCTTCACGTCGCAGTGCAGCACGCCGCAGCTGTGGGCATAGGCGAGCGCGCGGGCCGCCTGAAGCCCCAGCCGTGCGATCTCGCGCGGGGCGCATGTCAGGCAATGGTTTAGCCCGGTGCCGTTGATCAGCTCCATGGCATAGTAGCACCGCCCGGCGCAGATGCCCGCGTTATAGATCTTGACGATGTTCGGGTGATGGAGCATCGCGATGACGCGCGCTTCGTTTTCGAACTGCTCCCTCTGCACCGTGTCCTCCGTCAGGGACGGGGACAGCACCTTCACGGCGACTTTCCGGTCAAGCGAGACCTGAATGGCCTCGAAGACTTCGCCCATGCCGCCCGCTCCGATCTTTCTGGTCAGGCGGTAGTCCGAACTACTCAGGTCGGGAAACTCCCCGCCGGACGCGGTCCGGTTGCGGCGGCCGTCTGCGGCGCAGTCTTCCATTTTCACCATCAGGGGCAGCAGCTCCGTGAGCCGGTCCGAAAATTCGGGGTATTTCCGGGCATATTCGTCAATATCCGGAGCCGTTTTGCTGCGAAACAATTCCAGATAATCTTCGATCAGTTCTTCGAAAGTCGTGTCGTCGTTCACGGGCGGAACTCGGTGAATTCGATCAGTTGTTTTTTGAGTCGTTCGAGCGCGCGGACGTACCGGATGCTCGCATTTTTCGGCGTCAGATGCAGGGCCTCCGCGCATTCCGTGTTGCTCATGCCGTCGAAATGCCGGAGATCCAGGATGATCCGATCGTTTTCCGGCAGGGATTCCATCGTTTTCCGCAACAGTTCGTAGCGGTCCTGCCGGGCGATCTGCGTGAGAGGCCCGGTCACGGTGTCGGCGAACATGTCCCAGCTGATCCCCGGTGTACTGGCACCTTCATCGCCGCCGACCTCCCGTTCGCGGTAGGCGTCGCGCTTCTGACTTTGCAGATGCTTCCGTTCCAGGTCCGTGATGGTCTGGAACAGGAGTTTTCTCAGTTTGCAGTAAACCGGGATCTCCGGACAGTTCAGCATGAAGTCCTCCTTGCGGCAGGCGGCGACCAGCGTCTCCTGCACCACGTCCTCCGGGGAGATGCGCCGCGCGAGAACCGGGTTCAGGTTGCGGCGTGCCAGCGCCAGCAGACGGTCTCGGTGTTCCGTCAGAGCGGGGGCGAGGAGATTCGTCTCTTTTGAATCTTGCGGAGACATGACAGGAAGGCCTCAAGTTGAAACGGGTTACACAAATCGTACGATACTATAACCGCGTTTCGTCTGAAAGTCAAATGAAAAACTCCCGGATTGCCGGAATCCGGGAGTTTTCTGAATGGGATCGGATCTGTTACCTTCCGCTTTGGTTCCGGTTGCCTCTTGCGGCTACTCCGGGTCCTGCGGCAGGTCCGCGCTGTCCGGCCCGCGGCATCATCACGCCGTGCTGAGGCGTTGCGGCTCCGAACCCTCGTTGCTGTCCGCGCTGCGGTGTCTGAGCGAACCCGCCGCGCCGTGCCTGCTGTCCCTGACGGATGCCCTGCTGACGTCCGCGCTGCGGAGTCTGAGCGAAGCCTTGCTGCTGTCCGCGCTGCGGTGTCTGCGCGAAACCGCCACGTCGAGCCTGCTGTCCCTGACGGGTGCTCTGCTGACGTCCGCCCTGACGCGTTGTGGCTCCGAACCCTCGTTGCTGTCCGCGCTGCGGAGTCTGAGCGAAACCGCCGCGCCGTGCCTGCTGTCCCTGACGGATGCCCTGCTGACGTCCGCCCTGACGCGGAGCAGCAGCCTGCGGTCCGGTCTGCGGTCCGCGCTGTCCGATGGGCCCGCCAAAAGCCTGCGGTCCGGCCTGCGGTCCGCGCTGTCCGATGGGCCCACCAAACGCCTGCGGTCCGGCCTGCGGTCCGCGCTGTCCGATGGGCCCGCCAAAAGCCTGCGGTCCGGCCTGCGGTCTGCGCTGTCCGATGGGCCCGCCAAAAGCCTGCGGTCCGGCCTGCGGTCCCATGCCGGGGCCGGGAATTGCCGCCTGTGCGTTCACGACGGTTGCCGTACCGATTCCTGCGAAGAGTATTCCGATGACCGTAAGTGTGAAGATCTTGTTCATAGCTGCCTCCTTGTATTTCGCATGTATGTTTCAGTCATTTCATCGGGCCGGGGCCGGATTGCCCCGCGCCATAGGTAAGAACGCTTTTTTGCGGAAGATTCTACATCCAGATCATTCGAACCGCATGAAAAACCGCATATTTTCCTCATTGCCCGTTCAATCAAAAAAAGCGCCTTTCCCGTCAATTCAACGCCCCGCATCAATTGTTTTCGAAAATGATTGATGTCTGACAGGAAAGGCACATCCATAAGAACGCGGATTTTCCGGCGAATCTACAGGCATTGTCAATTTTTATCAAAACTTTTTTCGTTTCGGCCTGGCGAGGCATTGTAACAAATGGAAAACTCATGCCGACAGCATGCGGTAGCGCGTTTCAACCCAGCCGGCGATGCGGTTCAGCGCGGTATCGTCGAGGTCCGGCAAGGGGGCGTCGGCATCGACGGCACAATGGAACAGCGGCGCGACGAGCTCGGGATAAGGCAGGACACCGGAGAGAGCCCCGTGTTCCCGGAGAACGGCGAGCCGTGCGAGCATGAGGGGGATCCCGGGCGACGGCGTGTGTTCCATGCGGGTCAGCATGACGGAGAACGCCTGCCACGCGAGCGGCATTTCGAGCATGGGCTGGGCGCGGCGGAGCGTTTCGGCGGCGAAGGCGCATGCCGCGAGGTAGCAGTCTATGGACTGCGCGAGGCCGTCGTGGGCGGCGGTGAAGTCCAGTGCGACGATTGACGGCATGGATTCGGCGCGGCGGGAGGGCCTGAACTCAAGAAGAAATTCCCGGAAGACGTCGGCGGTGGGGAACTGGCGTTTTCCGATCGTCCTGGCGCCTTTCAGCACGAAATCAAGACGTCCGTGCTCCGGGCTGATCCCGGCGACCACGAGACTGGTGTCGCGGAAAGGCGTCTTGCGGAGGATCATATACCGGGTTTTGAACGTACCGGCGCTCATTGCGTGATTTTTTCGAGATAGGCCACGGCGTCCCGCTTTTTTGCATAGGCCAGGGGCCTTTTGCCCGCGTGGTCGATTTCGTTGGGGTTGGCGCCGTGCTCCACCAGGTATTTTATGATGTCGAGGTTGCCGGTCTCGGCGGCCCAGAAGAGCGGTTTCTTGCCGTCCTCGATGACGCCGTTCCGGGCGAGAAGTTCATGGAAGCCCTCGATGTTGACCCTCTTCAGCGTCCTGTAGACGCGGTTCACGCTCGAGTTCAGCGGCAGTTCCCGCTCGACCAGCGCCTCCACGATCTTCATGTCGTTGGCGTAGATGGCGTGCTTCATGGCGGTAAGGCCGATGAGCGTGGCCTCGTTGTACCGGTTGAAAACGGTATATTCGATGTCGATGGGTCCGGCGGAGATGCCCTGGTTCCCGGCGAATTTCTCGATATGGTCGAGCAGATAGATCGCGGTGTCGGTGTTGCCGTGGTCGATGGCGAGGAAGAGCGGAGTATCGCCTTTGCTGGTGAAGGAGAAGTCCGGAGCGCCGTTTTCGAGGAGGAGTTTTACGATCTCGGGCGAGGACTGCTTCGCCATCGCGCCGAACATTACGACGTTGCGGTCGAGGTCGTCGCGCACGTCGAGCTTCGCGCCCGCGTCGACCAGGATCCTGACGTTCTGGAGCATGCCGAGGCGAGCGGCTTCCATGACCGGCGTCTTGCCGGTGCGGCCTTTTGCATTGATGTCGGCGCCGGCTACGATGAGCGTGCGGAGAAGAGCGGGATCGGGATCGCCGGCGGCATAGTGGATCGCGCGGACTCCGTTTGCGTCCGCCTTTTCGGGGTCGGCCTTGGATGCCAGAAGCGCGGAGACGCGCGGCACGTCGGACAGAGCCACCGCCATCATGAGCGGGGTGCGTCCGGTTTCCGGGTCGGTGAAGTTCGGGTCGGTGAACGACAGGACGTCGTAAAGCGGAGCGAGGTCGGTTTCCGGGCTGAGCACCTGCGCGACGAGTTCACGCTGGTCTTCGGAAAGCTCCCTGGGCTTCGAGGAGAAGCAGGAGACCGAGGAAAAAAGCGTCAGGAGCGCAGCGAACAGGGCGAGCGTCTTGCCCGCCGTGCGTTTTTTCGAACTGGCGCGAAGCTGGCCGCAGGCGGCTGTGGCGGATGCGCCCTTCTCGACGCGGACCGTGACGGGCACATGCAGGGTCTTCAAGGCATTCTCGAAGCGCTTGACTGCTTCGCGGGACGGACGTTCGAACGCGCCGCGCGCCTTGTTGTAGGGGATGAGGTTGACCTTCGCGTTGGCGTCCGCGGCGAGGCGGGCGAACTTGCGCGCCATCTCAGGGGAATCGTTGATGCCCGCGAGGAGCACATATTCGATGGTGAGCAGACGTCCGGTGGCTTCGCGGTGCGCCTGGCATGCGGTGAGGATCTCGCGGATGTCGCGGCGGAATTTCGTGGGGATGAGCAGAGCGCGCGTCCTGTCGTCCGGCGCGTGAAGCGAGAGTGCCAGGTTCCACTGCTTTCCGAGTTCGGTGAGCGCCTTGATCCCGGGCGTCCAGCCGCTGGTGGAGATGGTGACGCGCCGCTGGGCGAGCGCAACGCCGTCCGGGTCGGTGATGACGTTCAGCGCGGCGACGAGGTTGTCGAAGTTCAGGAGCGGTTCGCCGATGCCCATCATGACCACGTTGTCCGGCGCCTGGCCGAGCTTGCGGCAGAGCAGGAAATACTGTTCGACGATTTCGCCCGCGGAAAGGTTGCGCGTGAGTCCGTCAGCCCCACTGGAGCAGAAGACGCAGGAGACGGGGCATCCGACCTGGGAGCTCAGGCAGAAGGTCATGCGGCCGTCTTCGGCTGGGATCCGGGCGCATTCTATGGTCTCGCCGTCGTGAAGTCGGAGCAGGTATTTCGCGGAGCCGTCGTCCGCCGGGTACTCCGCCTCGATCGCCACGGAAGCGCAGCGGAACGCCTGCGACAGGGCATCCTTCGCGGCCGTGGAAAGATTGGTCATGAGCGCGGGATCGACGATCCATTTTTTGACGACCCAGTCATAGACCTGGTTCGCACGGTAAGCGGGCTGGCCCGCGGCCTTCAGTGCCGCGGCGATGTCCTGTTTCGTCGCAACCGCCAGGAAGGGTATCGCGTCATTCATAGTCATAGTCGTCGTCATCGGAAAGCTCCTTCTTGAGGGAAACGCCCTTGTAAATGTAGAGATGCTCGTTTCTGTACACACAGTCGTAGAGACGGGTCCAGGTACGCGTGTGGTGCGACGGGACGTCCGCCGTCAGCACGTACGCGGGGTCGACGTCCGGGGGTATCTTATCGTTGGAAAGGGTGCGGATCGGGATCCCGATGTAGCATCCCTCGGAATACAGTCCCATGATGGCGGGGTCCTTGTAGAGCGTGACGGGTGCGGATTCCGGCGCGGCGTCCTTTCCGGGCAGCGCGGCCAGAATGCCCGAAGCCAGCTCCTCCTTGCTCCGGTCCATGCTCCGGACAGTGTTTACCGTGGACCAGAAGAGCAGCATGAACGAGACGAACACGAAGAGGTATGCCATCCAGACGGGGCGGCGCATGCGGATCAGCAGGACCGCCGCCAGCGCCGCCATGACAGACAGCGCGACTTCGGCGGCCATCAGGAGCGTGACGGCGGGTTTTTCCGCGGGCAGCTCGAACCCGATGGCGAACTTCGAAAAGACCTCCTGCGGCAGCATCAGATATGCCGCGGCTGCCGCGCCGCATGCGAGCGCCAGCGCGGACAGGATCGTGAAGAGGCCGAAGAACTTGCCGGCGTAACGGCGCACCAGGATCCAGTAGTTGCACGCCACCAGGATCGCGGCCGGCGGCAGCAGATAGAAGAAGTCGCGCGGCTTGGTCTCCGGGTTGAACCAGATGAGAAGCCCGAGCACGACGAAGAGGATGCGGTGGTATTTGATGAGCAGCGGGTTGCGTTCGATGGAGATCAGCGCCGGACAGAACGGCGCCCACAGCATCAGCGTCCACGGGAAGAAACGGAACGCGGCGTCGAACGGACGGATCACGATGCTCTTCAGGTACTCCAGGATGTGGAACTCAGGCGCTTCCGGCGGCGGGACCGGATTCGCCGCCAGCCAGTTCTGGATTGGCGTCAGCCATGCGAAGAAGAACACCGCCAGAAGCAGGATCGCCGCGGGGAGTCCGGGTTTCCGCAATTTCGACCACACGGTGAACGGCCTCTGCTGAAATGCCAGCGGCACGAGGAAATAGACGAGCGCCGTGAGCCCGTTGGAATAGAACGCCAGGCCGCCGAACACGCCGACCGAAAGCCATGCGGCGTTCCAGTGCGACCGGACGAACCCGAGGTAGAACCAGAATATCCAGCCGCAGTAGACGATCAGAGCGGACAGCATCTGCGGGTAGCCCTCGGGCGCTTTCGACCCGACCAGGACCGTAGTCAGCACCACGGTCGCCGCCGCGGCTGCCGCCTGCCGGTCCGCCACCCTGCCGCAGACCAGCCCGACCATCAGCGCCATCATCGCCAGCGGCAGCAGGGACATGAACCGCAGGGAAAATTCCAGAGGCAGTCCGAAGTTGAGCAGGATCCGCACCATTGCCGGGTACAGCGGGAAGACCTGGTTCGGCAGCGTCCCGTGCACGGTCACCAGCGTATTCATGCCGCTGAACTCGCAGGCCGCCGCCGCGTACTCGCCTTCCGTCGAGTACAGCTCGTTCATCCCGATCTGCATGAGCGGAAAGGAAACGAGGAACACGGCGGTCAGAAGCAGCACGAGCCAGGGGACCGCGGGCTGTTTTTCTTCGTAAATGGCCATAAAAAAGATTAAAAACTCTTAATACATGTTGAAAAAGAAAAAAGATGTAGTAAATTTACACCGTAAACCCCATTAAGACAAATCGAAAACGGATTATTTCCGTAAAAACATAGTGAAAGGTGGCGCCATGAAAGCTGTTTCAGGTACGCTTATGCGGTCCATCGAGGCTTCCGCCATTCAGCAGGGACTTGTCGATTCGTGGACGCTGATGACGCGGGCGGGCGAAGGACTCGCCGATGCAGCGCGGGAACTTATGTTCGACACGCACACGCCCGGGTCGTTCTTTGCCGTGCTTGCGGGCAAGGGCAACAATGCGGGCGACGGGTTTGTCGCCGCGAAACTGCTTCACGAATTCGGACTCAGAGTCCGTATCTTCCATACATCCCCCGCGTCGGAGTTCAAGGGAGACGCCCTTCGCGCATGGAACGAGCTGCCGCCTGAGATCGAACGCCGCACCGAACTCCACGCCGCCGACCTGAAAGACACGATCGTGATCGACGCGCTCCTCGGAACCGGGTTCGGCGGGACGCTCAGGGAGCCCTGGCTCCACTGGATTAACCTCGTGAACTATCTGAACCAGCCGACCATCGCAGTCGATCTGCCGTCCGGACTTGACGCCGACGACGGCGAAGTGCGCGGCGGCGCAGCGGTCCGGGCGGACGTCACGGTCACATTCGCCTATCCGAAGACCGGGATGCTGACCGGACGCGGCCCGGTGCTGTGCGGACGCATCCGCGTGATCGACATCGGACTGCCGGACGAAACGGACGACACCGTCACACGGTTTGTGCCCTGCACCGGGCTCGACGATGTCCGTCACAGCCTGCATCCGCTGGAATTTGACGCCTATAAGCAGAAACGCGGCCATGTGGCGGTCATCGGCGGCAGCAGCGACTATCCCTCCGCGCCGTTCCTGACGGCGGAGGCCGCACTCCGTGCGGGCGCCGGACTCGTGACCGTCTATGTGCCGGAATCCATGGAGATCGTCTGCGCGCCGCCGAAAGCGCTCATCGTGAAACGTCTTCCCGACGACGGGAACGGCGTGTTCTCGGCGAAATCCGCCGGGGCGCTGAGCCTGCCTTCGAACGTTTCCGCCATCGCCGTTGGCATGGGGATGAACACTGCGGAGGAGACCGTACCGTTCCTCAAAAAACTCATGGCTTCGGCGCAGTGCCCGCTGCTGCTGGATGCCGACGCGCTGAACCTGATTGCAAAACACCCCGATCTCCTGCACGAACTCGGCGTTCCCACGGTCATCACGCCGCACGAGGGCGAAATGAAGCGGCTTGAGGCGGCTCTCGGGCTGGCATCCGGCGCCCGCAGCCGCATCGAACGCGCCGAAGCTCTGGCGAGGTTCACCGCGCTTCATGTCGTGCTGAAAGGCGTCCGCACCGTCGTGATGTCGCCCCACGGGGAATATGCGCTCAACCTGAGCGGTTCGCCCGTCCTGGCGACCGCCGGCAGCGGGGACATCCTTTCCGGCATCGTCGCCGCGCTCGCCGCTCCTTCGGATTCGCTTTACACCGCGGCGAAGTCCGGCGTCTTCCTGCACGGGCTCCTGGGCGAAATGGACGCCCCGTTCGCCGGACGCGGCCTCATCGCCGACGATCTGCTGACGCGCATTTCAGCGGCGTTCGATTTCGTGTGGGCAGGAGGCGTCTGAAATGGCGTTTCCCATCGAGGACAAGCTCGTCATCGCCGTGGCTTCCAGCGCGCTGTTCCGCCTGGACGTCGCCGACGAGATCTACCGCAGCAAAGGGCTTTCCGCCTACCGTCAGTACCAGCGCGAACACGAGGACACCATCCTCGAGCCCGGGATTGCCTTCCCGTTCATCCGGCGCTTCCTGAAGTTCAACGAGATCTTCCCCGAGACGCAGCCCGTCGAAGTCGTGCTGCTCAGTCACAACGACCCGGATACGGGCAACCGCGTGCTCCGCTGCATCGATCACTACGGGCTGGACATCACGCGCTCGGCGTTCCTGACAGACGGTCATCCCGTGGATTACATCGACGCTTACAACGTCTCGCTCTTCCTCTCCGGCAACGAATCCGACGTGCGCGAGGCCATCCGCCGCGGGTTCGCCGCGGGCTACGTGCTGGAAAGCAAGCTCAATGACGATGAGGATGACGATGAGCTCCGCGTGGCGTTCGACTTCGACGGCGTGCTCGCCGACGACAGCGCCGAACAGGTCTTCCAATCCGGCGGCATCGACAAGTTCTGGAAATCCGAATCCAGCAAGGCGGGCGTTCCCCTCGGACCCGGCCCGCTCGCCGACCTCTTCACCAAGCTCGGCCGCCTGCACAACATGGAGGAAGACCGCAGGAGCTCCGACCCGAAGTATCACAGGTTCCTGCGTACCGCCATCGTCACGGCACGCAACGGCCCGGCTCAGTGGCGCCTCGCCACCACGCTCCGCGACTGGAACATCACGGTCGACCAGACCTTCACGCTCGGCGGCATGAACAAAAGCCGCATCCTGAAGCAGTTGCGTCCGCACATCTATTTCGACGACCAGTGGTCGCCGCATCTGGAATCCGCCAAGGAGTACACCCCCTCCGTGCACATTCCGTTCGGCTGCGTTGGCGACTGCTGATATTACTTCTCCTTTATCGTCAGCTTCAGCATGCCGTTCGACAAGGACAGGGTATACTCCTGATCGTTTGCGGAAAAGCCGTTTCCGAGGGAGAGAACCCGGGAATGAACGGCATTGCCGATCTCAAGCGAAACGGGGGAATCGAATTCATCCGCAAAGCCCGCCAGCAGATAGGTTCCCGGGGACTGGTCTTCCCTGACCCGGACCGTGTAGCTTCGCGCACCGCTGAAAGCTTTCATATTGTCAATGGGAGGACAGGGATCCGGGCCGTAGATCGAATAAATCCAATCATCCACCATATAGTCAAATCCGAACTTGCTGTCTTCTGTGCGTTCCGTCAAGTCAAACACTATGTCGGTTTCCCCGCCGACGATGGTTTTTTCGGCAGCCATTCCGAGCGGAGTGCAGGCCGCACCACCGATGGAAACCGTTCCGGTCAGAAGGACATCCCCCCGGTAGCAGTACGCGCCGCCGAATTCGACTTTCAGCCCGTTGACCATACCGGCGCCGGGTTGATGCACGATGAAACCGCCGTTCCTGACCGTGAGGTTTTCGCTGATGCCTCCACCCTGAACAAGATAGATGCGGCCGTTATCGGCGACGGAAGCGTTTTTCAGTTGTCCTGATACTCCGAAATTGCCTCCGAAAAAACTTTCAGAAGACCCGGAAATGCATGAATCTTCCAGCATGCATCCGGTCCCGATCCTGACAATAATGGATCCATCCCCCGAAGCCGGCGCATTGATTCTCACACGGTGCAGATGGCTGCCGCCGTCCAAATTCATGTCATATTTGCCGGAGATATTCCAGAGCCATTCGGCTTTTCCGCCGTCCTTCACGGAGACCAATGTCGCCGAACCTTTTGCCGCAGTGTCCAGGATGCCTCCGCCATCTCCGGAACGATCGGAGACCAAAGTCAGGTTTTTCAACGTCAGCTTCGATTTCGTGCCCTGGAACATCGGCTCCGTGTCCGGGCCGATTATGGTGATAATGTTCTCTTCTCCGTCGATGGTGACATCCCGCGAAACAGGAAGCGGGGATGACAGTTTGATCTCATAGTTTCCTGAAAAGGAGACAGTTGCATCCGTACCATGTTTCTGTGCATGACTGAGTGCTTCGCGCAGAGTGTTTATGCCGTCGTTTGCGTCCACGATGTCCAAATTCGATGTGATGACAACCGGATCGCCGTTGTAAGGAGCGGGGGCGGAGATCTTCGTTTTTTCCGTCAGCGGAATTAGTTCCTGTGCGTTCGTGTCCACCGGCCGAGAAGGTTCGGGATCAGATACGGAAGCAGGATTCGAGATGGGAACAGAAGCAGAGAGAGGATCGGGCTTTTGTCGGTATTTCGCATCCCCGGAACGGGAAAGGAGAAAGACGTTTACAAGGCCGATTGCACACAGAAGGAAAAGGAGAACGGCAAGCAAAACATACCACCTGTTTTCGGAACGGTTGCTGCTCCGGACTTGAGCCACGACCCGATGATCCAGGCGGAATCGTGCATTCTTGATGGCGGAAATGAACTCATCCGCATTTTGAAACCTTTTGGACGGGACGATGTCGCAGGCTTTCATGTAAAGTGGCCGTATGATCCCGATTTCCGGCAGAGAGATAGTCTGCGGGACAGAGGGGAATAATACGACTTCCATTCCGGTCCAGGCACAGTAGATGACCTTTCCCAGAGCATAGAGGTCGCAGGCTTTCGGATCATAGTAGCCGGGATTCTCGATCACTTCAGGCGGGATGAAGTCGGCCGTCCCCGCCGTTCCGGTTCGTTTCCCGTCTCCGGTCGTATCATCCGCCGTATTGGAAAGCAGTGTGTAATCGGACAGCATCGGCCTTCCATCGATGAAAAGGATGTTCTCCGGTTTGATGTCGCAATGGGCAAGACCTACATCATGAAGCGCTTTGACTGTTTCAGATATTTCCCCGGCAATATCCAGGACCCCGCCCGGCAGGATCCGGCCGTCTTTTCGAATGCGGTTTACAAGGGTGTCCGGCTCATAATCCGGCCATTGGGCCAGATTGTCTGCCAGCGGCATGACGCAATAGGAGCGGTTGTCAGCGAGCTTACCCGATCTCAGGATGGGGACCAGTCCGGGAATGTGCGAGGATACTGCTCGGCATTGGTCGATGCCGCTGCGTTCGTCGTCATTGTCCGGCTTCCGTATCACCTTCAGGGCCAGATGGTTGTCATATTCGTCGCGAACGAGATACAGGTCGCCGTTGCCGCCTCTGGCGATGGGGCTGACGACCGTCATGCCGTCCAGCTGGTCGTCCTTATGGTATTGGAAAGGGATAAAAAAGCTCATTCTGGAAGTTCGGGATTGAATTCGGGGGTTTCTGTGCGGATTTCGGATATGATCTTCTGAAGATTCTTCCGGCAGCGGGAACAGTATTTGTCGATGACGTTCCGGTCGATCCCAAGATATCTGGCGACTTCTTTTGCCGGACGCTTCTGAATGACGACCATCTCGAAGATGTCGTAAGTCGATGGCTGGACTCGGCCCCGAAGTTCATTCAAAGCCAGGGAAAGAAGGTACTGGTTGTACTCCTCGTCGAATATCTTTTGAAACGGATCGTTTCCGTTTTGAAGTTCCGGGGTGTCCATGGTGCCGGGAATGTCGGCATCGGGCGCATCCGGGATCGGGACGGGTGATTGCGGAAACCTGGCGGCATTCCGAAGCATCTTGAAGACTTTGCGCCGGACGATCAGCCCGAAGTATGCCCGGAATTTCCCTTTTGATGCGTCATACCGCAGGATTTCCTTGCCGTTGAACAGTGCGATCATGATCTCCTGCATCAGGTCCTTGCAGTCTTCCGGCATCAGGCCAAGTCTCTCGCCGATGGAGCGGACAAAAGGCCAGTAGAACAGATAAAACTCATTCCAGGAAATATCGTCGTTGTTCCGAAGCCGTTTCAGCAATGATTTTTTTGTAGTGAACATGAATGCCCCGGTTTTCTGTTTGGGAGTTCGATATTCAAATATACTTCTGGTTTTTCAGATTGCAAGCATTTCATGATGCAGGAAGACGAGCGCGCTGTTCTTCGCTACGACGCCAGCCTCCCTTAACAAGTTTATTCGCAGTTCAAGTCAATCTTCCTTTTCTTCATCTGGATCAAAGGGCAGAGATCCTCCTTCTTCACCGTTATCTCCTCTTACTGTGACCGGCCTGATCTCCGTGATCGTCGGAGTTTCATAGTAGTTCATAGGATGGATCCGTCCTTTCGGCTGGCGGGTGGTCGTCTGGTATGATAACGACTTCATTGTCTTTATCACCTTTTATTCTTTTATCGGGTTGGTTTCCGTGATACAAATGTATCACACATTTTCTTTTTGATCAGTCTTCCGGATATCCTTCCGGTTCATCGTCATCGTAGATTACTTCGTCGCTGTCCCCGTTGCTTCCCTTCACGAAGATGCACGTGACCGGCCTGATTTCCGTGATCGTCGGAGTCTCATAAAGCCCAGTAAAGTCGAACTTTTGTATCTTCGTGGTCGAAGATACATTCGAAGAACTGGACCTAATTTCGCCTGTAGCCATGATGGTGTCTCCTGAGTGGCTGTTGTCGCCTGGCAGTTACATTGCGTAAGTGCAATTGACATGTCTTTGAAAACGTGAGAAAAACATATCCACAATCTATTATTGCCATGAAAAGGCTGAAACCTGACACCATCTTTTCGTTTTTTTTTGTAAAAAAATTCCCGGGAATCAGGGAAAGGAATGGGGGACGCAGGGAAAGAAGTGCCGACTGACAAAAATGAAAGCAGTTATCGTGCTTCGGAGACATGAAAAAGCCTGCCCCGGTTGGATTCGGAGCAGGCTTTGTGTTTTGTAGAACGGGTTATGGAAGCTCAGTTTTACTTCTGAACAGGCTGGTCGCCGAGCTGGCGGAGCGCGGAACGGCGGATCTTGCCGCTGACGGTCTTCGGGAGTTCGGTGAGGAAGTCGATCTTGCGCGGGTATTTGTACGGCGCGGTGTTGTGCTTCACGTACTCCTGGATTTCCTTCTTCAGCTCCTCGCTCGGCTGCTTGTCCTTCGTGAGCACGATGTATGCCTTCACCAGCTGGCCGCGCGTGGGATCGGGCACGCCGACCACGGCGCATTCGAGCACGTAGGGCAGCTCCATGATGGCGTTTTCGACCTCGAACGGGCCGATGCGGTAGCCGGAGGACTTGATGAGGTCGTCGGTGCGTCCGACGTACCAGTAGTAGCCGTCCTCGTCGACCCATGCGGTGTCGCCGGTGTGGTAATAGCCGTCGTGCCATGCGGCTTTCGTGGCTTCTTCGTCACCGTAATAGCCGACGAACAGGCCGGGGATCTCGCCCGGTTCGGCCTTGATCACGATCTCGCCGACCTCACCCTGTTTGACGGGTTTGCAATCAGCGTCGAAGAGCTCGACCGGGTACATGGGCGAAGGTTTGCCCATCGAGCCGGGATGCGGCTCCATGCCGTGGATGTTGCCGATGATCATGGTGCTTTCGGTCTGGCCGAAGCCTTCCATCATCTTGTGGCCGGTCTGCTTCAGGAACTGGTTGAACACCTCGGGATTCAGCGCCTCGCCCGCCATGGTGCAGTGTTTGAGGCTGGAGAAATCGTACTGGGAGAGGTCTTCGCGGATGAAGAAGCGGTACATGGTCGGCGGCGCGCAGAACGTGGTGATGCCGTACTCCTTGAAAAGCGGCATGATGTCGGCTGCGCTGAAGCGGTCGAAGTCGTACACGAAGAGCGGCGCTTCGCAGAGCCACTGGCCGTAGAGTTTGCCCCACATGGCCTTCGCCCAGCCGGTATCGGAGATGGTGAGGTGCAGGCCGTTCGGGTCCACGCAGTGCCACCAGCGGGCGGTGATGATGTGTCCGAGCGGGTAGGAGAAGATGTGCGTGACGATCTTCGGGTAGCCGGTCGTACCGGAGCTGAAGAACATCAGCATCAGGTCGGTCGCCTTCAGGTCGGCGGGGCGTTTGAAGACCGTGCTGTAGCGTTCGAGCGAGGCGTCGAAATCGAGCCAGCCGAGGCGCGTGCCGTTGGTGGCGATGCGGAATTCGACGGACTTGCAGAGGTTCGCGGCGGCATCCGCCTGCTCAAGCACTTCACCGTCCGAGGTGCAGATGATCGCACGGATCCCGGCCTTGTCGAACCGGTACTGGAAATCGTGCGCGAGGAGCTGGTTCGGGGCGAGGACCGCCACCGCGCCGATCCGGTGCAGGGCATTCATCAGGATCCAGAACTGCCAGTTGCGGCGGAGCACCATCATCACGCGGTCGCCCTTTTTGATGCCGAGCGAGACGAGGTAGTTCGCGGCCTGACAGGACATGTCGGCGATCTGCTTGAACGTGAAATCGCGGTGTTTGTGCGTGCGGCTGAGCCAGCAGAGCGCGACTTTGTCCGGCGTCTTTTCGGCCAGGCGATCGAGCACGTCGTACGCGAAGTTGAAGGTGTCGGGATAGTGGAACTTGACTTTATTCAGGATGCCGTTCTCGTCGAACTCGGCATCGAGGTAGTCCTGATAGAGAAGACGCTGGTTGGACTGCGGTTCGTCGTCCTCGGGGACTGCAACGGCGGGCGCGGGCGCGGGTGCCTCGGTCCCCTCACCGTACATGACAATGGCGAGGAATTCGCAGGGCTTGCCATCCGCGGCGACCATACCGTGCGGCAGACTGGAGTCCAGCAGCACGCTGTCGCCCGGGTCCAGCACCTCGATCCTGCTGCCAAGCTGGATGCGCAGACGGCCGGACAGCACGTAGTCGAACTCGTGCCCGGGGTGCGTCGTGAGGTGGATCGGAAGGCCTTCGTCCTGCGGCTGGGCGCGGACGTAGAGCGGCTCGGTGTGGCGGTTCTTCAGCAGAGGCGCGAGGTGACGGTAGTCGAGCTCTTCGCGGCGTTTGATCGGGAGTCCCTCGCCCTTGCGTGTAATGTCGTACAACGAAAGCTTGGGCGACTCGCCGCTCACAAGTACACCGACATCGACACCGAATCTCTCCGCGCAGAGGTAAAGGAAGGCGAACGGACTTTCGACGAGGCCGTCTTCATGCTTCCGGTATT